>Ga0114957_1005293_pt1 | contig 10769 bp, 21 predicted proteins | sample BantaG_FD_87175 | JGI IMG/M metagenome (GOLD analysis project Ga0114957, IMG submission 87175) | Marine algal microbial communities from Bantry Bay, Ireland - BantryBay_4 metaG | ecosystem: Host-associated > Algae > Red algae > Unclassified | place: Bantry Bay, Ireland | collected 2014-11-21 | reverse complement strand
CGGGCCCCCCCGTCCGGTTTCCTCCCCCCACGACATTCCGCGCGGTCAGCTGCGGGACATCCCGCATGGCCAGTCTCGCCACCACCACACAACCACCCCCTCGCACGGGCCACACTCACGGCATCGCCATCTCCTCGTCACAGGCCGGCGCGTAGCAGCACGCGGGCAGCTGCGTCACGCCTCTCGCGACTGCCCGCTTCAGTCACTGCGCGCCACGGTCACGCCACATTCCACGCGTCTCGGCTGTCCCCAATCTTGGCCCTCTCCTGCGCGTTCAAAATTTTAAGGAACAAAAAAACTGTCTGGAGCATCTCAGGGGAAGGTTCCACCAATTGCGCCCTCAATTCCTCACTCGATGCGGTCATATGCAGCACGCTTCCTCGTTTTCAGCTCTTCTGAAGCACAGACCCCCCGTTTAAAGCCATCTGAATGAAGAAAGCACCCTTCCTTCACATGCTTGAACCTCACAAACGCCCAACGTACGGCCATGCTGCCAAAACACATGCACAGATACGTTGCAGAGTGACGCTTCTCACAATGTCGGGCTCACCGTATGGCGACGACCGCTTGAGCCGTACGAGGTCACTGGGCGGCCACCCCTCTGTATCGCAAGTACTCCCGCAACGTGCACCAGGTCGAAAACAATTACAAAGGGAGCACCTATGCGCATGTTGGATAGTACCCTGTCCCAAGGCCCAGGCGATTCAGTACACATTTATCCGATCGATACAACACCTCGTGCTGCACTGGAGCCTACATGGCCACACGCCTATTCCAGGTTGCCCGTTTAGATTTGAAAGTCCGGCTACATGACACAAAATGAATTGAAGCGCCCCGAATCCTGCGGTGGTCTCAGAAGCTTTCGTGGCCGCTGATCGTGGAAGTGGAAATTGGAAGGGTGGTATTGATTGAAAAAAGGTCAGACTGCTCCTGTCTTCCCAAGTTTGGCTGGTGTGGTCCAGTACATGTTAGGGTCTCGGTCAACTGCCCATTGGTCGAACGACTTATCCGGCTGAATGGATGGCTGAGAAACAGCTTCCAACAGTTGATCACCGCTCTCGACATCGAAGGTACCGGCCAACATGGGAAAGACAGAAATATTGCAAGAATGCCTCGTACGAGGACTTCCATCGTCGTGCTGCCTCCTTTTCATCCACCCCTCCCGCCCCTTCGTGTGAAGCCGCTTGACAGACACCCCCGCCCTTGAATACTCACCTAGAATGACAATACTCCTGCTCAATAACGCTATAGGGTGGTAGAGACTGGAACGTGACCCTGTAGCCGTTCATTTATGGATATCGATTTTATCTGGGGGCCTTCTGTGATAGCCGTGAGTAGCCCGTGCGTTCGGCATAGCATCGTGTGCCCTGCTCAATGTTGCCCGGGGAATAACAAAAAGTATCCAGCCGACCGCGACAGTGCGCTGTCGTTATAAGATAATCGTTTGCAAGAGAATATGGGTCGCGAGTCTTCCATTCCAGTCCTTGTAGGCCACTTGTTGCTCATATTGAGCTGAAACAGCTATCTCTTGGAACGAGAACGCACTGTATCCGTTCAGGCTGTAGGCGGCCGAAAAGCTAGCCATTCACTCTGCCTCTGAAATCACATCTCGTTTGACCGTCCTGATCAGGCGAATCGGAAGTGGGGTTAACAATGTCGGGTGGTCGTGTGCGTGCCTGTCGCACGACCATCGGCCTGAAGTACGTTTTGGCTCGAAAATTGAGCGTTGTGAAGGGGGAAAAGTGGAGAGTACCTGAACTCAGCCGACAGCCTTTGTACCAGCCAGTAGAGGGCATTAGTGGGTCGTGCCACGCAATTGAAAGTCTGGAAATCCACCAGGGCCGCTTGCGGCAGGCATGTCTAGAGTCTGTCACTCTATTCGTCCTATGAGAACAGAAATTTCTTGGGAGAGACCAGAACTCCGCCGCTACGACCGCAAATGATAAGCAGTCTTCACACGAAGGATGACGATCCCCCAAAGGTTTTTCCTGCAAGAAAACGTACGCCTTTTTCTGTAGGAAGCTTTTCAACGACACACTTTCATCGGAAAGATACGGCGCAGACGCTTCGTTTTGAGGCCGTCCGGCACTGCGCGAGCCGTACAAGGTAGTAGCATAGTTTCTCACATTTGTCGCATGTTCACATACCTCGTGCATTCGATTGCACTATTTTGCGCAGCGCTCTAATCTCATTGGCCGAGGGTAGATGTCCGTAGAGAATATGTTAAGAAGAAGCCTAAAAGTTTCTTGCAGCGGTCCCGAAATAGGTGGAGGCTTCTTTAGCATTTGCTCACCCAAAAGTGCGGTCTCTGGCGCGCCTTATTTGATCCGATTCCACGACACTCGGCAGACAATCGGCGGAGCGGGCCCAAAACTGTCGTCAAGAGCACGTCTGCTTTTGGGTGTTTTGGGACGAACAGATAATCTGCAAACCGCCCTGGGGCTCTGTCAAGGCTTGTTTTTTCCAGAAAGGGCGCCAAAAGCATTTGTTCGCCGGGATAGATGCATCTCCACTCGAAAAAAGAGAGACACAGCATGAGACGTATACACTTCACCCTTTCAGAAAGAAAGAGAGACGGAGAAGCATCTATGGCCCTGCTAGCAGGCGGAATGTGTGGAGCGAGGAACGATTCCTGTTCTCGCAAACACAAATATGCAAGGACCTCGCATGGGATGGCCTCTGAGAGCCTGTCAAGGGGGGTCGGTCTGTTCTTTGCACAGGAATTCTGTTTCATCAAACAGGAACGCGGGCCTTCGAGAGGCTCGAAACAGGCAAAAACAGACGTGCTATTGACGACGGTTGTGGGCCCACTGCGCGGCTTGCGCGCGCGCGCTTCGTCAGCAGCCAATGAGCGTCCGTGCACGGGTACGCCCAAATGACAGCCAGGACTGTCCTCGAAGGGCGCTCTGCGTGGCTCAAGCGCCGTCGCACACCTGCCCCCCACCTCACCCCCACTGCTGCCGTTTGGCATCCCGCTCACCTCCCGCGGTTGCCGTTGTGGGACGGCAAACCCTGCACCCATCCGCACGCGCAGCGGGTCGCAATGACTTCGACAGATACGGCCGCTTAATCACCCCGTACCATCCTGCGCGCGACGCGCCGCATTCCGGTTGAGGTGGTAGAAATTGTGCGTCACATGAGGGGTACTTCGAGGCCGAGCACGAAAGAGAAACGCACAGAACGGCTCATGTGGAGCGCACGGCGCGCGCGGCGGGGTTGTCGGCGCGCGCTGTGATGCGTATCGCCGAGGAGGGGTGCGCGGCGGCTCGACCACCGTCGGGTACACGCGAGCGCCGTGCGACCAAGCGACGCATCCCCGCGACCCAGATGACCCGCGTGCGGGAGGCCGTGTACAACCATTGTGAAGAGAAATCTGTACCCATATTCGACAGTACTATGGAATTTCTCAAGGTCGCCAGCGTGGTAGCTGGCTAGAGTGGACATCCCATCCTGTCCACGTGGTCAAGAGCTACCCTTCTGCCGGCCATGACGGACATGGGGTTCAAATTTACCATCGTGCCAAATAATTACGATGTGGCACGCGAGAAGACAATAATCATCGCGCCGCGGGAGATATTTATCAAGAAATTGCGCGAGTACCGTGCAGCGGGGCGCACCATCTACTACACCTAATAAATTTGGGTAAACAAGAATATGACGCCCAGCCGCACGTGGACCGACAGGTCCTTGCGCGCGCGCCTCAACGTGCCGACGGGCAAAGTGGCGCGTATCAGCGTCGCCAACGTGGGATCCCGCAGCTTCGGGCTGGTCGAAGATGCTAGTTACGTGCTCCTGGGAAAGAAAAGACGCGCGATTCGCATGTCGAAGTACACTCGGAAATCTGGCTGAAGTGGCTTGAGGACGAGGTGCTAGACAAGGTTCAATCAGGCGTACTCGTCCTGGACCGAGTGCTTTACCCCATGAAGCTGACTGCGGAATCACAACCAGCCTTGGCAAAGATGCGAAAGGCCGACGTCGTGGCGTGGTTTGGGTAGCATGAAGCTGTGCCTGAGGACTGGTCTGCTACCTGACGGCAGACACAAACCCTCCCCAAGCTGCGTGAGCTGGCGGTAAAGCACCGACCGACGCCGCGCTACCTGGTGCAAAATTTGGCGGCAAGATTTGACGTGTCTGTCATTCTCTCCCCTGTGGCCCACCCCGAATTGAACCCAATTGTGGGCCACCGTCAGGGTCGCCCAGCGAAAGGCAAACGCGACGTGGACGACGCCGCGCCAGCAGGAGCTCTTGAATATCGAGTTCGCCAAGAGCTCGGTCGAGGCTTGGGGGCGGTATGAGGACCACGCCATAGGCATGGAGAATGATTTTATGCTGGTGGCCGCTATGAAGGCGGTGGTGGTGGGGATCTTGGAGGCGCAGGAGATTGAGATCGGCGATGCTGAGAAGGAGTGTGGTAATGGTTTTCACGAAGGGAAGGAGGAGGAAAAGGAGTGAGTCTGGCTTGATCGGACATGCGGGTAGCGATGGGGTGTGTGATCTCCATGTTTTTATCGACTGATTGCCTAGTCATTCAGTTGTCGCACTTGCGCTGCAGATCAATCGCGGGCCGCTGCTAGTGAATGATTTGGCGTGCGCTTCACGGCTACTTCTCCTCCGGGACATCTATTCTTGTCGACAGCTCTTAGCGTCCCCGCTCTTCATCCGTGCGGCATCCCATGATCTTGAAACCAGGCCCACGAGGCTGAAAATATTGCCTCCTCGTCCTTGCTTTCTTCCAGATTTAGTCAGTGATAAATCGGGTGCTGTCGAGATTCGGGCGGATTGGCTGTCTCTGATCGATATGATTGCGGAAGTGGGCACCAAAGAGTGAGATTAGCTGCGCTTCGTGCTCCGTTTTTTCTCTTGATGACCCAATGGCCACCCTCTGATACCATGTACAAACTTTGGGGTTGATTGGTCCACATGCGCGGAAACCAGAGTAGCTTTTTACAAGACTAATAGGATGAGATAGAATTTCGGCGTGGCTTGCGGCCGCGCGGCAGGCCCACGTACCGTGCGCACACATGGTTTTGACTTTGATTGCAGCGGCGGTGGAAGAAAGGGGGGCCACTGCACATTCGGCCAAGTATGAGAATACGTCTTTTGAGTGCTCTTGTCGGCCAATTGGAGTAAAGGAACAAAAGGGAATTCTTCCAATGTTTGCTTCAGTACGAGGGCAGGCGGTAGCAGTCTGGCACCAACCTGGAGGAGCGAAAGAGAACGTCAACATGACAGCCGTTATGCCCTACTACTTTTACCTGCGTGAGGGAGACCTCGTTGCTCTGCCAGTGCATGCTCCGCAGCATGGGTTAACAGGTTTTCCAGTGTTGTCCGCGAGCAGGCGGCCCTTTGCATGAGGCACACTTGTAGATTTTCCACGAAGAGCGAAATCTTTAACTTGTAGCACGGATGGGGGCCACAACATAATGATGTTGTATTTGATTGCTTCGTGACATTGTGTATGATGCAATGCAATCAAACTTAGTATGTCAAAGGAAATGAAGAGCGCCTGGCAGGATGACTGCGCTGCCGGCCAACGAGGTATTTGTTGTCGCCATCTTGCACAGCCGACGTAGCAGAAAGGCGAGTTGTAGACGGACTGCGCATCCGTGATGTATTCATCAGTCGCCCTGGAATATCAACCCATCGCTGAGAGAGAACCGTCCTGGTCCGTCATTCATGTCGCAAGGTGTGCAATGCGGTCCGGACGCGGCGCTTGGAGTAGGGAGAACGAGGAACCGCCCTCGCATTCAACGGCCGCACGGGCACGTGGAGCGGCCCAGGTCCGCGCCACGAGGGTACTGTGCAAACTACGGCTGGGGCTGTCGCTGATTGGCACGCGCGGCCGGCTGGCCCGCGACCCCAAGGGCGGACATTGATGGCATGGATGTACTGAATTCTTCTGTATGTTTGAAGTAATGCATGAGAACTTCTACAAGCAGTCAAAAGCCGATCCAATGCATTTTCCGATTTATTCTTTACATTCTCAGAGGTGGCCAGAGTGTTTCCCGCGGACGAGTATGGGGTCTTCTGTTTATAGGAACGTCAAAACAGACTTCATTCGGGTGTCATAAATAATGTTATATCGATTGCTTGATCGAAATCTATTCGTGATTTGCTATTGTTCATCCGTCAACGAGTGGTCGTGTTGGTGAGAGGAACCAGCCGCGCTCAACCCCGTCCGCATGATCTCGCCACCAAATGATTGGGGCTCCGCAGCGGCACGCTAGTTTGATCATGGGACGGTGAGGTACGAGCGGAACTGTTGCCAGTGAGTAAGAGCGGGCAATGTTGGCGACACGCGGCGGTGCACCAGACACGAGAAAAGGATGAAAAGGAGCAAAAGATAAACAAGGCTTCAATATAGACAATATTGAAGCCTTCAATATAGACAATATTGAAGCCTTGTTTATCTTTTGCTCCTTTTCATCCTTTTCTCGTGTCGTACGGAGACAGCAACTGAAGGCATAATTTCTTTTGTATTCTATCTTTCACTGTTTCCCCCACAACACGCACCTCGCTGAACTGCGAATGCCACGCGTGATGTACTCCTGCATTCGCTTTCTCCCGTCAGGTTTTCAACCTGCGCCGACTTTTTCTCACGACGGAATTTCCAACACTGTTCGGTCACATACATTCGTTGACGATGAGTGACGCTGCAGATTGAACATTTTTCTGTCGTGCGTCTACTTGTATTGATTTTGCGCATCCCGTGTGACTTCTCTTATTTTTTCCATACGTGGATCCGGCCGCTGCTTTGTAGGCTACTACAAGCTCATCGGCAGCGTCGGCAGCTGCAGGACGCGAGGGACCGCCTCCGCCGAAAGCCCCACCGCGCCGTCAACCGAGGAGGTCCGGAAGGGGTCGCCCCGTGGTCCCACCAACCTTGGAAAGCCCGTCGAGCGATCCCGCCCCCACCGCCGTTGCAGCAAGGGCGCTGCCCCCACCCCCCACGCGGCCTCGCCTGGCGGCGCCCGATACATTGTCGCTAGCGGCCGCTGCCGCCCCCGCCTCCGGCGGATGCCGATGAATTGGCCGTCAAGGAACGGCACGCCAGTCGGAACCAAGACAGGTGCAGCCATTACCGCATTGAGATGTTGGGTGACCTGTCCTTATGGGGGCTCCTACGCGCGTGGTCAACGGAACTTCACACGATGCTGCTTTGGCGACTTCCAGCGGCGCGGCCAGTCGAACGCCCCCTCCGCCGGTGTATTTACCCTGTCCTTATCGACCGGCCAAGGTTGGGAGGCGTTAAATTCGCAATGGGCTGCTATCGAGGACAGCAAACAAAGCGGCCGACTTTACTGTGCAACTGATGGAGCAAAGTCGGGCGGCGCCGCTCGCGGCTGCACCCGAGTCGGCCACATCCGAGTTGCTGCCGCCCCCCCCGCCGCGCCAAAAGCCGCCGGCGCGTGTGCCGGCGCCCTTACCGCTTGCACCATCACAAAGGGCGAGTGTCAGCGCCGGCTCGCACGGGGCCAGACGACTGTCGGCCCATGAGTACCCGGCATCTGATTCATATTCCTACCGAGTCAAAATGGTATTGCTAACCTCCAAAAACTGGCGGTTGTGCAGAAAAGGGAGGCAGAGCCGACGACACAGCATAGAAATGAAGTCGGATTGGCTGTTCGAAAAGCCACGATCAAACAAGTGGCTGGGAGTTACCGTCAGTAATTTTGCAAGCCAATCAACGTGTCTTGCAGGAGTCACAGAGCCATTGCAACCCACAACGAGATTTCGTGAGATTTCTTGGCCGATTGCTTGGGCCTGAAGAGGGCATGGAGAGGGTTCCGGGCCAGACCTGTGACTTGTCATGACATCAACACATTTCTTCAGATTTCTTGAGATCCTGATGTGCGTTTTTAGTGCACAGAGCTGCATGAGACGACTGTGTGAGAAACTCACATGGTTCCTAGCCTTTCCATTGGTCTACGTACGCTGTTGAATGATTGCAACCGCTCTGCAACCGCCATTTTTTTGAGGTCAGCATTACACATTGCGTGATGTACAGTTGTATCCTGGGAAGTCCACGTGGCTCATCTGAGCGGATCCTGGAAAGCTGCGTATTTTAACTGCATCTGAAGCATCCAAGTCTACGACAGTCGTGATGCCAATTGCACAACCAGATCCTAACACCACTTATCGTCCTTCGACTGTCTCATTCTTAACCCGCGTTTCTCTTGCGCCAAAGTCTTCGGTGGTGTTCTTGTCATTGTCAGCCGAAATGGCTCGTACGCGTGTGGACTGCGCCAAGAGCAGACCGTAGCGTCCTCGAGGTTTTGCCGCCACTTCTGTGCTTCCCACCACGCCTTCAGTGCTTGGTGTGCCGCCGGCCGATCTGGCCCTCTTGGTCCGTACGCATAAGCAGCATGCCCCCCCCCAGCCGCGGCATACTCGCAACGCCAGACCCCATTGAGCTTCCCCTTAACCCTTTTTGGGCTGTTTTGATTGAGCGGATCAAGATCCGGGGACTGCGTGTTCCACCGCACCGCACCGACGCCAACCCCACCCACCTCATTGCAATGTATAATTGGAAACTGATCAACTCTTGGTTGAGCTCTGTGGCGTCAAACCAGTCAGTCGCGCGAAATCCAAGCTACAAAACAATTTTGGTCGCGAGAGTTCCTGTCCATCCTGTAGAGCCACATGCATGCCCGCTACAGCCCGCCACGACCACGAGCAGCTCTGCAAACATGACACGATGAGACTTCACCAAAACATGGCATTTAACGAAGAAACACTACTTGCATCAACCCACACCATAGACATTTCCATTCAGAACGTACTTCGAATTCTGGGAATGGGTGTTACAAGGCATTCCATCAAGAAAGGGTACCCGGCAAAATGACCACTTCCCAGCCAATAAAAATATTGGAACTCACTTCCCACCGCGGGGGTGTGAACACACGTCTGATGAACTCTACTTTCCAGCACATTAGTCAATGAGATTATGAGCACATTTTGCCTTGCAGATACGAGTTTACTGCGACAGTACATACCGAAGAGAGCAACTCTCAGCCAATAATTGTTGCGACGTGGCGGCCTGTGAGCTAATCGTCGTACGAACGACCCAGGGTTTTCATGGCTTACGTGAAGGCCTGTGGAGCATTCTGCATGTACACCTATCCAGGGAAATCCAGTATGTTGATCGTGCCGAACGCCTGTTTGGGAGCAGCTTTTTCCTTCGTCAACCCGGGATTTTCGATACCTGAAACCCAGGATATACCGGGCACGTTTTCTTGTAGGGCGGTGCCTCGGTGCAGGTGACGGTGACTCAGCGACCTACAAGCCGTGATTGGTTGGGGCCGCCGGTAGTGTCATCAGGTACAACGGATGGAGAGGAACCGGCGGGTGGCTGGTGATAGCCACCAAATTAACGCGCAGCGCCCGTGGGTATTGCTGGGTCCCACCGTGTGTTCTCGCAGAGCTCTATCGGCTGGCTAGTGGCGAGGACAAAGTGGCTGGTAGTGCGTGGCGACTGCTACTGTATGTGGCTAAGACGGTGTGTACGCGCCGCTTCTGGCTCACGCTGTACTGCGCCCGCAGGGTTGATCCAAGGAACCTCAGTCAGCACTAAAGCAAATGGCAGCGGCTCTCCTACACTCTTGCACGAAGCGTACACCACATGCGAGGAAGTGCGGCCAAAGACCAGCTCCTTTCAGATGCCATGGCCTCTCAACGTTACGCATTCAGTGTTTGTAGCCCAACGCGCCCGCAAGCACGCCTCTCCGGCGGTCCGCGCCGAGCTTCGTTGACGCGCAGTCCCAGGTTTTGTGCATAGGCGCCGATTCAGGACGGATCGCTCGCGCTGAGCGGAAGCCAGTGGTCGCTGGTACGCTGCAATAACCGAGGCCATGCCGACGAGCAGCCAGCTCTAGCCACTGTTCTAGCTGAGTGTGGCAATTGGAAACAGTATGGCCCGCAAAGCGACTGCCTTCGCGCCCAGATTCTTTGGACCAGGTCCTGAGGACGGCCGCTTGCTCGACAAGAAAGACAGCCGGAATATCCTCAGTTTTCTGGTCCAAAATCTTAGGAGACATGGGATCCCGGGCCAAATCGGCTTCCACGGAGCGATTCACTCTGCATCTTGGTGCGCCGTGTAGAGCGGGTTGCAAAACTCCCAAATTGATCCACTCACATGTGCCCGTGTTAATTGTCAGCGGCAACCCGCCCGATTTCGGCATGCCCACCAGTGTTGCGGGCCGCCCCGCGGCGGCACCCCGCTCGATTCTGACGAGCTTGCCAGTGCGGTGTCCCCCCCCTTTCCCAGTTGTCTCTGAGAGGGCTGTTTCTGCGTTCGGGAAATGGCGTGTGGGAATCGTTTGAGGGGGGGGCTGGGCGGCAACATGACAGGGTTGGATGGGTCGTCACAGCAAAATACCGCACGAATCTGGAGTGTAAGCTGAAGGGTGACTCTGCGTCTTGTGGGCGACGAAGTGTTGACGCAATGGAAAGATATGGAAAGCAATCAAGACTTCCAGTACCTTCATACATGCTGAAGGGTCCTACTACGATTTTCTTGGACAGTGGCTCCCCCAAACTGTGTACAGAAGCACCTCCTGCTGACTTCTCGATAGCAACTGCTCTCAGTCATTCGCACCAGCCCGCCGCCGGGGGCACGTTTCGCCACCGCCAATGCGTTGTTTTTCTCGCGCCGCCCACCCCCCCCCCCCCCCCCCCCCCCCCTTTCCCCCCCCACCCCCCCCCCCCACCCCCCCCCCCGGCTCGGGCCCATGTTCGCCCTCTGTCCTGGCCGTCGATCTGGGGCGCCG
>Ga0114957_1005292_pt1 | contig 10771 bp, 8 predicted proteins | sample BantaG_FD_87175 | JGI IMG/M metagenome (GOLD analysis project Ga0114957, IMG submission 87175) | Marine algal microbial communities from Bantry Bay, Ireland - BantryBay_4 metaG | ecosystem: Host-associated > Algae > Red algae > Unclassified | place: Bantry Bay, Ireland | collected 2014-11-21 | reverse complement strand
GCTAATAATAGGGAAAATTAATAATGCCCTACGATCGCATTGTCTGAGGGCATTATTAATTATTCACTAAACCAATCCGCACACCTGTCTAAACAGAATTCCTAGGTATCAAAAATCCGCACACCTACACATCTAATTCCCCCAATCCCAAGGTTTCAATAATGCGAATCAACTTCGCCGCATACAACTTATCCGAACCATACCCCGCTTTTTGCAATCCCTCCGCCCAAGCTTTATAATCCTGAGGATCAAGCTTGTGCAAATGCTTGTACTTCTTCTCCGTCAACAGTAAGCTATGCGCGCGGAAACTTTCCCATGCCGTATTAAAATTCCGAAAGAACGCTTTGTGCTCATTCAAGTCGTGGTGCGAACAATGTCCTTTTGGGCATTCTTTAGAAAAACATGGAATCGCAAAATGATTATTCGTCGCACTTACAAGATCATGCTGTCCTGCATTGCTGTGGAGCAGTGCGGATGCAATAGTGATAGAAGCAGGTACCCCATAGCGACCCATCTCGGCCATAGCGACGGGCGCAAACCTTCGGGCATACGCCTTACATTGATGATTGATTGCATTGACTGCATCGACTCCAATCTGCTGATCCTTTGCCAACTTTGGAAATAGGATAAAACGCAACTGGTCGTGACCAATATATAAAGCAGCTCGCTCGTCAGTTGGTTTAGCCGTCGCCGTCGCGCTTGCTAGCGTAGTCGGTGCTTCCGTAAGATGTTGCTTACTCGCTGTATTCCGAATCAGTTCAGGAATCTTTGCCCAGCCAAAACTGCTATTGTCATCGGTTACCTTAGCCTCCATTTTTGTAGTGCTAGAAACAGGTGCTGCAACAGGTAATTGTGCAGGTGCCTCCCTATTCGCAGGAGCGGGATCAAGTCCTGCTTTCATCGTAAAATTCACAGAGATGTCTTTTCTCATTAGAATAAAAATAGCAAAAGCAAGTAGACTCAAGCTAAACCAGTTCTTGCGTAACCACATCCTGCTTTTTTCGTAATAAAAACGAACCCGATTTTTGAGATAATTTACTTCTTTGATTTGGTAAGATTTCATAATTTTTTATTTACTCAGTTATTCGTACGCAACAAATATAAAACGAAAAGTTTTAAAAAACAAACATTGTAAAACATAAAGTTTTTTATCATAAGTAGCTGACGCAAAGGGTGTTAACATAAAACTGATAGAATATTTTTTTACCACAAAAACTTGAAACAATATCACTTCTAAACAGTATCTTCGCGGCAAATTAAGGAGAATACATAGATAGTGTAATAAATACACTACCTTTGTGGAATTTCAATTTTTATTATAAACCAAACAAAATCGTTCCTTTTATGATTGCTGTAGTTGATAGTGGATCTACCAAGGCGGACTGGAAATTTTTATCTTCAGAAGATAGTTATCTCCTCAGTATTAGTACCATGGGATTCAATCCTTATTATCATGACGAGACGGTTATTCTTCCGGCTATAAAAACGGCTTTTGATGAAAAGATAGAAAAGGCCGAAGTCAGCAAAGTTTATTTTTACGGGGCTGGATGTAGTGATCCGGTGCGGAATCAGATTATTGAGGATGCCTTGCAAAAATATTTTACTAAAGCCAAAATCGTAGTCGATCATGATATTCTGGCAGCAGCCCGTGCAACCTGTGGAGATCAGCCGGGGATTAGTTGTATAATAGGTACGGGATCGAATTCTTGTTTATTTGATGGAAAAAAGATAATAGATAATGTGCCCAATCTAGCGTATATACTCGGTGATGAAGGGAGCGGGGGGCATCTTGGAAAACTACTGATTCGTGGCTATTTTTATCGCGAATTTCCCGAAGATATAAGAGCAGACTTTGAAAAGGTGTATGGGAATGACAAACAAGTATTTCTGGATAATATTTACCTAAAGCCCAACGCGAATGTTTACCTTGCGTCTTTTTCCAGATTCTTGTCTGACCACAAGGATCATATTTATATTCAAAATATAGTTAATAAAGCATTTACGGAATTTATTGCTAGACATGTTAGAAAATATGATGGGCATAATGTTTTACCTATTCATTTTATCGGAAGTGTGGCCTATCATTTTGGGGATATTCTAAAAATGGTTTTGGATCAACGTTCGTTAAAAACGGGAATCATTATTAAAAAACCAATTGATAATTTAGTGACGTACCATTTGGAGCGTGAAAAATGGTAACCATATATTGCGTTTAAACACATAGGAACATAGGACACATAGAAAAAGAGGAACCATAGCGTCATCATTTATTTTTGTCAACATTCCTAATAAACAAACCTCAAATGGCAGAAAATATCAAACGTATCGCCGTCCTTACTTCCGGAGGAGATGCTCCCGGCATGAACGCCGCCATCCGTGCAGTTGTGCGTACCGCCACCTATCACAACTTGCACATCTACGGGATTCGAAAAGGATACGAGGGAATGATTGATGGAGAAATTACTCGACTCGAAACCCGCATGGTCGGTAACATTATGCACCGTGGAGGGACCACCTTAAAAACGGCTCGTAGTGAACGCTTCCGTACGCCCGAAGGTCGCTTGTCGGCCTATGAATCTCTGATGGCCAATGATATAAACGGACTGATCGCCATCGGTGGTGACGGAACCTTTACCGGTCTTAAGATTTTTGCGGAAGAATATAATATGCCTGTCGTCGGAGTTCCTGGAACGATTGATAACGACCTTTACGGAACGGATTATACCATCGGCTATGATACGGCCGTCAACACTGCCATAGAAGCGGCCGATAAAATACGGGATACCGCCGATTCTCATGATCGACTTTTCTTTGTAGAAGTCATGGGTCGTCATGCTGGATTTATCGCACTCAATACGGCGATTGGTAGTGGTGCGAGTAGTGTAATGATTCCCGAAACGGTGATGGAGATTGATTCACTGATTAAGATTTTAAAAAAAGGCGTAAAAAGAAATAAACTCTTTAGCCTGGTCATCGTCGCAGAAGGCAATGCGAATGGAGGCGCAACCGAGATTGCTAAAAAAGTACAGGAAAAATTTGACCATTACGATATAAAGGTGACCATTATCGGACACTTGCAGCGAGGCGGCTCTCCCTCCAGCTTTGATCGGGTATTGGCCAGCCGATTAGGATTTGGTGCAGTGGAAGGACTACTCGCCGGAGAATCCAACGTGATGTGTGGACTGGTCAACAACAAAATCTGCTTTACCTCTCTGGAAGACGCCATCAACAAAAAGAAAGACCCTGATCAGGATCTGATCCGAATGGCAGAGATTTTAGCCATGTAAGTTATTGTTTGACCATTCCTTATCTAATCCTCTTTACAAGATAACGGAATTACAGATTCGTTTTTCTATGGCAATAATTTTCTTTAAAAGGAGTTTTCTACAATAAATGTCCGCTTGGGAATCTTTGTAATCAATAATTTGCTATCTAAAAACAATCCACTAAACTGAAGTGTTATTAAGTTTTATGTCTGGAAATTTTGCTAGGATTATTCAACTAAGCTTAGAATAATATCCTGAATCAACTTTTGCTATGAATGTTAGAACATCCTCATTACTCATCTTCCTTCTGGGAATGCTTCCTTTTTCCCCTTCTTTGTTCGCTCAACAGGTTACCATCTCCGGTACCGTCGTGGACGAAACAGGTGAAGGACTGCCCGGTGCTACCGTTACTTTCCCAGGAACAGGTATTGGGATAACCACAGAAATAGACGGTACCTATATCCTCAAATCTGATTCCCCCACTAACATTTTACAAGCTAGTTTTATCGGTTACGATCCACAGGAAAAACCAGTAACAGATGCCGCCACTCAAACCATCAACTTTAAACTAGGAGACAGTTCGCTCGAATTACAAACCGTTACCGTTACCGCAAAAAAAGGGAAATACCGTAAAAAAAATAACCCCGCCGTAGCCTTGATGAAAAAGGTGATTGATAATAAAGGCGATAACCGACTAGAAGCCTACGATTATTATCAACATGATATTTATGAAAAGGTAGAAATGGATTTGAATAATATTTCCGAAAAATTTAAAAACCGGAAAGTATTCAAGAAGATGAAGTTTATCTTCGATTATGTAGATACCACACAGACGGATCAAAAACCTTACTTACCCATTTATATACAGGAAAATTCTGGTACCGTGTATTACCGGAAAAGTCCCGATTCCAAAACAGAATTCAGAGCAGGTCAGAAAGTAACTGAATTAAAGGGATATCTCGACGCAGAATCCTTGTCCAATGTAATGGAAAAACTTTACGAAGAGGTTAATATTTATGACAATAATATAGAGTTGGTTACCCAACAATTTGTAAGCCCGCTTTCCTTTTTTGCACCAGATTTCTACGCTTTTTATATTGAGGATACACTGGATTTTAAAGGCGTACCTGTCATCAACTTATCTTTTATTCCACATAACAAACAAAGTCTTGGTTTTTTAGGAAACATTTATGTCGCTATTGATTCTTCCTATCGAGTGATGAAGGTGGATATGGGAATTGTAGACGATATTAACTTGAATTTTGTTAAAGATATTCAGATCGAACAGGAGTTTAAAGAGGTAGGAAACAACCAGTGGGTGGTGCACAAAAACAATGTTTTGGTTGAATATAATTTGACTAAAAATGGAATGGGATTCTACGGTAGACGCTCGGTAACCAACGAAAACTTTGTGTTTAATCAGCCGGCCGAAGATGATAAATATGGAAGTACCGAAAAAGTCGTTTTACTTAAAAAAGCCAAAAAACAGGGGGATAGTTTTTGGGAAGAAAATCGCTTAACTCCCCTTACCGAAAGTGAGGCCAATACTTATTATATGATGGACACCCTACAGCGAGTACCAGCCTTTAAGAGGGCGGTAAAGTTGATTTCGTTTTTACTGACTGGATATACTCCGGTAGGACCGATCGATATAGGACCCGTTAATGCTTTTTATAGTTTTAATCCAGTAGAAGGATTTCGGCCGCGACTTGGTGGACGGACGAATTTAAAGTTTAGTAAAAAACTACAACTGGAAGGTTATCTCGCTTATGGGGTAAAAGATCGGGAGTTCAAACATCAATTTCTTACTACGTATTCTTTTAATGAAAATTTTGAGGAATACCCTCGTCATTATGTTCGCTTAGGATCAGAACGCGAAACCCGCTTTCCCGGACAAGTCCTTCGATACTTCAGTGAAGATAATTTTTTCTTATCTTTTAGGAGAGGAAATAATACGCGTATGGTTTTTCATACCGCTTTTTTAGCAGAGTATTTTAGAGAAACTACAAATAATTTTGCGTTTACTCTATCCTTGGAGAATCGTATCCGTCGTCCTTATGGTTCACTCACTTTTGATTTTGAAGAAAATGGAGAAGCCAAAGAATTGGATAAAATCCAAACCTCTCAAATCGGACTTACCGTCAAGTGGTCTCCCAATGCGCAATACTGGAATGGAAAGTCCGTCCGTATCGCTATGTTTAATCGCTATCCCATTATTACGTTGGATTATAAGGCAGGTCTTAAATGAGTATTGGGCGGTGACTATGGTTATCATGGGGTTAACTTAAAAGTTTTTAAACGATTCTATCTTTCTGTTTTGGGTTACTCCAATCTGGAAGTAGAAGGGGGAAAAATTTGGGGAGACGACCTGCCTTATATGTTACTACATTTGCCTCGCGCCAATACGACTTTTGCCTATCAGATTTTTGCATTTAACATGATGAACTTTCTTGAATTTTCCAGCGATGAATATGTCACCTGGAATTACGAACACTACTTCAATGGTTTCTTCTTTAACAGAGTCCCTTTATTGCGAAAGCTAAAACTACGGGAAGTCATTTCCTTCAAAGGACTTTATGGCCGCCTGACCGATAAAAATAATCCAGAACTGGATCCGACTGCTGTTCAGTTTTTAAAAAATGCCAATGGAGACCCCGTTAGTTATACACTAGCGTCTCAGCCATACATGGAGGCAAGCATAGGGGTAAGTAATCTCTTCAAATTTCTTCGGGTAGACTTAGTTCGGCGTCTTTCTTATCTCAATCAACCTAATGTTCCGCAACTTTGGGGCGTAAAAGGACTCGCCATTCGGGGAAGATTTAAGGTGGAATTCTAAAAAAGTGATAAAAAAGCGTAATTTTGCCGTTGGTTTTACCCAAAACGGTTAGGGTAAGTCCTATTTTTAACGTCCTAGCACTGATGCAAAAGGGGAAGGAAACACTTTACGCTATTAAGATTATAACATTCTTCTAGAGAAATAGAAAGCATCTCATCTAATATTAACTCTGTCTCTTTAGGCAGATTTGACATCTAAAAAAAGGTATATAAAACGGTCTGACTGACTGCAAAAATTCATCGACTATCGGTTTCCTGCAATAGCAGGATAAATCGTTACGGTAATGCATTTATTTTAATTTTAAAAAACCATAACCATGTTAAAAAATTACGGTCAAATTCTGGTGTACAAAATCATAGAACCATTGATCGCCTTATTGTTAAAAATGGGCGTTACACCGAACATGATTACCTCAATGGGGCTGTTCTTGAATTTTGTCGCCATGATGATCTTCATCTATGGAGCTGAATATGGAGCAAGAGACGATTATTCTTATGTCGGTTGGGCTGGATTTACGATCCTCTTGGCTGGATTATTCGATATGATTGACGGACGGCTGGCGCGTGTCGGAAATATGGCACATCCCTTTGGCGCTTTATATGATTCCGTTTTAGATCGCTATAGCGAAATGGTGATGTTTTTAGGAATTTGTTACTATCTCGTGGCACAAGATTACTTCTTGAGTTCTATATTTGCGTTTATTGCTATGATTGGTTCTGTAATGGTCAGTTATACACGGGCAAGAGCAGAAGGATTGGGTGTAAATTGTAGCGTAGGAATTATGCAGCGACCGGAGCGAATTTTAATTGTTGGTGTTTCTGCTATGGCTTGCGGTATTTTTTCCGCCATTGTAGGAGGAAATTATAAAGTATTTGTAGATTTTCTGCCTTTTGGAGTCTTTGAAACCATCTCTGTATTTACCCTTCCTCTTGCTATCTTAGCAATTATGTCCAATATCACAGCCTTGCGTCGCCTGATGTATAGTCGCGAAAGACTACTTTATCCAGAACGAGAAAAACGCAAGCTAAAACGAGCTTAGAAAATTTACATTACAGGTAATTAATCTCGGCTAAAAGCCGAGATTAATTACCTAAGATTCTATTATTTTTGTACCTTCACAGGCCACTACTTTCGATTTTAATAATCGCAATCAAATTTTACAATGAGTGATAACTTATTATTAGGAAGAACAGCATACTTCAAATCAGACGAGAAGCAACCCCACGTCGCCCGATGTCGGGAAATGATAAAGGCCCATCCGGAAATCACTACCTTATTTGGTCGTAACCCCTGGACTTTTGCCATCTTGCTGGGACTAGTTGCCCTTCAATTTAGTATCGCCGCTTTTATGGGTACACTAGGATTAAGTTACTGGTGGGTGGCCCTGATCGTTGCCTGGATTGTTGGTGCATTTGCCAACCACGATATGTACGTCGTCATACACGAAGCAACGCATAATCTGGTATTTAAAAACCGAACCGCTAATCGCTGGGTCGTTATCCTTGCGGATATGGCCAACGGGATTCCTGGTGGACAAGGCTTTAGTACTTATCACCTCAAGCATCACGCACATCAAGGCGAGCATGACATGGATACTGACCTTGCTGGATTCTGGGAAGCAAAATTAGTAGGAAACTCCTGGTGGAGAAAATCCTTGTGGTTGTTATTTTTTCCAGTCTTCCAAATTGGACGTGCGTATCGAGTAGAGAATGTAAGCACCTTTACGAAGTGGGTCTTTATCAATATTGCTTGTGCAATCGTGGTAGACATCGCAATGGTTTACTTTTTTGGCTGGAATGCAATAGTATATATGGTAGGCTCTATGTTCTTTTCACTTGGACTACATCCATTGGGTGCGCGTTGGGTGCAGGAGCATTATACCCTTGACGGAAAACAAGAAACCCATAGCTACTATGGCCCTTTAAATAATATCTCTATGAATATCGGCTATCATGTGGAACACCATGATTTTCCTGCTATTCCTTGGAATAATATTAAACAACTAAAAGCCATGGCGCCAGAATTTTATGATAACCTACGGTCGCATGACTCCTGGTTTTCGCTTTGGCTACAATTCATTTTTAATCCTAAATATTCCTTGTTTTCCCGTGTAACGCGGGAGAATGGAAAAGACAAAGTAGTGGTTGAAGTTGGAAAAACAGCAGTCGGTAATACCTCTACGACATTGGCGGGCAGTAGATAAAATGAAGTGATTTTTTTCAATCCTTCCTTTATCAATTGGCAAAACAAACAACATGAAAAAATTATTTATTTCAAATAAGGATGAATCTGTCCGACTGTTTAAAAGTGACCTGCTGGAAAAGTTTACACATGTTCACTACCTGACGCCCGTTGTGGTTTTTGGGCCAGTGGTTTTGTATTTTTTATATCAAAGCTTTCTACATCAGTCACTCGGATTATTAGCTGGCTTAGGAATGTTTGCCGTAGGAGTAATCGCGTGGAGTTTTACCGAATATTTTTTACATCGCTTTGTTTTTCACTACCATCCTAAATCTAAGCTTGGACAAAGAATTCATTTTCTTTTACATGGTGTGCATCATGATTATCCCAATGATTCCAATCGTTTGGTGATGGCGCCGTTGATTAGTATTCCGTTGGCGTTTGCCTTTTATTATGGTTTTAAAATGGTGATGCCGATCCACTTGCTGTTTCCTTATTTTTCCGGGTTTGTAGCAGGTTATATTTTTTACGATACCCTTCATTATGCATTACACCATATAGAATTTAAAAACAAAATTTGGATTGCGCTAAAAACGCATCATCTAAAACACCACTTCAAAGATCCGGAAAAGGGATATGGGGTGAGTTCTCCGGTGTGGGATGTAATTGTAGGATCTAATTTTATTAAAAAAGAGAAAAAAGCGCAGGTTGGGAATCAAGAAAGTAGCCGTTCTAGAGCGGTCTGAAAATAAGTTATCCGTATCAGAAGCGTTTGCTCGGTTTACCCCAAAAAACGTTTTGGTCGCATCGGTACTGACAATACTTTATCTGGCGTTGGTCTTCTGGAAAATGGAACTGAGGGACGATCACGTAGGATTGCTAGTCGTATTGTGGCTAGCCTATTTTGCACATCCAGTTAGCCGTAAAATATTTTGGGGCTTTTTATGGATATTATTCTATTGGCTGATCTATGATTCATTACGATTGTATCCTAATTATTTGGTCAATCCAGTTCATATTGCCGAACCCTATTATCTAGAATTAGCTTGGTTTGGCGTCATGGAAGGCGGGTCATTAATAACACTCAATCAGTATTTTGCCAACCACCAATCCACCTTTATGGATGTGCTGTGTGGGTTTTTTTATTTGTCGTGGGTACCCGTACCGTTTGCGTTTGCCATCTATTTATTTTTTAAGGACAAAGGGATCATGTTGCAATTTACCTTTGCCTTCTTCCTGGTAAATATGCTGGCGATTATCGTTTACTACCTGTATCCAGCCGCGCCACCGTGGTATGTAGAAACTTACGGATTAGAAGTAGAACAATTTAATATTCGCGGATCAGCCGCCGGATTATTGAAGTGGGATGAATTTTTTGGGTTAGAAGTATTTCATGGGATGTACGAAAAAAATGGAAACGTTTTTGCCGCCATCCCATCCATGCACTCCGCTTTCCCATTGCTGACGACTTATTTTGCACTAAAGAAAAAGATGTATAAAGCTGCAATCTTTTTCTTTATTACTATATTGGGCATTTGGCTGGCAGCCGTTTATACGTACCATCACTATTTTATTGATGTACTAGCAGGCGGATTGACTGCAATTGCAACTATTCTGATCATCGAGGGTCTTTTAAGAACAAAAGCCCGACAGTGGTATGAATCGTATTTGACTTTACTAAAGTGATAACAAGTAAAAAAAATGAGTGTTCAGGCCATCAGGAGAAATAGTGTTTGATGATTTCCTACCCTGATTTGTGAATTGCGTTAAAGGGGAAGCTAACGACTAATGGCCATTTTTTAAAATTATCTATTGCATATAATATGAATAAACTGACCAACCGCATGGCGCAATATGATGCGCCTCAAAAAGCAAAAGCCGCTGGCGTGTATCCCTACTTTCGGATGATTCAGTCGGAGCAGGACACGGAGGTAATTATTGACAATAAAAAAGTGTTGATGTTTGGCTCCAACTCTTATCTGGGCCTTACCAATCACCCCAAACTCAAGGAAGCATCGATCGCTGCTATTAAAAAATATGGTTCTGGTTGTGCTGGTTCCCGCTTTTTGAATGGTACATTAGACTTGCATATTGAGTTGGAAAACAAGTTGGCAGAATTTGTTGGAAAAGAAGGAGCGCTGGTTTTTTCTACTGGCTATCAGGTCAACCTCGGGGTGTTATCTTCCGTCACTTCCCGTAAGGACAACATTATTTTGGATGAATTTGATCATGCTTGTATCATTGATGGGGCGCGATTATCATTTGCCCGACCCTTAAAATATAAGCACAACGATATGGAGTCGTTGGAAAAAATGCTTAAACAAAATCCAGCAGAAAACGGCCTGAATCTAATCGCTGTAGACGGTGTATTCAGTATGGAAGGAGATATTGCGAAATTGGATAAAATCGTCGAACTCGCCAAAAAATACAACGCCAATATCATGGTGGACGATGCACACGGCCTCGGCGTCGTGGGGCGTGACGGACG
>Ga0114957_1005287_pt1 | contig 10777 bp, 8 predicted proteins | sample BantaG_FD_87175 | JGI IMG/M metagenome (GOLD analysis project Ga0114957, IMG submission 87175) | Marine algal microbial communities from Bantry Bay, Ireland - BantryBay_4 metaG | ecosystem: Host-associated > Algae > Red algae > Unclassified | place: Bantry Bay, Ireland | collected 2014-11-21 | reverse complement strand
GCAGAGACAATTCCGACTCCTTTCGGGTTGCGTGGACCCGATCACCCTGCTGGTCGAGCGTCCAGGCCGGGTCAATGTCGCGACAAGGTGGTGCAAAGCCTCATGGGGACGAAGTCGCAATTGTTCTCGCGCAGGTTGTGCAGTGCTTGGCGGCTTCGTAGGCTTGTCTGCTGGCTCTGCGGCCTGTTGCTGTCCGCTGCGCCAACGTTCCAAACGAGAGTTTTCACGCCTCTCCCACGAGCACCCCAGTTGCAAATCCAAACGTAACGCCACCGAATTTCAGGAATCACTGTGCCCACCATTCAACAGCTCGTCCGCAAGGGCCGCGAAGCGAAGTTCCGCAAGGAAAAGACGCCAGCACTCAAGGGTGCTCCGCAGCGTCGCGGTGTGGCCACGCGTGTATACACCGCCACTCCCAAGAAGCCGAACTCGGCACTGCGTAAGGTCGCTCGTGTTCGTCTGACCTCGGGTATCGAAGTCACGGCGTACATCCCGGGCGAAGGTCACAACCTGCAAGAGCACTCGATCGTGCTCGTGCGTGGCGGTCGTGGGAAAGACCTGCCCGGTGTGCGTTACAAGATCGTGCGAGGCACTCTCGACGCCAGCGGTGTCGAGAAGCGTCGCCAGGCTCGCAGCCGCTACGGCGCAAAGAAGGCTCAGTAACATGCGTAAGAATGCGGCACCTCGTCGCGATGTACCCGCCGACCCGTTGTACGACTCGGTGCTCGTGACCCAGGTCATCAACAAGGTCTTGCTCGACGGCAAGCGCTCCACTGCGGAACGCATCGTGTACACCGCGCTTGCGACCATTGCCGAAAAGACCAGCGACGATCCCGTGGCAACGCTCAAGCGAGCAGTCGAAAACGTCAAGCCACCCCTCGAGGTCCGCAGCCGTCGCGTCGGTGGCGCCACCTATCAGGTCCCGGTCGAGGTGCGCCCCAAGCGTGCCAACACCCTGGCCATTCGTTGGTTGGTCGACTTCTCCCGCTCTCGTCGTGAGCGCACCATGGCCGAACGCCTGTCCAACGAAATCATGGACGCCGGCAACGGCATCGGCGCTGCGGTCAAGAAGCGCGACGATCTCCAGAAGATGGCCGACAGCAACAAGGCCTTCGCCCACTACCGCTGGTAGCCCCAGATCGTACGGCTCGCCGTGCGATCGGCGCCTCCATCGGCTGAGCCATTGCTGGCGTTTCGCCGGCTCATCAGTTCCTGAATCCCCCCAAACCAGCTTTCAGACATAAGGCAAGCCCATGGCACGACATCCCCTCAAAAAAGTCCGCAACATCGGCATCATGGCGCACATCGACGCGGGTAAGACCACGACGACTGAACGCATCTTGTACTACACCGGCAAGAACTACAAGATCGGTGAAGTACACGACGGCGGCGCCACCATGGACTGGATGGAGCAGGAGCAAGAGCGTGGCATCACGATCACCTCTGCTGCGACCACCGCCTACTGGGGCGATGGAGACGATGAATCCAAGAAGACCAAGATCAACATCATCGACACACCCGGCCACGTGGACTTCACCGTCGAGGTAGAGCGCTCACTGCGCGTTCTCGATGGCGCTGTCGCCGTATTCGACGGCGTTGCCGGGGTCGAGCCCCAGTCCGAGACCGTCTGGCGTCAAGCCGACAAGTACGGCGTGCCTCGTATGTGCTTCGTCAACAAGCTCGACCGCACCGGCGCCGACTTCTTCTTTTGCCTCGACACGATCCAAGAACGCCTCACCGAAGACGTTGCCGTACTGCAGTTGCCCATCGGCGCCGAAGGCGACTTCCGCGGCGTGGTCGACCTGGTGCAGATGAAAGCGCTCGTGTGGCCACTTGCCACCGACGAGAACGATCTGGGTGCGACCTACAGCGTCGAAGAGATCCCCGACGACCTCCAAGAGCAGGCCGAAGAATACCGCGAACTGCTCATGGATGCCGTCTCGGGCTACGACGAAGACATCATGGAAAAATATCTCGAGGGTGAAGAGATCACCATCGAGATGCTCAAGGCTTCGATCCGCAAGGGCGCCATCAACGGCGACATCGTGCCAATCCTCATGGGAACCGCCTTCAAGAACAAGGGCGTGCAGCCACTGCTCAACGCCGTTGTCGACTACATGCCTTCGCCCCTCGATATCGACGAGACCAGCGGCACCAACCCTCGCAACGAGGAAGAAATCCTGCTGCGTCACCCTGATGACAGTGATCCATTCTCGGCTTTGGCCTTCAAGCTCATGACCATCGACCAGCGCGAAGGTCGCCTGACCTTCGCTCGCATCTACAGCGGCACCCTGGAAAAGGGTTCCACGGTCGTGAACACTCGCAGCGGCCGCAAGGAACGGATCGGCCGCCTGCTCGAGATGAACTCGGACTCCAAACAGGATCTCGATGTCGCCTACGCCGGCGACATCGTTGCCTTCCTCGGTCTCAAGGACATGCGTACCGGCGACACGCTCTCCGATGAAAAAGAGCAGATCGTTCTCGAAAACCTGACGTTCCCCGAACCGGTGGTCGACGTTTCGATCGAGCCGAACTCCAAGGCCGACCAAGACAAGCTCGGTAATGCCATGGCCACGCTCTCGGCCGAAGATCCCACGTTCCGTGTCGAAACGAACATCGAGACCGGCCAGACCATCATCAGCGGTATGGGCGAGCTTCACCTCGAAGTGCTCGTCGACCGCATGATGCGTGAGTTCGGCGTCGAGGCAACCGTTGGTCGCCCTCAGGTGGCGTACCGCGAGACCATCTCCAAGACGTTGCCGAACTACACCTACACCCACAAGAAGCAATCGGGTGGTTCCGGCCAGTTCGCGGTTATCAGCTGCACCCTCGAACCGAACCCCGGAAACGGCTTCGAATTCGAATCCAACATCAGCGGTGGCTCCATTCCCAAGGAATTCATCGCTCCGGAGGAGCAAGGCATCAGAGAAGCCATGAGCAATGGCGTGCTCACCGGCTTCCAGACAGTCGACATCAAGGTCACCCTCGAAGACGGCAAGACCCACGACGTCGACTCCTCCGAAATGGCATTCAAGATCGCCGGCAATGCCTGGTTCCGCGAAGCCGCCCGCCAGGCCAAGCCCAAGCTGCTCGAGCCCATGATGGCTGTCGAAGTCGTCACCCCCGACGACTTCCTCGGCGATGTCGTCGGCGATGTAAACTCCCGTCGCGGTCAGGTGCAAGGCACCGAGTCACGCGGCCTCAACAAGATCGTCAACGCACTGGTTCCACTGTCGGAGATGTTTGGCTACGCTAACGATCTTCGCTCACGCACCCAGGGCCGAGCGAGTTACTCGATGCTGTTCGACTCTTACAAAGAGACGCCGGCATCAGTGCAAGAAGAAATCGTCAAGCGGATTCGCGGTGAGTGAACATGGCTGACGTACAAAACCCCCAAACCACCCACCACCAGTCCCGTCTGAGGAGAAACTAGAGATGTCGAAGGACACTTTCGAGCGCAATAAGCCGCACGTAAACGTTGGCACCATGGGTCATATCGACCATGGCAAGACCACCCTGACCGCGGCGATCAGCCGCGTGCTTTCCGAACGAGTCGAAGGGTCCGCAGTTACGGACTTCGACAACATCGACAAGGCGCCAGAAGAAAAAGAGCGTGGCATCACGATCAACGTGGCCCACGTCGAATACGAAACCGAGAACCGGCACTACGCCCACGTGGACATGCCGGGTCACGCTGACTACATCAAGAACATGATCACCGGTGCGGCTCAGGTCGACGGTGCCATCTTGGTTGTATCGGCTGCCGACGGCCCCATGCCCCAGACCCGTGAGCACGTACTGCTCGCTCGCCAGGTTGGCGTGCCCAAGATCATCGTGGCACTCAACAAGGTCGACATGGTCGACGACGAAGAGCTCATCGAGCTCGTAGAAATGGAAGTTCGCGAACTGCTCGACGAGTACGACTTCCCCGGCGACGACACACCAATCGTGCCGGTGAGCGCCCTCAAGGCTCTCGAAGGCGACGGCGATGCCGCCGATGCGGTGATGGATCTCATGGCTCAGGTCGACGATTACATCCCGACCCCAGAGCGTGACCTCGACAAGCCATTCCTCATGCCGATCGAAGACGTGTTCTCGATCACGGGGCGTGGCACCGTGGTGACCGGCAAGATCGAACAGGGCATCGTCAACACCGGCGACTCGCTCGAAATCGTCGGCATCAAGGACACCCAGACCACCACCTGCACGGGTGTTGAGATGTTCCGCAAGCTGCTCGACACCGGCCAGGCTGGCGACAACGTCGGCGTGCTGCTGCGTGGTATCGACAAGGACCAGGTCCAGCGTGGCCAGGTGCTGGCCAAGCCCGGCAGCATCACCCCGCACACCAAGTTCGAAGCCGAGGTCTACGTACTGACCCAGGGTGAAGGCGGCCGTCACAAGCCATTCTTCTCGAACTACCGCCCGCAGTTCTACTTCCGCACCACCGACATCACCGGTGAAATCGCCCTTCCGGACGGTACCGAAATGTGCATGCCTGGCGACAACACCCAGATGACGGTTGAGCTGATCAACCCGATCGCCATGGACGAAGGTCTCCGCTTCGCTATCCGCGAAGGCGGCCGCACCGTTGGTGCTGGCGCCGTAACGAAGATCCTCGAGTAGGAAACCCCTCATGGCTGCTGCACAAAAGATCCGTATTCGCCTCAAGGCCTACGACCACGAGGTAATCGATCAATCAACAAAGAAGATCGTCGAAACGGTGAAGCGCACGCAGGCCGAGGTTCGTGGTCCGATCCCGCTTCCCACTCGGAAGCACCGGTTCACCGTGATTCGGTCCCCGCACAAGTACAAGGACAGCCGCGAGCATTTCGAAATGCGAGTGCACAAGCGTCTGCTCGACATCCACGATCCGTCACCCAAGACAGTCGATTCGCTCCAACGTCTCGATCTGCCAGCTGGCGTCGACATCGAAATCAAGATCCAACAAGCCTAAAGCCGCTTGAAATCCTGAAAATCTGAAGAAACCCCGGGCTTCGGTCCGGGGTTTCTTGGATGTTTTGCACCACTCCGTTCGGGCCGACGTTCGTCGGATAGCTTCTCGCGAAGAAGCTCAGTTCATGGCTCGGGGGGCGATGATCTCGATCAGATCGGGCTCACGGCCATGCAGATAACGACCGGCCCAGATTGACACCAAGCCGAAGGGCACTGCGGCGTAGGCCAGAGCGCCGAGAGGTACCAACCACATCCACCACTGGTTGAACGATCGAAAGACGATCACCAAGATCGGAGCTGACAACACCGATACCGAGACCATCCCTGCGATGGCGATGACGGCCAGCCGAAGGCCGCGGCCTTCGTTCGACTGGCGGTTGCCAAATGGGTTGTCCCAGTCGGGGAGTGCGGCCGGCGCCAGCGCCGACGCAACCATGCCGAACGTCAACACGTTCACCGCGATCGACACGGCAAGCAGCGAGACCAGAAAGACCAGTGACCATTCGCCGGTCCAGAAGCCGACCACCAACCCGGAAAGCCATGTCGGCAAGAGCAGGTTGGGGAGCGCAATGAGTTGTCGAGCCATCATGTGTGGGCGGCCCGGCCCATCGGCGAGCACTTCGATCCACAAAGATCCGGCGTCGAAGCCCAGCACATTGGTGGCCGCTCCGAGATTGGCCAGCATCGCCAGCAGAATGCCAAATGCCGCAGCCGCACCGTTTCCGTCGCCTTGCTGCACGATCTGCACCATGGCAAAGGCAATACCGAACACGGTGCCGTACACGAACCCCACCCGGTTGTTCGGTGATCGGCGGAGGTAGATCCACTGGCGAGCGAAGGCCGCCCCGAAGCGGGTCGAGGCCCCGTTGAGTGTGGACCGAGTCGAACGGCGACGGCCTTGTGCAGATCGTTCGCCATTCAGGAGCAGAAAGTTCGACAGCCAAACCCATGCCAGGTGAACGGCGATTGCAAGCACCAACGTGGCCAGGAGCCAACCCAGCGCAGGGAGGTTCTCGCCTCGGCGAGCGGCGTTGATCGCCCGAGCCGGCCATGCCAGCGGTATCCAGCCAAGGGCCTCGATGAGCGCGTCGGCCCGGGCGCCGACGTCGCGCGCCAGTTGCGCCATGGTGAACAGTGCGCCGCCGGCAATTGCCGCCGCCAGAACACTAAAGTCGCGACCAACACGACTTCGCTGGGCAATAGCCAATACTGCGGCCAAAGAGCGAGCTGCGCCCACCATCAGCAACACTGCACCAATGGCAGCGAGTGGCACCACGACGATCGAGATGTTGAATCGGGTATGGCCGATGACGAGACCGATGAGCAAACCCGATGCAGCCGCAAGAGGACCAGCCCCCGTCAGTGCCGCCGACAGTTGCACGACGTATCGCTCGGTCGATGACAAGGGAAGCAGCGCCAGGCGAGTGGGATCAATTGTCTCATCGACGCCACCGATCAGCACGGGGCCGAACACCCAGCCCAGCCCCATCGAAGCCATGAGCAAGATCAGCGTCTCGGTCGCCGAGGTATCGCTCGCGAATCGAGCGCTACCCAACACGATGGCGTTGAACATCGTGTACCCAACCGCAGCGACAACCGTGAACCGACGTGTTCTCTTGCCTCGGCGGCGCAAGCGGTTGCTCGAAAGCCTCCATCGCAGTGATACGCCCAGCCGGGCGAACTCGGCCAGTGAACTCACGACTGTCCGAGCCACGCAAGAGAGTCACCAGCCTGCGCAGCAGATCCGCCCACGGCATCGATGAAGATGTCTTCGAGTCGAACGGTCGACGACCGGGTGAGATCCTGTACCGAACCCGAGCGGACGACCTGACCATTGCTGACAATGGCTATGTGATCGCACAGCCTCTCGACGGTGTCCATGACATGGCTGGAGAACAAAATCGTGCCGCCCGACGAGCGGTAGTGCTGCAGGACATCGACGATCACCTTGCTCGACACCGGGTCGACCGACTCGAAGGGCTCATCCAAGATCAGCACCGATGGCGAGTGCAACAGTGCCGCAGCCAAGGCGACCTTTTTGCGCATGCCTGTCGAGTAGTCCGCAACGAGGTCATTCGAAGCATCGTGTAGTCCGAGCACGTCGAGAAGCTGCTCCGCCCGACTCAGGACCGATACGCGGTCGAGTCGACGCAGGAGCCCGACATAGACCAGAAGCTCTTCTCCGGTCAGCCGCTCAAAAAGGCGCAGGTCATCGGGCAGCACTCCGACCATCCGTTTGACTTCGGTCGGGTCGGGCCAGGTATCGACGCCGTTGACCGAAACCGTGCCCTCGTCGGGACGAAGCAAGCCCACGAACATACGAATCGAGGTGGTCTTGCCCGCCCCGTTGGGACCGACAACGCCGAACCAGCTGCCTCGGGGCACCGAGATGTCAAGCTGGTCGACAGCCGTTTTTTCGCCGAAATGTTTGACCAGTCCGTTGGCCTCGAGCGCGATGTCCACCGAGGAAGCGTAGACAGGATTGGGTACGAGCCCGTGGGCGCCCATCGTGACTAATCCATCTGGCTCAGGGCCAGTTGCGCTGGTCGCAGGCCTTCAGGTATCTGTCATGATGGTGCCGTGGCGAACTGGCAACAGGAGATAGAAGAACTGCATCAGCTGTTCCAGGACTACTTCCTGGGCACGTTGGCGAGTTCATAAAACTTGGCTTGATTGAGCCGCATCTGGAACATCAACTCGTTGTTTGCGTTATACCCAACGTGGCCAACAAGAACTTCAGTGAACCCATCCCCGAGCGCCGCCGCACCCGTTTTGCTCAAAACGGCGGTCCTCGTCCCACCGCTGCTCAACGGCGCTCCGCACGGCGCGGTCTGACCGCATCCCGAGAGGCGTTGGCTGCCACAGCACCCGGTGAACCGCAACAAAACGTGGTTGCTCCCATGTCGCTCGAGCAGCGGTCGGCCGGTCGCACCGGAATCGATGCGGCTCGGCAGGCGCTCAGCGCATAGGCGCCCCGATGTCGAGCGACGCCGCCCACGGTCTCATGGGTAGGTAACAACACTCACGCTGTCCGTAAATCCGGTGAGCAATCCGGGCCATCCTGAACTCAGCTTCTCTACTTCTGTTGGCTTGTGCCGACGGGCGACTCATGAAGTTTGCGGTTATCGCCAAAAAATATTGCATGGAACGCTGCAAATCCAGCGAGCGGGGTGCAGCCCTCTTTCTCGTGGCCATCACCGCATTGATAGTCATGGTGGCTGGCGCAATTGCCGTCGACCTGGCCGCATTGGCGACTCGGGGTCAGTCGCTACAGAACGCGGCAGACTCAGCCGCACTCGCAGGGGTGCAGGCCTATCGCGAGTCGATGGGTGATCGCGTTGACCCGAACGCCGATGACGAGGCAGCTGCCCGTGCGGCTGTAAACGACCTTCTTGCTCAGAACGGCATCAATGACATCACGCCCGGTATCGAGTTCCCCGACGCGGAGGGTAACACCGAAGTGAAAGTCACACTTTTCGATGATGATGCCGGGTTCCTGCTGTCTGGCTTCACCGGCGGCGGCGCTGGCACCGTCGAGCGCATTGCGGTCGCCCGCTTCGACTCGTGCGATGTGTCATGCAGCCGCGAGGTGGCGATTCCGCCTCCGTTCAACGGTGTGGATGCGGCTGGCGACGGCGACGGCTACAAGCCGATTGCGGTTGGCAACTCGCTGTACTCGATCAATCATCAATCGGGCGCAGCACGAGGAAGCCTGCAGATCACGTGTGTGCTTCGTGGTCAACGCCATCGCGCCGACCGCGACCCGAGCGACAACCCGAACGACAAAACCGATCTCTGTTGGGACGATGCAAGCGGCCGTCCGGTCCCGGGCAAAACTGCGTACCCCAGCAGCTTCGTTTCCAACATTCGCAGCACGCCCGAAATGCCTCACTCCGCAGTGGTGGATACGAGGATCTATTGGGCGACATCGACCAGAACCGCTCATTACATGTTCTGCTTTGAAACCACGACTGCAACACCATGTGCCCAGCCATTGCAACTGAACAACAACGGTGACGGCTACAACCAAGGCGGCTTGCGGCATCGCGAGAGCCATCGAGGCGGCGGAACGGTCGTTGTCGACGACCTCGTCTATACCTTCACCGATGATCACCAAGTGCACTGCATCATCCCAAGCGTGCCGATGCAGAGCTGTAGTGGCTACCCCAAGAGCACCTCGATGGGTGTGGCTGGTTTCCCTGCCAACGACCCTGACGACGGTAACCATGGCTCATCGATCGATCGCATCGTCCACCCCGACAGCAACCGCATCTACTCGACGCTGCACGTACCTTCTGGCAATTTCGCCGCCTGCGCCGGCGATGCTGTCGACGTCGGCTTCGATGGCCTGCGCTCCGCTGCTTCCTCGGGAATGCCCGTGGCAATTCAGAGCAACAACGGCTTGTTTCTCGAAGCTGATTTCAGCAGCTCACGAGTTCGCGACAGCGCCGACCCAAATCGCGAGGCCGCCCAGTGGCGTGTGTACGAAGCCCGAGCGGGCACGCAACGAGTGTTTGCGTTCCGGAACAAGGCCACCAACGACTACCTGGTCATGAACCAGAGCTTCAACCCCTGGAACGAAAGCCTGGAGCTCACCAACCGCAGCCGTTGGAGCTCGCCATACGACTACGTGTTCATCGTCGACGACAACGGTGAGTCGAATCCGCTCGACAGAACCTCCGAGATCACCACCTACCTGAACTTCCGCACCGATACCGGCGGCTTCGACGATGCAACCCTCTGGGAAAGCACCAGTGCATTCCGCGCAGGAAGGCCCGACACCAGCGACCAGGCCAGGTTCAAGTTCTTTGCGCCATGCGCTGGCACGTTCCTGAACTGTCATCAGCCGGGAGCAGGCACGTGTTCCGGTTTTAGTCCGGTACGACTGCATGTTGATGGCAGCAGCTTCAGCGGCCGTCTGTTCTTCCATCGCAGCGCCAGCGGTACTCCCACCGGCGTATGTTCCACCGGCTTCAGCCGACAATGGGCCAGCGACGGAACCAGCTATGCAGCCGACACCGAAATCACCTGCGTGACATTCGATGGCGCAGATGCTGACGCATTGGAAACCGATCTGTCAGGTTTCCGCAACAGCCTGGCTCTGGCCAACACGGGTGCGACCGTCACTGACTTCGACGGCGATTCCCCCCTCAGGAGCCGCACGTGGGGCACGTGGGGCGATCCGCACTACAACGAAGAGCAGAATCGCATTTTCTACCCCACCCATCGAATTGCCTCGACGGTCATCTGCTGGGACTTCGCCACGGGTTCTTGTGGTGAGAACGTGAAGGTCATCTCTCCGATCTCACAAGCCCAAGATTATGGCTTCATCTCCGAGGGCAACTGCGTCTTCGGGCTCGGCCACACCGCCAACTTCTACGCATTCAAGGCAGACGCACCGACCCAGCCATGTGACACCAGCATCACGAACACCTGGCTCGACCCCTGCAACTGTGGTGGCGACGAGTTCTGGGGAACGCTCGAGTTCGACGTGACCGAATCCCAGTTCGAAGAGTTCTTCATCGAAATTCGCGATGAGAACGATGTTCGGGTGTATCCGGCGAGTCCGCCTGGGGTGGAGCCCGAAACTGCGCCTCATGACCTGCTCGTAGATGGCAGCACCATCGACCTGCGCGACTACCCCGTGTTCAACGAGAATTCACGGCTCGAGGTCGTGGTGAAGGTCAAGTCGTTCCCGGGCATCGATCCATGGTCCGAGGGTGAGGGCTCCCAGACCTTCACGGTCGAAATCGCTCGTCGCCCTCGCCTGACCGGCTGACGCATCGATTTGCGCACCGCCAGATGACTCGTTGCTGACTGAAGG
>Ga0114957_1005285_pt1 | contig 10779 bp, 17 predicted proteins | sample BantaG_FD_87175 | JGI IMG/M metagenome (GOLD analysis project Ga0114957, IMG submission 87175) | Marine algal microbial communities from Bantry Bay, Ireland - BantryBay_4 metaG | ecosystem: Host-associated > Algae > Red algae > Unclassified | place: Bantry Bay, Ireland | collected 2014-11-21 | reverse complement strand
GCTGATAGGGGGTAGCGGGGGGGGGTGCGCGTGTTGGGCGGGCGGCGGCGCGCCAGTCGGCGCCGCGCCACGCCGGCGGCGCCAACGCGGCGGCGGCGGCACGTGTGACGTGGTGGCACGCGCGGCGCGTCCGCGGCGTCGTGGTGCTCTGGGAAGAAGTAAGTAAAGTTAACACCTGCACATTTCTGGAACAAGATGCACGATCTGCACCGACGTGCACTGGAGGTCACGTATTGTTGCTGCGATCCGTCACAGAAAATGGTGTACGTCTGAGAAGTGTCCTCTGCTGTTATTGCGGGTGAAGTGAACAGCTCGATGTTTTTTTCCGCTTAAATGGCCTTATAATATAAAAGCCATCTCACCAGCCTTATGTTTACAGCCCTAATTATCGTATCCGAATACATTCCTGCAATTTCGCCATACAGCACAATTAGAGCGTGGGAAAAACGCCATTCAGACACATTTCGAGTGCTTAATGGACTTCACGTACGACGTGACATTCACATTTGATGTGTGCGCCCGACGGGCGCTGTTTACGCGGTACCGCGCCATTTTTGTACAGTCTTTATCCAATGCTGAGCACCCGTCGTGGCACACAAGTAGCCCCCGTTATTCGGGCCGAAAACAGCTCGATGGACCCTCACTGCACCGCGAAACTGTCCTGTTATTGCACATCCCAGAATTTGGTCCTTGTGGACAGGGACTGACTAAGCGGACCGACTCTCTTCACCAATCAGATGCGCCCCTGGGACTGACTCGGTGCTCCTGATTGCTTACATGTGCCCGTACAGCCTGGAAATCAATATCAGCTCCTCTTTTTTCTGCAGTTCTGGCAAGGAGGCTGTAGAACATGTCAAGATCTCGCGTGGGCAGCTTGCTCCGTACCAAGTACAGCGGATCAAGCGGCATCAAACAGTGAGTTGTGCTGGATAGAAGGTCCTGGCACCGGATGCGAGCTTTCTATTGGCTTCGGTGCCTTCTTGCTGTCGTTTCAAACAAATATTGCTGATGCCCGCATTTTGTGCTGGTGGACAGAGACTGACTTGCGGACCGACTCCCTGCACCAATCAGATGCACCCCTGGGAGCTACTCAGTGCTCTAGATTGCTTACATGTGCCCATGCAGCGTGGCAATCGACTTCAGCTCCTGTGTTTTCAAGCACTTCTGGCTAGGAGACAGTAAGAACCCTCAAGATATCGCGTTAGCAGCTTGCTCCGTTCCCAAATAATCGGGTTAAGCGGCAACAAACAGTGAGGTTTCTAGATGCAAGGCCCTGGCAATGAATGCGGGCTTTGTTTTTGCTGAGATGCTTTCATACTGTCGTTTTAGACCAATGGAGTGCTGTTATTCACAGTCAGTCTCTTTTTCTGTCCCTTAGGACAAAATTTGGGGATCAGCAATAGAGTGCTTATCTTTAGAGTCAGTCTCTGTCTTTGTCCAAGAGGACAAAGTTCGGGGATCAGCAATACCATGCACCGTGCCCAAGAAAGGATGTCACAGCAATGAAAAAAGACTGTACATTGTCGTCAGAAGAGCCATTCTGACTATCGATTCACACTTTGCTGATAACGCAAGCTGGCCGAATCGCGTGATTGGACAGTTTTTTCAGGGTCGGGCAGGATTGCCGCTCGTCGCTACAACGCGTTTGCACATGAATCGCCCGATTGCCGAAACGTGAAAAGAGATGTCGACTGCAGTTTACTGGAATTCTGCCAGCCCGAGAAGTTTAAAAATCTCGTACATACCTGTATCCTGACTCTCATATTTGGGATAAGGATCTGATATATTTTCGCAATTCTTTTAGGACAGGACAGATATATCCCATTCTCTCTTGCTCGTAATGCACTTTGGTTATGCGTCCTCGGCGCGTATCCGAAGTGGATACGGATGTAATGCATGGATATCTTCCTCCAGAGTATATCCATGACAACCCCTGGGCCATAGTGGCCGCGGTGGGAGGTGCCCAAGACCTTGAAAGAGAAGCTCCTGCGCCGCGCGGCGATCCGCCACGCTGTACGAGACCGTGTGCGTCGCAACATGAACCGGCCGTCCTTTTCTGACGACGTCTACAACGGCGTAGCTAACTCGGCCGTGCTTTTTCGCAAGACTATCGAGCGCAAATTTGGATGATTTAAGCAGCAGGCGAAATGGCCGCTCACCAAGCGCCTGCCACAGAAGCAGGGGAAGACGCTGACAGACGCCACGCCCGTCGCGGCCACCTCGCCCACCGCGCCACCTGCTGGCCCTCAGAAGCTGCTGCTGAAGCTGATGACATGTCTCCGACGCCGCCGGCTCGCGCGACCGCGCCACGCAAGCGCCGTTTCAGACTTGACGATCTCATTCGAGGCATCTACTGTCGCGCACGCTCCAACGTCCACCTCTCTATCGGGAGGACAGTGGTGAAGGCATGGTCGGCGGGCGCCGCATTCGACGCGCCACTGAAAACGGGAGAAGAGGACAATGATGGAGTGGCAGTGGCGCCCCTGACCACCAAGTCGGACAATGCGAAGTGGTCGCTACGCGGCCGCCGCTACTTGATGACGGTGCGCGCCCGCAAGGAGTTTGTCGAGGGGTATCGAGCCTTCAAGAACAATTTCGGCAGGACGGACGGGACGTCCGGCAGTGTGCGGGTGTAGAAAAAGGATGGGGGCTCTGGCGTATGAGTCGATGGGGATAGGTTGGTTGCAACGAGAGCGCAGCTCGCGTGCATATCTGTAAGGGTCCGTGTGCATCCATATACTTATACTGGGCACAATTCGGGGCTGCTTCGTCTCAGTGCATGTTGTCTATCCTACGAATGATGCCTGGAACGCGTTCTGACCCTTCTGCGGTTCTGTGTTCTCCTTGTACTCTCCTGTGCCTGCCATCGATCGATTGCATGCCGTTCCTTCTCTCACACTCACTTGTACACCACGAACACAGATCCTCATGGAACTCATGGACGTGACATCCACTCGACCTCACGGCCGCGCAGGACTCCTCTGCGAAAGTGCTGGAAGGATTGATCGGGTGCGGTTTCTGATCGACCTCATCTTTGACGCTAGCATTGACGAGAAGATGCACGACGAGGATGCCATGGTCAACGAGATCAAATCCTCGTCGGCAGACGAGCTTGCCGTCCGTCGATGGAAGCACTTACAAAACTACAGTGACGTCCCGGGCGAGTCGCTGTTGGAAAGAAGACGGCACGAAACAGCATCGTTGATGGACAACGCCAGTGACGCAAGCGACTGCGCGCTGGCGGATGCGACGGAGGCCAACATCCGCGGTCGATCTGCCAAGCGTCGCCTCAGTACTGCTTGAGGTGTGTTACTTTTTCTCCTGCGGGATGTTAACCAGACGGGGAGTGTCGTTTTGCACTACTGGTCATTTGTGGTGGTTCTTGGGGTGCACCCGTGCCATTTCTACCGAGCGTATCACGAGCTGGACTCTGCTCTTGATCTTTCGCGTGGTTTGTGTGTCGCGTGCACACGTTTTCTTCTTTGCAGGACTGGCGGCCACGACAGCCGCCTCTGTCGTTTTGTGGCCTTCTCGGCTGCTGCCGCGGTCATTGTCCTGCGGCGGTCGGCACGCAGGCTTGACCGCGGCGCCGGTGGCGGCGGTGCTGGCTGCGGCGGTCGCCTCTGCCATATTGAGCGGAAGTGGCCGTGGGGGCCGCAGAGGCTCCGGCTGCGACGGTGGTGACACGGTGGTGGCCAGTGCCGCGCTCCGTGGCGGCGGCAGTGACGGCGGTGGTGGCCACGGTGATGGCAGGGCTGGTGGCGGCGGCGGTTGCGGCAGCGGTGGCGGCGGTGGGGTGGCCGTTGCCACGCTCCGTGGCGGCAGCGGTGGTGGCGGCGGAAGCGGCGGCGGTGGCCGCCGACGCGTTGCGTGGCTGTAGCCCTCGGGAACGCTATGGTACCGGAACCGGTGGTGGTGGCGGCGGTGGTGGCAGCGGCGGTGGCAGCGGTAGTGGCCAGTGCCACGCTCCGTGGTGAAGACCGTGGTGGTGGTGGTTGCGATGGCAGTGGTGGTGACGGTGGTGGCGGCGCTGGTGGCGGCGGTGCTGAACGTTGCCTCGCTCCGTGGCGGCAGTGGTGGCGGCGGCGGTGGCGGCGGCGGCAGCCGCCGCCGCGCTGTGCGGCTGCTGCCGTGAAGGACGCTACGGTGCCGGAACCGGTGGTTTTGGCGGCGGAGGTGGCAGCGGCGGTGGCGGTGGTGGTGGCCAGTGCCACGCTCCGTGGTGTCGGCCGTGGAGGCGGTGGCAGCGACAGCGATGGTGGCTGTGGCGTTGGCGGCGGCGGTGGTGGCGGTGGTGGCCAGTTGCAGGCTCTATGGTGACGGCCGTGGCGGCAAAGGCAGCGACAGCGGTGGTGGCGGCGGCGGTGGCGGCGGCAATAGCGGCGGTGGTGGCCGCTGCCAAGCTCCGTAGCAGCAACGGGTGCGGCGGCGGTGGCGGCGGCGGTGGCCGCAGCCGCGCTGTGCGGCTGTAGCCAAGCACGACGCTACAACGCCGGCATCGGTGGGGGTGGCGGTGGTGGTGGCAGCAGCGGTGGCGGCGGTGATGGCCAGTGCTACGATCCGTGGTGACGGCGATGGCGGTGTTTGTAGCGGCGGCGGTGGTGGCGGTGGTGGTGGCGGCGGCGGTCGCGGCGGTGGTGGCCGTTGCCACGCTCCGTGACGGCGACGGTGGATCCCGCCAGGCTCCGGCTGAGGACCTGGTTGTATTGCCGAAAGAAGAATGGGCAGCAGCGCCGGTGCCCGCTGCCGCGCTGAGTCGTCGGCTGTGGTGCACGAAATGGGTGCAGCCTCAAGCGGCGGTGATGGCGGGGACGGCGGTCGCTGTCGAGGGGCCGACAGCAATGGAAGCCTCTGCGACGCTCCGGGGGATGCCGCCGCCGGCATGCTCCCGCGCATGCCAGTGTTACATGTGTCAGTGCGCAATGCAACTATCCTGCAGCGACGGCTACGAAACCAGCACTGCCGACAGGACAACTGGCAGTATGGACGGCGACCGCTGCCGGTGACGCGCTCCGGCAACGCCAATTGGGGCCATTTTTGTCACGCCGGCGACGGCGCGCGCTGTGCCGGGGGCGATTGCGATGCTTCTCGCTTCCAAGCTGCGGCAGATGTTCTTCTCGCCGTCCAGGAGGCGGCAGCGGCGGCGTCACCGCTGGCATTTGCCACCGTCGCCGGGCCGAATGTCGTGTCGGTGGCTGTACTGGCGGTGAGGTCTGGCTGGGGGTGGGAATGTGGGAAAGAATGGGCTTGGGCGTGGCAGCGGAGCCGGTGCGTTCGCGGGACGTCATGCCAGCGCGGATCATTCGCGACCGTCAAGATTGCGCACTGCATTTTGCGCGCGAGGAACTCGGATCAATGACGGCAGGGCCCCCGCGGCGTCTTGCGCGCGGCACGGGTAACGAAACAACCCTCGGCCCGTTACCCGCGGCTCATTGCTCTGTTGCCTCGTCCCCGGCTTCGATGCCCGCGTCGCGCGCTCGGTGGTCACATCATGACATGCATCTTTGATTGCCTCCTCGGGACCCTGTCACTGCGTTTGGGAGGCCCTGTGATCGAAATAACGGACTCTCAATTCAGCCGTGTACGCTGTGGTCTGTTCGGACCGACATGATGAGTATGTCTCGCTGACGTCTGCGACGCGACTGGCCCGTGATCTTAATGCGTTCTCGGGTCAATGCACTTGAGGATTCCGCGCGCATGGGTACGTAGTTGTTTCAAATGTGCTTGATGTTGCCGTAATTCCGCATCACTACTTGCGTTGCGTATTAACTCCGATTTTAAGCTCATTCGAGGCCTTCTTCAGTCTGTCCTGTATCCGGCACGGCCGGATGCTTATCCGCTGCCGGAGTGTTCCCATGGTGTTACCGTCTTCGACACAGGTAGCCTCCTTGGGCGCCACGTTGGCGACACTCGAACGCAGTGTGTCGCCAATGTGTCGCCAAAAAGGAACCAAATTTTTTCCAAGGGCACGACCGCCGACGACGGGGCGCCTCAAACTGCGTCGCTAGATGGCGTCAGCAACCGCCGACGCGCCGCCGCAACAGAAGCCGGCGCGCACGCAAGATCACCTGCGCAGTGCCTTTAAAGGGCGTTCGCACGCAAGCCCGATTTTTTTGCGGAACCTCTGCAGAATCAGCCTACGGAAGGCTTCCTTCGGCATTCAAAATGCTGAAGGTCCGCAAGCGAACTGCGGAACCGGCAAAATGCTTCGATATCTTCTCAGAAATAGATATCTCACAGTGAGTAGCAGCAAATCAGAGCTGTTCGCAAACCCGTGGTCTACCCAATCACAGGCGGCCGCCCGCGCTGCCCGAAAGGGCCGCGTACACGCCGCCGACACCGGGTCCGCGCGCCGCCGCCGCCAGCCGCGTTGGTGGTGGCTTGCGTCCGTGGTTGACGCGGCGGGCGGCGACGGCATCTTGTCGGTTGGGGCCGCTGCTGGCAGGAGGGAGGGTGCGCCACAGGGTACAGGGGGAACGCGCAACGCCGGCAGGGGCGCGCGGAATGACGCAGCCGGAGCAGCGGCGCAACGACGCGTCGGCGCCACAGCCGCTGCCAGACACGCCATGGCATAGCTGCTCTTGAACGGCGCCTGCTGTCACGGACACTGCGTCACGCAGGCGCGCCGCCGCTGCCGCCGCCGTCGCTTCCGCCACCGCTACCGCCGCTGCCGCTGCCGTCGCCGCCGCTGCTGCGCGGTCGGCGACCGCCGGGGCTGCTGCGGCGGCAGTGCTACCCCTACCCCCCTCGCAATAAACTCCTTGACCAGCGCGTGGCCTGGGGTAGCAAGCAGCTGCGGTAAGAGAGTCTCCTCTGCCGCCCTCTGGCAGAGAGCTCGGGCAGTGCGCAGGCGCAACAGTCTGTCTTCCCGCCCGTGGCTTACTGTAGGGAGATCTTGACCTACTCTGCGTGTAGCGCAATCGGCGTGCGTTGTAGCAAGATACTTTGTGGCAGCTTGCTGAAAGATGCTCGCGCATACAGGTAAAGTACAAACCGGGGCTGTGTGGCGTGTGTCCTGGGAGGGGCGTTGCTTCTTTCGTCGAGACGTTTTGAACGGTGTCCAGCACGCATGCCGCACGACCCCGGTTTTGGCTGCACAAAATTGTTGCGGCTGAAAAGCATGAGGAATGCCCTGGCTGAGGGGTTCCGCAAACTTTTTGCGGAGATTCAGCAGGAAAAATATCATTTGCGTGCGAACACGATTCAGGGAGCACTGCGCTGCGGGTCATCGGGGTCGCGTCGACCGCTGGAAGTCTCTGCGCGCGGTCGCCGCGCACAACTCAAGGCGGTAAAGGCGGCAGGGGGCCGGGCGCCGCCCGGGCCCGGTGACCCCTGTGGCAGGACAGTTCTTCTCAGCCACGTAGCTTCATTCGCTTTTAGCGTCATCGCGACCCTTGCAACATTGACACGCCCTCAGATCCCTGAAAACACGAATGCAGACTGCCACCTCCGAAAAGGAGAGCAAGTTCCTTGATCTTAGTATACGTGTGCATCACTCATAGGTGTAATTTTAAAATTTCCTGGGGCAAAAATACGATTATAATCAAGTCCTTTATGGTACATCGTATGGGGCGATTTTTACATATTATAATCATTGGCCGCCTTTACGACAGAGCCCAAGTACGCATAAGTATGACAAAAGTCCAATCAAGTCGACATTAGACGTGCGAAGCCAACGTACTAAGCATGCTGTGCAAAGTTACGAGTGTGACTTCGGCAGGGTTGCAGATTGTGCTCCTGCCGAAAGAAGACATTGCCAACACTGACGCCGCTGAGCGGCAACTGATGATGAGAAACGACTGTGGGGCTGAAGACACATGTTATTCTGGACAGTGAGACTCAGATCTGGCCTGAGCGGTTGCTCGAGGTAGCACATCCCCGTAGCCACGAGCCCGAAGAGGGAAGTATCCCACCGCTGCCGTCCAAAGAACGTGCCCCCCATAGGATCACCCGATCCGGGAAGAAGGGCCGCCAAAGGTACAAGACAAAAGGCACGGTTTACTTGCCGGCGACGACGGTGCCTCCCACCGTCGTCGCACTTCGTCCTAATAAGGGCGTAAACCGACGTGCGGGCCCAATTCCCCTAATGGGAACAGGCCCGCACCGCCAACCAACCAATCCTACTAAGTACAATGCAAGAAAAGTCCCCCGAGGCGGGAAGTAGAGACGAGGGGGAATCTGGGCCACGCACCCCGCCCAGACGTGGCGGCCCTTTGTGCGGCCACGCGGGGGCGCCGGCCGCCCTCCGCGCCCGCCGCCCTCGATCGGGCCAGGCGTGGCTGGGCGCGCGGCGCGCGCCCCGTCGGTGTGTCGTCCGTCCGGCGCCTGGTGCCAGCGTGTGAGCCGTGTTGCCCGCTGCTGCCGGGCGCGCGTGCGCCTCCCACGCCGCGCCCGCTCACCACCAGCGCCATCCCCCGCCCGGTGGTGCTACACCACCTTCTCTCCAGCAGCCGCCGTCCACGTCGGCCGATGGCACGCCTCCCCGCCAAGGCAACCGCGCCCGCGGCGACGCCCGCTCGGGCCACTGGCCGCTCCGCGACGGCGGCGGCGGCGTCGACGGGGCCGGCGGGTCCGGCGGCAGCGGCGGCGGCGGCGGCGGGAGGGGCGGGGGTGCGCCGGGGCACCCCCGTCGGGTCGGTGGCCGCGGGGACAGGAGGCCCTCCCCGCGGCGCAGCGGCGGCGGCGTTTGCGGCGTCCCGTGGCGTCCTGGGCATGTCGAGGCGACGCTGTCGCGTCTCAACGGCGGCGCCGCCGCCGCTGTCGCGCTCTCCGTATCCGCCGCCGGGGTCGTGGGGGGGGCTGACCCCCGCGCCGCTGTTGGAGTTCTACCAGCGGCACTTGGCGGCCGAGGCGGCGGCGCACGAGTCCCCGACTGCCGCTTGGGCAACAGCGCCAGCGGCTGCGCCGGCAACTGCGCCAGTGTCGGCACCGGCGGCGGCGCCGGCGGCGCGCGCGGCGGTGCCGGCGGCCGCGCCCGCGGTGGCGCCGGCGGTGGCCGCGGCGGTGCCGCGCTTCTCGATCCCGGCGCTTGCCGCCGAGGTATTGCGGCAGCACGGGTGGGCGCGGCGGCCGGATCGCGACCATTTGGTGCCGACCCGGCGTCCGCGACGGCCGACGCCGCCCGGCTTGCGGGACCCTGTCCCCGCATTGCCGGTCCGCTTGTCGCCGCCGGCCTCGCCGGCGCCCGTGCCGGTTGGGATGGCGGTGGAAGTCGCGGAGGCGTGTGACCTCGATACCGAGGGGCAGTGTGGCCCACGGTGCGGGCGGCTTGTGGCGGCGCGATGCCGGGGCCCAACGATGTCGCGGCCTTTGACGCCGCGTGGGCCCGCATGTCAGCCGTCGGTCAGGCGGCCGGCTATCTCGACTCGGGCGCCGCGCCCAACATCCTCTGGGCCTTGGCCGGGCTCGACCGGGCGACGGCCGCCGAGTACATCGGCCGGCTGCTCCGGGTCACCAAAGTGGCCGTGTTCTTGCCGGACCCGAAGTTCCACGTGACAGAGCTCTTCTAAGTTGACGGGGCCGCCAGCTACGCCTGGTTAACGGAGCTCCGCCGTCGGCTTCCGACCTTGGCCCCCACGACGTGGGGCGACGCCAACGTCGGTTTGGAGTACTGGGTGAGGAAGACGCCCCTCCTGACGTCCGTGTCGGGGGCCGGGGACAACTGGGCCAACGAGCGGGACGCCCGCATGACGGCGCGGTTGGCGTCCGTCCCTCGAACCGGGCACGGTGCAATGCGCCTGTCCATCCGAGATGGCGCCAACCAGGCCTTCCTCCTGCCGCCCGCGCCGTCCGATTGGGACGTCGTCTTTGCCGCGCCGCGGCTGCTTCCGTGGTACCTTTCCCGCGTGTTCGCGCACTTGTCGCATCGCCTAGCGACGGCCACGCGGGACCCCCTCCTTGGCGTGGCCCGCTTGGCGGCGGCCTGTACCATGGTGAGCGCGTTTCTTGCAACGTACGAGCGCCACCGCCGCCTGTTCCGGCAACCGCTTTTGGCCCAATGGGCGGTCGACCGCTTCGGGCCGACCGCGTTGGCGCACGAGGGATGCCCCCAAGGAGGCGTCGTTGCGCCTCTTGATGGCGGCGTGGCCACATGTCCCTTGGGGCGCCGTTCGTCGGCGGCTGCCGTACGCGTCGCAGGGGAAGGAGCCCCCGCTCATTCCATACGCCCACCGAGGGACGTTGTTGAGCGCCGAGCGCCATTGGATTGGGGTCCTCCCCTGGACCAGCACGCCGATTGGGCTCGGCTGTACCGAGCGGGCGTTGCGTGGGGCGTTGCCCGCCGAACAACCCTACGTCGACGCGGGCGAGGGTAGCTATGGCGACGCGTCACCCTCGCCCCTCGCGGCCCGTCGCTCGGGTGGTAGTCACTGGGGCGCACCTGCCTCGTCCTCGCGGGGTGCCGCCGTCGACACGGCCGCCGCGCGGGGCGCTGCTCCTCCCACCCGCGGCGGCGAGTCACAGCGGTCCGACCCCTTGTTGAAGCGCAGGGGGGATAGGGGTTGGGGGACGACGGTGAAGTGGTTGAGTGGCTTGAGCTGGTGTGTGTGTGTGCGAACGTGCTTTGTTGGTTGTCCTAAGGATCGCCCGCCTCTCCCAACCGAGAGCACCTCTCAAATAGTCCCCACCGGCCCAAGTGCTCCCCCCTCTCTCGCCCACATCGACGCCCACGCCCTCGCACCAAATCGAATCACTCACCAAATCAAAAGCCACTAGAGCAAAGCGAAGATCAAATCCAAAACATGCCAAAAGTAACGCCCCAAGATCACCCAACACAAATGT
>Ga0114957_1005284_pt1 | contig 10780 bp, 12 predicted proteins | sample BantaG_FD_87175 | JGI IMG/M metagenome (GOLD analysis project Ga0114957, IMG submission 87175) | Marine algal microbial communities from Bantry Bay, Ireland - BantryBay_4 metaG | ecosystem: Host-associated > Algae > Red algae > Unclassified | place: Bantry Bay, Ireland | collected 2014-11-21 | reverse complement strand
TGCCTTTATTCCGGCTGGGGGCGTCTCGCCCGCCGCCTTGTCGACGGCCCGCCGCAGTGCCGTCTGTGGGGAGGCGGTCGCGACCCCCACGTCGGCTGGCGCTCGCCCGCGCGCGCGGACGACGCCTGTGGCCCTGAACCGGTTGCCAAAGCTGCCCTCCTTTCCCGGGGGAGGCAAGAAGAATGCCCCCTCGCCACCCGCCAAGGCGACGGCGGCGGCCAAGCAGGCGACGGCCAAGGCCAACAATGTGGCCGTCAAGGTCGGCGGCAAGCAGGCCCCAGCTGGCCGCCCAGCAGAGGTGTCGGTTGGGGGAACCCCTGTCAAGCGCGCGCCCAAGGGTGCCCAGAAGGGCATTCCGATCAACGTCAAGTTTTACAACCCGGCGTCGGCGCGGTACCACTTTGCGCGCGCCGCTGCTGGGCAATCTTCGACCCCGTACGACGTGCGGGTGTCGACGGTTGGCTTTAAGAAGCATGCCAACGAGCGCGTCAACGACCAGGGCACCTTCCGCAACATGAACCCGTATACCTGGGATACGGTCTGGACGCACGGCGACATGGACAGTGACGAGAAGGCAATTGCCGTCCGCGCCGTCTACAAAAACGTGCTTGGCAACGCGCACCTGATGGAGTCGGAGAGGGCGGAGCTGGCCTACTCTGAGTCGTGCTTCACCTACACGGGTAACGCCAAGGAGTTTGTGCGCGCCGTGGCCCAGTCGGACGCCTACCGCACGCGCTACTTTGAGCCGGTCACCCCGATGCGGTTTGTGGAGCTGACGTACAAGAACATCCTCGGCCGTGCGCCCCGCTCCCAGGCCGAGTACGCGGGCACCATGGCGGTGCTGCAGCAGGAGGGGTACAAGGCCGCAATCAACTCGCTCGTCGACAGTGCCGAGTACGACTCGCTGTTTGGCGAGACGCGCGTGCCGGCGGTTAACTTCCGTGGCGGCCACGAGACGAACAATGAGATGAACCGGCTGGCGGTGCTGTCTGGCTCGGCCTCCTCGTCGGACAAGTCCAAGTCGACGGCCGCGGTGTTCCCGGCCATTGACGAGGCGAGTGGCGTGACGGCGGCGACGGTCGAGGCGGGCCTCCCCGACGCGTGGAAGGGCGAGAACGCGGCGCGTGAGAATGCGGGCCTCGCCCGCTCCCTGCCACGCGACGCATTTTGGTCGGGTGCCCCAATGCAGGCCGAGTCCAAGGAGTGGACCGCCAAGTATGGTAAGTGGTTCCCCAACTATTATGCCGACTCCGTGGTCTACCGGGACGTCATGAAGCCGCGCATCTCGGTGAGCGAGGAGGAGGCCGAGGAGGCGGCGGCAGTGCTCAAGTACGGGTCGCTCATGGCCAAGTCGTACACGGGCGGCGCGAGGAAGGTATGGGACAAGGCGCCGATGGTGGAGCTCAAGACACCGAAGAACGGGCAGGGTGGCTACGTTCGCGTGTCGCTCGAGACGGTGACGGGCAGCATCCCCTCCAACCTGAGCCAGAAGGTGTAGGGGGCCTCTGCCTTCACGTTTCTTCTTTTTGTGTGTGTTACACTTTCTGGATCCGATTCCTTTGTGTTGGCCGCTAGGATGCCTTGCAGTAGGTGTCCCGGTGACGCACCATCTTTGATGCTCCGAGGGTGTCCCTCGTGCGTTGCACCAAGTTTTTTTCTCATGCATGTCCTCTTGGGTCGCATCACCGGTCAAGCCCAGGCATCGCTGCCCTTGTCGCTCATAAGGGCAACCACGTTGGCACCGTGCGGCCGAATCTCACCTGCACTGCTCCGAAAACGGCGACACCGCGGGTATGGTCTCCACAGAGCAACACTGCGCCGCGCCACCCTCCGCCGTTGAACGGGGCGACACTGCGTGAAATCCGCCGCACACACCCCCAGTTCAGGGCGGTCTTCTGGATCGAGAGGCAGCCTTACGACTGGCCGAGAGTGCCAGGAAAGGGTTGTTCTTCTGTTTCTTGTTCGTACAGAGAGGCATGGACGGAGACCTTCCTGGCAAAAGAAAAAGGGACCACCAGGATCAAAAGATGTGCTGTTAGGTCTTCTACATTATCATGATTTAACTGCAACCGCTCCTTAGCGGCCATTGTTCAAAATTAAGTACGAATTCTACGCAACTTGACGAGGTTGTGCCTCAACACATACCTGACAGTTGCTCTCGGCTCTTTTCCCCGAGCAAGTCTGCCACTGATCACCGCAAGTGTCGGCTGTCGAGGAACGCCTCTCCATGAAACGCCCATGTGACACGGCTTCGTTTCGTGAAGGAACACAGCGCATCTACTCTCCCAGTTTCGGGCACCCGCCGCTGCCGCGTCCCCTGCTTCAGCCAATCAGATGTGCGCAAAAATGCCGTGCAGGCGCCCTGGGCCCCGTCAGACACCAGCCCCAATCCGCCACCAATTGCGCCTGTTGACACCACGGGCATGCATCGCAGACACGTCGACCAGACGTGTCCGGGGATATTTCATGCCTGGCCCCAGACATGCGAGATCTGGATCTGGATGCCGCTTCCAGCGGCGGCGGTTTGGGCGCGCATGCGTCATCGCCGTGCTGACGGTACCCGGTACGACGACGATACGGCTGCCCCCCGCATGGTGCTGCTACTGGCGCTCGCCTGCTCCTCCGTCGTCTCCTGCGCCGTTCCCGTTCCCTCTGCATCTCTAGCGCCACTCACCCCCTCCCCCCCTCCTTAATTTGTTGCTGATTGCATATTTGGCATGGTTGGCGCGCGCGCGCGCGCGCATTTCGGCGATATGGTCGCCACCGCCGCCCCACCAGCTGCTCCCCGCCGTCATTGGTCCTTCCACGCGATTGTTGCGCGGCCGGCCTGCACCATTTTGCCGTTGCTTTTTTGCGTTGCTGCGGGCGGGGGGAGAGGTGCCAGCGGTGCTGCCGCCGGCGGGCGCGGCACCCCGCCGGCGGTCGTTGCCGCGGCGGCGCCCGGCGAATGTGGCTCCTCCCCGGCCTGATTGAGCTTGCCAAGGACGCGGTTGTTGCGCGGCCGTCCCCCACCATTGTGCTGTTGCTTTTTTGCGTTGCTGCGGGCGGGGGGAGAGGTGCCGGCTGTGCTGCCGTCGGCGGGCGCGGCGCCCCGCCGGCGGGCGTCGCCGCGGCGGCGCCCGGGGTATGTGGCTCCTCCCCGGCGTGATCGGGCTTTCAGAGGTCGTGGTGGTTGCGCCGCCGTCCCCCACCGTTTTGCTTTTTCTTTTTCGTGGCGCTGCCGGTGGGGGGGGGGTCGGGGGCGGCGCCCGGAGATGTTGGCTTCTCCCCCGCGTCATTGAGCTTCCCGAGGACGTGGTTGCTGCGCGATCGTCCCCTGCCATTGTGCTGTTGCTTCTTCGCGGCGCTGCGTGTGAGAGGGGGGTCAGGGGTGCCGCTGCCGTCGGCCGGCGTGGCGCCGCGGTGGCGGGCGCCGCGGCGGCATGGACCCCAGACCGCCACCATTGTCGGGGCGGCCGGTCGTTTCCCGGTTTGCTGCGTCGTTGGAACAAGCGGAGCGCGTGCGGGATGCGCTCGTGGGTCGTCCTCTGCGGCCGACCTTTGGGCGCGTCGTCCACGTCGAGCGGGCTGCCTCACACGGCGGTCAAGTGGCAAGACGTTGGTGCGACGACCTTGAGGAGTTGCGGCGACATGGGACAGCCCCCCTACTCCTGCCGCTGCATCGGACTTTGAGACGGCGGCACGTGGTCGTACCGCGGAGCGCTGCGTTAGGGGACTCTCCCTCCACTGACGCGCTCGCTCCTGGTGCTGGGGAGGATCAAGGTGACCAAGACGGCCCACAGGGTCCACCTCCCGATGATCCGCCTCCACAACGTCGAATGCGGTCAGTGGGCCCGAAGGTGCTCGTGGAGGACTACGTCGTCGACACCTTGGCCGCCTGCATCCGTCGGACCTGTGGGCTGCCATCGCGCCGGCAGATGGGAAAGTACCCCTCCCCCGTCACTGCCCGTGTGGTCGGGGACTCGTCGTCGCGGTCGCGGGCAATCGTGCTGCGCTCGGGCGCCGGGAAGGCGGACGTTTCCATCATGTGGGTGTCTTGCCGAGACGGTCTTCTGTGCTCGTGCTTTAGCGGCACGCAGAACGCCCTCTTCTTGTCGGTGTCGTCACGAAGCACGACCTGCAAGCACACGGCGGCATTGGTGCAGGCGTTGCGCGTGGCTAACGTCTCCCTGTCAACCTTCCGTGCCCGCATGCGTCTCCGCGCCGACTCGGCCGACTTTGCCGTGTTTGAGGACTACGGGACGTCGGTAGTATGGGCTGTACTTTACCACGCCGTCTACTCGGTCGTGACGTTCACCACCGCCAACGTTGCGACGTGCATCGCGCCCGGTTGCCGACGCTTCCGAGGCCGTTGCGGCCACGTACGTGTTGCCCGCGACTCCCAAGGGCCTGAAGGCTTCCGCAATCTCGAGTCTGGCTCCGCTCCTGTCGCCGCCAAGGCGCGCAAGGAGGCCCGCCACATTCCAGCGGCTCCCCGCGCCAAGGTGCTTGATAACGAGGAGGAGGACGAGGGCCTTGAAGGCCGGGACGGCGACACGGTCCGCGGCCCAAGAGATATGGAGCAGAGCAAGGTGGCCAAAAGGACGCCACGCAACATGATGCCGTGCACCACCGAGCTCGCGCAGGGTGCGGTGTGGACGCGGACTGCGGATTGGCGCGGGCTCCTTGCGCAACGCGCCGCCGGCCGGCCGGAGAACAAGGCGGCTGACGTGAAGCAGCTCCGTGACCTGTTTCAGATGTCCCAGTCGCTAGGCGCCGTGCGTGACCTAGGGCTCCCCCTTGTCGAGCCCTTTTGTGGGAGCTGCGGCCAGGAACGAGCAGATCGGCACAATATCACCAAGGAGCCGGGGCGACTCGTCACACACCATCCCACTGCTCCACCTCTACGGGTACGTTGCTCCTCTCTTCTGTGTCTACAACCTCTTCGCCGTCCGCCTTGCTTTCTTTTAATTGCTTGGCGGCTGCATTGAGCGCTCCATCTTGTGCCTCCAGCAATTGTGATCTTCTAATGTTCTGGTGTCTGACGCGTGCGCCTTGTCTGACGCCGTTTCGTTGCCTGCTTTGGTTATATGCACTTTCTGTTCCAATCAGGTGTGGGTTGGCAGCTGGGTGTGCGATGCGACGGCGTGTCAGCACAAGGTGGAGTACGACGGCAACGCCGATTCGCTCTTCTCCATGCGTCGCCGTAACAAGAACCGGGAATGGCTGCTCTTCTCCCGCGGCGTTGTGGACAAGATCATCTCCTTCATCATTTCCGGCCGCACGACGTACACGGCGGCAACGCGACATGTCTCATCCGACGTGCTTTCTTTTTCGCTCCGGCGGCAGGACGTGGTGAAGCTCGGAACGATGGCCATCCGCACGATTCGTATCCCGCCCGGGACGGGGCGTTGTCCACGGTGCGGGCCGAGCCCGGCGTTTGTCGTCATAGACGCGCAAGCCTTAGGCTGCTCGGACGCGGACAGCGCCAACCCGTTCCGCCCCGCGGACGATTGCCCCGTACTCGACATCCCCGCCTCCAACCTGTGCATCATCAAGAAGTCGGCTTTGCGCGTCTCCATCCTGAAGGTACTTCGATCGTCCACACCATTGACCCCGACCCAAGTCGAGCTGCTGCGGGAGTGGCACGGGTTGATATCGACGATTGCTCGCCCTACCCCCGAGGCCGCAGCAGCCATCGTCTTTTTCCGCTTCTTCCCCCTCGGTGTGGAAGCGCCTGCGGGTCTCGCGGCGCCCCCTGCCGCTGCTGCTGCTCCGCCGCCGGCCCAGCCGGCAGCCGAAGATTTGGGGCCGAGGCGCAAGCGCGCGCGGTTGGGGAGCACCCTTGAAGACGCCCTGAGCCTAGACGCGGCCGGCAACACGGTGCTGGGTGGGAGCGGCCCGCCTGCCAAGAAGGCGCTCGAGACCTGGCGGGACCGGACGGGCATTTGTGCGCCGGCGTTTAAGGAGTACGCTCGGAGCGACGACGGCGTTTGGATCTGCGTGCGCCCCTTCCTCCAAGCAATGCTGGCCGAGACGGTCACGGGCATGTTCCTGCACAAGGACACCGAGCCCGTCACCCTCCTTGCCAACACCCTCCGATTGATGAGCAAGGACGCTTGGAAGAAGCTCACCAAGGCTATTGACGACGTTGGTTTTTTGACGAGCTTCCTCGGCCGGTTTGCCGGCGATATGGACGACGACATCTATTTCCGCAAGGCGGTCGGCGAGTTGCTGCTGCAAGTGATGGTCGTGGAGCAGTACGTCAACACCACCTTTGACGAGCAGGCCGAGCTCAAGTCCAAAGCTGTACCAGTGTGGAAGAACAAGGCCTACTGCGAGCGGTGGAAGGAGACGCCGACACCAGGGGACTACAAGCGGTGGCGGGCGGAGCAGAACCACTTGGAGGAGCTGGACGAGGACGACCCGCTTATCAGCTTTGAGTTTTTTGCCAGCCTCCCGCGGGTGCGGCCTGGGATTGTCGACTCCGTCGCCGCCAAGCGCAGGGTTGGGTACCGCGGCAAGGACCGCCATGTCGCGGACGCGGAAGGTGACGGCGACGCCTGCAACAAGGCGTTCTCCATCCAGGCCGGGCTGTCTCAGGGCGTCTTCAACGTGGTCTGCCCTCACGTCGTCACGCTTGGGTTTCGATGCCTCTTCCTCGCCGAGAGCGTCGGGGAGGCCCTTTCCATCGTGCTGGAGCGGTTCTCCTCGCTGCCGACGGCCATCTTTTACGACGTCGCCTGCAAGATTGACAAGAACGCCATGAGGCGAGTGCGCACCATCATGCGGGCGCACGGCGTTCGGTGCATCCTCGACCGCCCGCACTCGATCACCCACTCCTGCTCCCCCGTGTATATGCCAGACGAAAGTCTTGGCACCACGGCCGGGGTGGCGACCCAAGCGGCGGAGGTGTCGCACTCGGTGTCGGTCGTCAACCGCACGAGCCTTGCGTACATGGCGCTCACCACGTACATGTTGCACCGCATGGTGCAGGTTGCCTACATGAACTTGCGGAAGATCTACCGCCTGCAAGCCGACAAATCCGCCGCGGAGAACGATCACATCCCGCTTGCGCCCTTCTTCCACGCCAGGATCGCCCACCAATGCGAGCGCAGCGCCGTCTGCTCGTGCGAGGCGGTCGACTCGTCGGCAGAGGAGCTGGTGGCACTGGCGGGGCAACAACATGGTCAAGATGCCGATGACGGTGCAGTGCCAGACGCAGCTGATGCCCCTCCAGGCTCGCCACAAGGTGACCCGGTGGACGACCAGGATTGCGTCGATGATGATCGAGATGGTGAGCCCCCCCAAGGTTCTGGAAACGACGGGCGGGCGGGTGCAGCCGATCAGCCTGCTGTCGTTCAGGTCGCTGCCGATCGCGTCGTCGCCTACCCAGCCCACGTGCAGCTGCAGGCAGAGTTTGATGAGTTGGCGGGCGATGGCGCCGACGCCAGCCAAGTGTCGTTGGCCTCTGCCCCCATCACGCGCGCGGAGGCGCGCCTTGTCGGTGAGATCACCGACCAGCGAGACGGTGCGGAGGTCGTCCGGCTCGTCAACAAGGCGAGGATCACTTTGCGCGTGGCGGACATGGAGCTGCTCGAGGGTGCGGCATGGTTGAACGACGAAATCATGAACTCGTTCTCGGCGCTTATCAACCACCGATCGATGTTGCAGCAAGGTGCTGCTGCTGCTGCCACAGGCGGCGGGCTCCCTCTCGGTGTGCGCGTGTGCATGTTATCAACCTACTTCTACTCGAGGCTGTCGGCGCGGATGGGGTGCTATGACTACGATGGGGTGCGGGAGTGGGGAAAGAAGCGATCGCTCAACCTCGAGCGGGTTGACGTTGTGCTTGTGCCCGTCAACCTGCACCGAACGCACTGGATTCTCGTCACGGTGGACATCAAAAGATGCACCTTCCACTACTACGACTCCCTCGGGGCAGACGACACGAGCGGGGTGTTGGTCAACGTGCAGCGGTGGCTTGGCGATGAGGTGCGCTCGAGGTTGGGGGACCAGGCGGCGGCGACATGGGCGGTCGACTCGTGGAAAACTATGGACGTGGACGGGTTGCCTGTGCAGCTCGACGGGGGTAGCTGTGGGGTGTTTGTACTGGCCGCTGCTGATTGCTTGTCTCTGGGGGTCCCCGTGCACTTTTCACAGGAGCAAGTTGGGGCGCTGCGACAGCGCATTGCCCTTACTTTGTTTTTTGACAGCTTGTTCTCTTTGCGTTTCTCCGCGGGGCTGGATGTCCCGGTTGAACAGCCGACGTTGGGCGATGATGATGCTTGACAATATATATATTCTCTCTTGTTCTTTTCCAAACCATTGTCTTGTCCAAGGAGATGGTCACAAGTAAACCCGCTGTCCTCTACCGCACAGTGCAAGTCAATGATGCGAAAAAGGACTCAACGAAGGGCACCACTGCATCGTGTCAAAACAGCGCGAAGAAGTGGCATACACCCCCCATCTCCGATGCCAACGACGGCGTCGACACCCCACTCAACGCCGAATGCTCCCACGTGCACTATGGCGTCCGCTCACATCGTACCGCCTCCTATGCAACCTCTTCCCGCTTGATGGTGGTCTGCTTGCCGCCGGCGGCAGCCGGCGGCGGCAGAGCCGCCGGCAGAGTAGCAGCCACGGCGGACGTATCCGCGTCGTTGGCCAAGTAAGCGGTAGCCAGCAGTACCGTCCGACATCGTCCCTCTAGATGACGCTGCGCGGACGCCGACAGGCAACGCGGGCACCAGAGACAATACATGCATGATAGAAGCCGGCCCTTATGCCCCGCGCCAGGCGCGACAGTACCCAGAGTAAGAGCTGAGAAGCACCAATGCAGCATCAGAAGGAAGCCAAGTCAATCAGCACAGACAGCGAAGAGGACAGTGAGTACGGGCAGGCCAACAGAATGAGCGACGAGCACCTCAAGCAACCTCGTCAAACGGAAACGATAGGAACACCTGCAGCTCCGCGGAAACCAAGAGGCGTTCCTGAGCAGGCGGAACCGCAGAAAGCGGCGCGTTAACACCAAAGAAGCGCTACACCAACACAGCAGCGCTGGCACAAAAGACGCCCAACAGACCCCTGCTGTCATACCTGTAGCGCTCCTCGCCCATTGATCCGGGGGAAGAGAACCACTGGCCGAGACGTCTGTCGGAAGCCGCCGCCTAGGTCATTGCACGAAGAAGACGATGACGGAAGCGATGCGGTGTTCCGCGCAACGACTGGCACCTTGCTGGGTGCTTCGATGCGCCCTAGAGCTGAATGCGGATGAGTCAAAACCGGCGGACTACTTGACACTATGCCACATGTCAAAAACGTGGCGGCTGGCGAACTCGTCAAGTCCGTGGTGAGCAATCTGCAGAAGGACGAAGATGTCGTCGTGACGTCGACCAACTTAGGCAGCAATTCATGCTATACATGAAGCGAAGGGCACGAAGCAGACAACCAACTGAGGGTACAATGCAGAATCTCGAACAGGGGATATCCAAACGACGGACGTGACGGGCACCGATGACTGGCGTCGATGCGCACAGTGAGAGCGGTCTGCACTCTCCACAGAAGCCTGCAGGGCATGCACTACTGTGCAGAAGTTCCGAACAGTGACACGGAAGGGAAAACGACACTGGATACAATCAGAGCGACTCATAAGAAGAGTTGCTCACCGACAGACTGCATCGAGCTCTACAATTCTCCCGAGAGTATGCGCGTCCTGTAACACTCCCGTCGGATGCTACTATTGAGTAGGCCAGTCCAGCTGTCACGCGTTTGATCGTTGGCAAAGAACGACCACAACTCTGCGGGATACCGAATCAGTCCTGGCCCTGTTGGGAGTCAGAAGGCCATTCGCATCCGCCATGTTCTGATGTCTGACCTCTGTGGTCCTACGACCCTACTTGCACCCACCTGTTACAAGTCGCGTTGTGCATTGTCATGTGCGCGGGCGCGCAGCCACCAGAAACACAGGTGCGCGGCACCTGCTGACTACACATACGTTGAGCCCCTGAGCGTATCAGTGTTCCTTTTGGATCTTTACTTGGTTGCCCCGGGTGAGGTATGCTGTTGGGGCGTGCACTTGCGACGCAAGACCAACTTGACGTGTATGCTTCGAGCCCCCCAGCTCCATCACCAGTCGATTTTCACAAACGACGGTGCGACGTGGACGAAGGGATGTAAGGTGGGTACTGGATATCCGGAGCTTATGTCCCTGCCCACCACGCAATTGGCTTCGAGGACAGCCATATGCACTGCAGACACGTGGTCACCGGCAGTTGACGGGATGCCACCGGCAGTGACTGAGGCCGAGGCTAAGAAGTTTCTGGTCATCTCGAGCAATCCCTGTATGATGGCTCTATCCCACAGCGCATGTACAGCTCGTGGCAAGCATGGGGGGCGGTGGGCACGAGGATGCCCGAACGTGCTCCGCCATGGCCGAGCCGCAGGAGGGTCAGGGCCTCGTAAGATGCGGATCGTGTTGGAATTACGATTCATGCACACACAGTATGAAAGGAAATGCAGTTAAGGGAGGAATTTCATTTTGATCCGCTCGGCATCTCCACGCTTCGTGATCTTGCATGACGTGGCAGGTCCAATTGTAGCACCCGTGTTGACACGTCAGACCTCGTGCTTCGTGTCGTTTGGCCGTTGGCGCGAGTTGTACCCGCTTTTTTTGCCCGCCCGGAAGCCCTGGCCGACGACCGGTGTTTCTGGCCCCTACTTTGGCATCTGGGGGGGGGGGGGGGGGCGAGGGGCCCGCCCAGCTGCCCACCCCGGTGGCTGCGGAGCCACCGTAACCAATGCT
>Ga0114957_1005283_pt1 | contig 10781 bp, 10 predicted proteins | sample BantaG_FD_87175 | JGI IMG/M metagenome (GOLD analysis project Ga0114957, IMG submission 87175) | Marine algal microbial communities from Bantry Bay, Ireland - BantryBay_4 metaG | ecosystem: Host-associated > Algae > Red algae > Unclassified | place: Bantry Bay, Ireland | collected 2014-11-21 | reverse complement strand
CTTTAATTACCACATCGAACGTTTCTCTATTTAGGAATGACGTTCCTATCGCAAGGCAAGACAAATCATGATCGCTATTCTATCCGTTACACAAGGCGAAGGACATGGTGCCGAAACAGTTTTACTCGAGCTTCTTAGGGGGATTAGCGACAAAAATGCCTACCGAATTATTGCCGTAAAAGGATCCAAAATAGCCCGCGAGGCAGCGCTTCTTGAGTATGATGTTCGAGAACTTGATGTATCGCGGGACAGTATTCTGCATCACGGGCGCGCCCTACCAGCACTTAAAAAACAGGCCCTGGGTTGCCGGCTTATTCATGCATGGACCGCCCGCGGCTTTGACCCCGCGTTTCTCTGCGCACGTAGCTTAAACATCCAGTTTAGCGGCACATTACATGATCACCCAAAAGCGATGTTTCATGGAAAATTTCGACAGCGCTTAATGCGAATCTGTGCAAATCGAATGAACGCCCTAGTCTGCGTTAGCAATGCGACAGCGACGGAAGCTCGACGCGCACAGTATAAAGATCCGATCAACGTTATCACAAATGGGCTGAAAGATTTCGCTCCATCACACCCTCTTAATCAGCGATCTCCCTCCCAATCAGCATCTCCCAAAATTGCCTTTCTCGGCATGTACACCGCGTGGAAAGGCTTTTCAATCATTAGGGAGTGGATCGAAGAACTGACGAGTCCAGCCGAGTGGAATCTTTATGGTGACGTGGGAGCAGATGTGCAACCATTGACCGTTGGGCTTCCTGACCATGTGCGGGTATGCGGGCGGCAGTCGATCGACCGCATTCTGAGTGATAACGATCTCCTCGTTCACGCTTCGACTCATTTTGATCCCTACCCTACGGTTCTGCTGGAAGCGGCCTGTTATGGGCGAGGTGTCATCGCCTGCGATCTGGGAGGCGCGAGTGAAATCGTCGAAGAGTCCGTCACGGGATTCCTCTTTAAACCCTCGGAAAAATCGAAAGGCTTTGGCGCACTCGCTCATCTTTGCGAGTCAGCTAATTTACGTGAAGAACTCGGGAGGAAGGCACGAGAGCGTTACGAAAAGCACTTCCAGCTGGCTCAGATGGTTGAGAAATACGAATGTTTCTGGGCATCAATCGGTTAACCGCTGCCCCTACATATACGGGCTTGAATTTAACGAGGCTAAGAACGACAGGGTCGACTTTGGGCGAAACGGTCGAAGCGGCTGTTTGGCGAGCTGTGAGGCCAGTACGAATGTAAAGACTGCTAGAGCTACACAGTGGACAACAATGGCAATGAGAGCCGTAGCGACCTTGCCCGCAGGTGGTAGCTCTCCGAATTTCTGGATCGGATCCTCAAGCAGGCCGAATGGGATCGCAAAAGGAAGCAGGCAGAACGAAGCTATGATCGAGAAAATCACCAACTTCAGGCCTTGGCCGGTCCAGTAGAATATCCATGCAATCACCGAGTTCATTTTCAACGAACGCCTCTGGTGAGCTACCTGCCACCGACGGCAGCTGAGGCTGAGACGAAGAATATTCTAGTCCACAATTGATTCCGCTGCGACAGACATTGGTGGCAGGTTAGCTCCACCGTTTTGTTGGGCCTTCAACTTCGCTTATATAGGTCTCTCTGTGATACCGAAACTCCAATGACTTTCTGTAAATTTCGGCACTGGAGCCAGTCTGCGTGGCCTACCTGCCCTGCCTTCCACATCCACTGGAGTCCGGCAACAAGCGCTTTGCGATCTTCTTCGGGAATTTTGAGCATCTCCTCGGGAATGAATCGGTCGAGAGAATACAGGAACGGGTCGATGCAATCGATCTGATTGTCCCGCGCATATTCCAAAGCCACGGGATAGAAATAAAACAGTAGGTCACGGAACTCCATAAAGGAATAGACCCCCCAGCCGTAAGCATCTAAATCTACCCTAGAGACATTCTCAGGGATTCTATGGTCAATAGAATGAGTGGCATGACTCTCATCGCCGCACCCATCTAAAATTTCGGCATCGCGTAGATTGATCTTAGGCGGACTATACCGCTTCGACAGATCGTAGACTTGTGGATACTGATTCATTTTTGCCCAATGTGTAGCTAAGTGGACTCAGGGCTGATGGCAAATAATTTGCCCGAGGCAATGAGTTCCGCTTTATCGGCTTGTTCTATTTCTAACTTCCTGGAACTTTTCAATCAAGAAAATACAAGGCACCTCGACTGGCGGCGAAGCCGACTGACGGGGCGCCGTGAGAGTCAAGCTTGCTCCGCCGCCCCGCAGGTTCCTAGGTGGAAAGTGTAGGTCTGGATCAACGAGCTGTTATCCAGCCGGAACGAACCTAGGAACCTGCCTCGGACGAGTCCAGCGAGGACGACCAGATCATCGCACCGAGTGAACTTATCTTTACACGACGAGTGGCTACTCTCTTCGTTAAAATCGCTAGGCTCCTTGGAGCCTGAAAAGTTTCGCTTTTCGCTCCGCGAAGCGGTGCGATTTAACCCTCCAAAATTGCCTCTCCGCAAGCCTATAATTTCACGAATGCCTATTGGCGGATAGACGAAAATACAACGCCTCTGATCAGCTGCTCTCGTGGCAGAAACCTTGGCGCTCAAAGACGATACCCTCCCGATCCCCCCGCCAACGTCCCCCCTCTCGACGACAGCATTCCCGGCTTCGACAAGATGACCCTCAACGAGAAGCTCTTCGCTCACCGCGACAGCGAAGCCTGCAGCCGCTGCCACGAGAAAATCGACCCCTGGGGCATCCCCTTCGAAAACTACGACGCCAGTGGCCGCTGGCGCGACAAAGTCCTCGTCATCGCCAAGACGCCCAGCGCCCCCGCAGCAAAACCAAAAAAAGGCGAAAGCAGCGATCCTAAGTGTCAGAGACCCCTGAGGTCTTGGTAGAATTCTCTTTAGGACGCACGTGCAAGTCGAAACCGATGGGGACGCCTGAGGTCGGAACCTCATTAATATTTGTCAACGTGAGCTTTTCAATCGCACCAAAAATTAAGGCAAAATGAGATTCGTAGCGTGCTTCTAAACCACCAAGTCGCTGTGTGATTTGGGCATGGTTTTCAGCCAACTCTTGGAGTTGGACAAAGGTACGAATAATTTCAGTATTGGCATTCGCTGCACTAACGGTTTGGATGACAGAAGATAGCATGGCAACGCCCTGCTCGGTGAACATCATCGGAGCGTACTTGGTCGAAGCAGGGAGTGCTCCATTCTCACGAAGGCCCGCAAGTTCAGCCCCTGAGCAAACAAACATAAAATCCTCAGGAAAGCGTTCCTGGTTTTTGCGGACTACCTGCTTTAGGCCATGAAGGTCAATTCCGTAAATAGCGGCAACATCTCGATCCATCAGTACCTTCTGGTTCCGCAAGACAAAAATCATTGAAGTATCTGAACCTTCTTTGACCTGGGTTGAGCCTTGGCTTGCAGTAAGTTCGGTGTTCTGATTTTGATCGTCAGGATTGATTGAAGGTTCTAAGCTCATGGCAAAAGGGGGGTAACTAGCCGGGATGTAGAGGCGGATGCAACGAACGTGCTGCTTGGAAAATTACTTCACGACCACGCGACTAAGATCATCTTCAGGAGCCGGTGTTTTGGGATTCAACTCTTCAAGGGTTTCAAGAATAAGCGAAGAGACAACGAGATTACGAAACCATTTTTTATTGGCGGGGATCACATACCATGGTGCAACCTGAGTGTCGCACTTTTCCAAGGCGACTTCATAGGCATTCACGTAATCCTTCCAAAGTTTACGTTCATCCAGGTCGCCAACATTAAACTTCCAATGCTTAGTCGGGTCTTCAAGTCGACTTTCCAGACGCTCTTTTTGCTCATCTTTGTCGATGTGTAGAAAGCACTTCACCAAGACGGTACCTTCGTCAGTTAAAGTCCTTTCAAATTGATTGATGTGGTCATACCGCTTTGACCAGACCGATTTTGGGACTAAATTGCGTACTCGGACAATGAGAACGTCTTCGTAATGTGAACGGTTGAATACACCGATCATTCCTCGAGCAGGAACAGCCTTGTGAATCCTCCAGAGGTAATCATGCGCCATTTCTTCATCAGAAGGTTTCTTGAACGAGGTAATCTCACAACCCTGAGGGTTAATTGGACCAAGTACGTTCCGAATGGTTCCGTCTTTACCTGAGGTATCCATCCCCTGAAGAACGACGAGAATCGAATGCTTGCCTTCAGCATACAAGTTGTACTGTAGCTCTTTGATTCGCTGTGTGTTCTTGGCGAGAAGGGCTTCTGCCTCCTCCCGAGAACAAATGCCTTTGAGAGGAACGGGGCTGATGTCACTCAAATTAACTTTCCCCTTGGGGGCACGATAGGTGTCTCTAAAACTCATTAAACAGATATAGTGATTTTGGGACATGCGTCCAGAAGTTTGCCTAACAAGCCAAGAGGTATTTCGAAACTTGAGCCGATGCGCCTTATATTAATCGGAAGGCCTCTGTCTCTACCCGCATCTTGAATGGATGCTGAGCCAAAAAAAAATCAAAAAAAAAAGAGGCCCGAAGGCCTCTTGTCATTACAACGAATGAATTCGTGTAAGTTTGGGGTAATAGTTTGGTAATAGTTGGAGCTATTATTTGGAACTATTAGTTGGAAACGCCGCCACCGCCGCCGTCGTCACCGCCGTTACCGCCGGATCCACCAGAACCACCGCTGTATACAACGCGCGCACGAGTGCGGGTTACAACTTTACGAGCTGGTGTCGCTGATGGTGAAGATGAGCTAGCTGCGGATGAAGAGCTCGAAGAACGAACAGCTGCAGAACTACCAGAGGAAGCTGAAGCAGAAGAACCTTCTGAAGCTACAGCAGCAACCGCATCGGTAGTTGCGTCAGCAGAATCGCTTGAGCTGTCGTCATCGTCATCAGTCAAAAGGATGGCAGCTACAACGCCAGCAGCGAGGAGCAGGATACCCTTTTTCTTAGCAGAAGAGCCAGACTCGACACCTTCTTCTTGGATGACTTCAACGCCTTCTTCGTACTGGACAACTTCTTGTCCACCAACTTGAAGACCTTCTTTGGGCATGAAGAGCTGAAGCTCTTCAATTTTCGCATCGCCAGAAGCCTGAACGATTGCAACGTCATACCCTTGAACGCCAAGAATGTAGCGTCCGTTTGGGAGGTTGACGGTGCAGGTACCGAGTGCATCGGATACCGCTTCCATTTTCGAGTCAGAATCTTCAGCTTTGGTCAGGGAAATTTTCGTTCCAGGAACAGCTTTAACTCCTTCGAAGTCGAGAAGTGTAATGGTTACGTCGCCAGTTTTGACGTCGTAAACTTCGTGGGCGCTTTGAGCAGTGCTCAAGCAGAATACAGCAGCAATTAGGGCTGCAAAGCATTTCAGTTTCATTTTTAGGTTTCTCCTAATGTATTAATCCCTCATCGGGAAATGTTTTGTTTTCGTTAAATAGTAAATTCTTGAATAATTCCTAACACTGAATTCTCCAAAGTATAGAAAAAAAATTAACTTATTTTGCTCTACTTTGAACCAGCAGGGCCAAACTATCTCCCCGCTCCCAGCGACTCATAAATACCTCAAAGGAGATCGCTTGACCCTCGAACAGCCCATTATGTACCTGAAAATAGGTGTGCTGATTGTTCATTCCGGTTACGACGACGAAGTGCCCGCGGCTCTCCCCATCCTCTGGACCCCAATACACAATGGGTGCTAAACCGTCCTCTATCCATCCAGCGAGGTCTAAATTATCACCGGATAAAAGCGCTGTTTTGGCATTTAGAGAGATGGCTGCCCGCTTCATCAATCCGAATGTCGTACCTCCAAGCGCAGGCACAAACACCTCTCTCTGTAACCAATCGAGATCGTATGTTATTGATTCATGCTCGAATACCATCTGCAGACACGCAACGCCACACTCATCGGGAGCTTGGCGAACATAAGGTGCTTCAGATTGCAGAAAGTAGGATGGTGGCCTGGACGCGCAACCCATTACCCCAAAAAACGAGCCAAAGATGATACAGCAGAGCAGTAGACGTGCAGACGCAGAATTCACGGTTGAGCGAGAAAGGCTAAACCTTAGCGAACATTCCGAACGCAACGAAAGCCAGTTCGATTTGCGCTTGAGGCAGGAAAACCATTTCCACGGCTTGCACAACGCAGGTAGTCAACATCATTTTTCCAGGATCCACCACGCATACTGCGTCGAGAAAGGTCGGGGACATCAGACATCTCTACACATGGATCGACATCCTTAGCCCGAATTATGTATAGGTAAGCGCTTTCGCTGTATGCGTCCTGACACCATTCCCAAGCATTTCCAGCCAAGCCGTGAATGCCAAGTCGATTAGCAGGAAACGCTTTGACAGGAGCGGTCCAAAGGTATCCATCAAAAGGGTCGCTGCGCTTCTGAGTGAAGTTTGCATACTTAACCGCATCGGCAATGTTCGCCTGGCCGCCCCATGGGAAGCGCGTTGCATTTCCACCATCTCTGCAGGCAAATTCCCACTCCGCCTCGGTCGGAAGGCGATAACCGTTTTGACTCCGGTCGCAGGTCACGAGGCCCGAAACGTCAACCGAATAACACGGCTCCAATCCGGCACGAACACTGCGCCAGTTACAAAACTCAATCGCATCATTCCAAGAAACCCAAACGACGGCGGAATCATCCCCTTGTTTAAATCCAGGGTCTTGCCAATTCTTTGAGTTCGAATCTCTTTCAGCCTCGGTAATGAAGCCTTCGTCTAAGGTAAATTCACGGAACTGCGCCACAGTAACTTCCGTTTCGTCCATGTAATAGGATGAGACAGTTACCGTAACCGCTGGCACCTCGTCATCAAGCCCCTCCCCCTCGAGACGCGAACGACCAAGCTGAAAAGATCCACCACGCACTTCAACCTCACGCATGACTTCAATGGATGGGTCTCGTGGTTCAACGGGATCTGACGGCTCATCAGAAAAGTCAGGCTCAGGATCCTGAGGTACGGTCGGTTGAACTTCGGAAGCAACTGCTGGCGTGACGACTGGAGCCACGGCAGAAGCGAAGGAGAGCAGGGACTCTGCCGGTGGCGCTCCACGATTCGCTCCACCCACAATGTCTTTCCATTTAAAGGACGTCATATTCGGGGCATACGGAGTGGCCAATTCAACCCGAGATTCTGTAGGTGATGCGACTATGGACTCATCACTAGATTGAAATTTGTAGAGTCCATCCACATCACGCTGCATAAGCGAAATAGCCGCCGTACTGATAAACAACTCTTCGCCTTCGACTGGCGCTACGGAAAGAAGATCTTCCCGCCCTTTGCCCAGAAAACGATCGCCCGCGCGGTGCTGCCAAACGAGCAGGCCCTCAGGAATTGACACCGATTTAGTATTAAAGCGAACAATCCGAGCATCAGACAATGAGAACTTAGAAGCGGTGCCATCGACATCACTCATGAAGAGAGATTTAGACAGGATCTTTCCTGTAAACCGCTCCTGAAAGACGGTCTCGACTGTGTAGGAGCTTCCGCCAACGTCTTTGCGTAGCTCGATGATATTGGAGACTGGAATTGAAATGACACCAAAGGCGGACTTCATTTCGAGCATTGAAAAAAGAATATTTGCCCGACTGTTACTACCATCAACATGGAAAATTTCTGCGGCCAAGGTCTCCGTCGGCACGGCCGGTTCTGCAAAGGTGGTATTTCGAATTTCGGAAATATTTGAAAAAGAAGTTGGAAGAGAAGCACCTGCGGCGTTCACAATGGCGACTCTATCCTTGAGAAGATTGCCCTGAACCAAATGACCGGAGGGAAAACTTAACTGTAACCGAGTCCGATCTTCGTCATGAAAAAAACGGACAGAAGAGAGGACGCTGAGCGGAAGAGCCAGCGTTTGGGCCTCCGTCTCAACCTGTAATGTCTCCGGCGCAATCCCAACTTCAGCCACCTCGCTGTTAACCAAGGTGACTTCATAACCCAATGCAAGATGCGAAAACGGTCCTAAAATCGTCGCCGCAAAACTGCATACAAATGCCAATAAACGTGTGTTCATATTTACTTTCTAGTATCAGACAGTTGCTCTCAAGCGAAACCCCGAGCCAACAACCACCAAGTGTGCAATACGGTCGGGGCCGTGGCACAAGAATTAAAACCTGTCAAATTCGATTTACCAATGTGCCGCTAAGGGAGGGCCGGCCCGTCGGTTACGATATCAGTTACCGCATCTGTGACCGTAGCCGTAGCAGTTGCCGTATCCGTCACAGTTGAGGTCACAGTTGAGGTCACAGTTGCGGTCACAGTTGCGGTCACAGTCGACGTGTCCGTTGTCGTCGCGGTGGCAGTGCCCGAATCTGTCGTAGCCGTGGACGTAGTTGTAGCGGTAGCGGTATCCGTCACAATTGACGTGACCGAAGCCGTCGCTGTATCCGTTCCTGAGTCCGTTGTCGCGGTTGCGGTACCAACACTGGTTCCTCCATCGGTCGTTGCGCCATCCGTTGTCGAACTGTCAGTCGTTGCGCTATCAGTCGTCGCGCTATCGGTCGTGGCACTGTCTGTGGTTGCGCTATCGGTTGTTGCGCTGTCAGTAGAGTCATCTGTTGAGCTATCCGTTGCATCATCCGTATCTGAATCGTCGGAAGATTGATTCGGAACACTCGCGGTACCATTAATGGTTCCCAACACCGTCTCCTCGATCCACGTCCCGCCAATTGAGCCCGTCGTCCCGTCCACAGTAAAGCGACCACTGATCGTCGCCATCTGCCCCGCTGTCGTTTGACCTGTCAGGGTAAAGCCCGCCGTCGTGTCTCCAACAGACCCTAGAGTTCCACGGAAAATCAACCCATTGTTATCAACCGCGGTGATACGATCCCCACTCTGGCGGACACTGAGCTGCGTAACCGCATCCCCCGTGTTGCGGGAAACCAATTTGGCTCCGTTTATGCCGGTGTAAACACCGGTGACATTAAAATCTCCGGTCTGGCGGGCAAGATTGTCACCGCTCTGCGTGTCGCAACCCAGAAACCAAGCGCCGCCCAACAGAACAGCAAAAACACATGATGCACACAAAAGTGGGCGAGTAATTGATTGATAAGAAAATTTCATAAGGACTCTTTGCAACATGCTAGCTGGCGATAGAAAAAATTTTGAATACGAAATGGATCTAAATTACGAAGCTAATGACGTGGTAACAAGACAATTGACTACTAGGCTGACCATTCAATTCCGACTATGACAAGGGCTCTTTTCGTTCAAAAATAAGAGGAAGCGCTTCTGCCTTTTCCTCATTGAGCTTAATAAAATGAGTCCACTTTTCAGGGACGTCCACGTCGAGAAAGATCGCATCCACCGGACACTCTGGAACACAGGCCTTGCAGTCGATGCATTCTTCGGGATCAATCCACAAGCTTTGCTCATCGATGTGGAAACATTCAGCAGGGCACACTTCAACGCAGGCCGTGTTCCGACATCCAATGCAAGGCTCTGTAACAACGTGTGCCATAGGTGGTGAAAGGGAGAATCGGCGACATCCAGAAACCCATGTGACGAAATCACAAAAGGAAGGAGGAAGCGGGATTAATCCAGGAATGCTCAGCAAAGAGCATCGCAAAACAAATTAAAAAGCAAATGGGCTTGAGTCACTGACAGGTGACAGACGCTAAAGGGGCTTTGGTGCGTAATCCTCAGTACGCTTGTAAAGCAATGGACTTTCCGCAGGGAACAAACCTTCGTCCTGATAGAATTTCACTTCCTGATACTGAAAGACCAAGATCGTTACGAAGGCGCAGAAGGTGAGAACAGAAAGCAAGACAAAGAGAACGTTACCGCTCTTGGCGGAATTTACACCGCTCTTGGCGGAATTTACAACGCTCTTGGCGGAATTTGCACCGCTCTTGGCGGAATTTGCACCGCTCTTGGAGACACTGCTACTGTTCTGTATAGATGGATGGCGCTTGAGAGATGACTGCATAAGACCTTTAAACTACGATTGATTGCCCCAAGTTGTCCATTCAAAAACGAACAAAGAAAAACCCAGCCTTGTATGGCCGGGTATTTACAAGAGAGCCGAATTCGCAGGAATCCAGTGTTACCTCTGTAAGGCTAGTTTGCTTTCGCAATTTGAGTTGCAGCTTCGAAAAGCTCAAATCCACGAGCGGCACCATTCGATTTCACTTCACGAACACAAACAGGACCCGCATTAGGAGCAAAAACAATTTCCTTTTGCCCCGCCTCAGCGTGCTCGATAAACTTGATGCACCCGTCAAAAACCGTGCCGTGTTGGGTTGTAAAGGTGACGCCACGCTCGATCGAAATCGTGGACTTTCCTGTAACACCACCGCTGAATGACCCGGTGTACTCACCGCGACCATCAAAGCGGAAAGCCTGAACGTAGCCATTGCCATTCAAGAAGACGCTTCCATCGCGCATGTGCATCCACATCGGAGAATTACTTCCCAAAAAGTTGCTAATGTAAGCCGTTACACCATGCTCATCCGACTGCGTTTTGCACACTTTGCTGACAACCACATTCTTGCTAAACACTTTATCAGTCTGCGGGAGCTCGAAGAACTCTTGAAAAGCCCACTCAGCACCCTCAACGACTGGAAGGTAAGGGCTCCCCTGCTCTACCGTACCAGCAGAAGTTACAGTGAAGAAAGAAGCGGAGAGAATGAGGATGGCAATTAAGTGTTTCATGATGTCGTCTTGGGTTATTCTATACGCCAACATGACGAAAAGTACATAGCTCAAATGTAATATATGCAAAGAATGCAATGAGTAAATGGTGTATACACGCTACTCACAAGAGCTTACGCACATTTAATTAAATCGCATTT
>Ga0114957_1005282_pt1 | contig 10783 bp, 14 predicted proteins | sample BantaG_FD_87175 | JGI IMG/M metagenome (GOLD analysis project Ga0114957, IMG submission 87175) | Marine algal microbial communities from Bantry Bay, Ireland - BantryBay_4 metaG | ecosystem: Host-associated > Algae > Red algae > Unclassified | place: Bantry Bay, Ireland | collected 2014-11-21 | reverse complement strand
TGGGGTGGCGGGGCGTGGGTGGTGCAGGCGGGGCTGGGTGTGGTGGGGCTGCGCGGGTGGGTTGGGGCGGGATGGGGTGGGGTTGGAGCGGGTGAGGTGGGGCGGGGTGGTATGGCGTGCCATTGGGTGGGGTGTGGCGGCGTGGCGTGACGTGGCGTTGGGTGGGATGTGGCGGCGTGGCGCGGATGGAATGGCTTGGCGCGAGTGGCCCGGTCGGTGTGGCGTGGGGTGCGGTGGCGTGGGTGGCGTGGGGCGGCGTGGCGCGGCGTGGGATCGGGTGCGATTGGGCGGGGTGGTGTGGCGCCCGGTCGGGTCCGGTGGGATGGGGTGGGCTTGGCTGGGGTCGGTTCGGGTCGAGTGGGGTTGCGTGTGATGGAATCGGGTTGGGTCGGGTCGGGTATGGTCCTCTCGGGCGAGGTTGGGTGGAGTAGGGTGGTGTCAAAGCGGGAGATGAGATGGAGTGCACAGCGTGAATGATGGCGCAGTCGTGGCATTTGAGTATGAACGGGAGTGCAGGAGGTACAGCGTGGAGAGTTTCACGTCGCTTCATCGTGGGGCCACCTCATGTATCTTCTGGACAGGGCCCCAAGACTTTATTCTGGAGAACACCACACGCGCTTGCCAGCCGACGGGCGCCTCTCTTATATTGAGAATCACATTCATGGTGCTCTGTGCATGAAGAACACCCGTTTCTCCGTGTTTCTTAAGGCTTGATGACTGAGGTGCTAGCTGTCTACGGATATCTAGAGGCGTGGCATGTACACCTCATTTCGACACGGGTACACCTGTGACATTTTCTGGTTAGGGCGCCGTCACATTTTTCCTGAGCATCCTACAGGCGCTAGCCGGCCGACGGGCACTAGTAATGTATATATTGCCAACCTCCAAAAAAGGCGGTTGCAGAGAGAAGGGAGGCAATGCCGACGACACAGCGTAGAAAAGAATTCGAATTGGCTGTTCGACAAGGCACGAACAAACCATTGTCTGACAGTTGCCGCTTGTCATCTTGCAAGCCAATCAACGTGTCTTCCAGGAATCACGGAGAGACATTGCTACCCACACTGAGATTTTCTGAGTTTTTTGGGCCGCTTGCTTGGGCCTGAGAGCGTCTCCACCAATGGCGCCAACCGTCCAAACAGTTAAAAGTGGCACCGTTTGGCCAACGGAGGCATTGGTGGAGCCAGCAAAGGTCCAAAGCTAAGGGTCTATTCCATGCATGTAGGCGCATGAGAAAAGGGTTTTCTCTGGAGTTCTAGACTTTTTTTAACCATACGAAGAAAACAGAACTGGTCTCCGTGGCAGATGCACTCAAGAAAGAAATACTAGGCGCTCAAAGGATCTTGTAGCGCTGAGATACGCCTCCGTGCTTCTCTGCATCTCTAGACTCGCGCCGATTTCTTCTTATCTGCCGATCCAGAACTGGCTGTGACCACATTCTCATGCAAGACACGTATTGATCCGATTTGGCATCCCATGGAAATTCACATTCTTTCGGCGGCTACGAGCATCACCTGCTCCCCACCATCATTGCCCATATCGACCAACGGCCACACATGTCGTCCAGACTTTCCCGCAGCACCGATGGCACGCATTTTGTTGCCCAGCTACGTCGAGGTCCCGCCTGCAGTGTGATCAGCGGCCCATTTGTTCCACAAAAAGGCGTTCAAGACATTGGTAGGATGCAAGGAAAAACGTCTGTCTCTCCAGCCTATTGTCGTAGCCGCCTGAGAGTGCGTCACAAAAAAGCTGATCAAGTAGGCTCAATGATGCGTCCATGCGAGGCGTCAACGCTTGTTTCATTGCTGAGTTCTGTGCGCGCCGATATGAGTCGCGCTCATCCGTCTTTATGCTTGGAATCGACCTTTAGTCTGAGACGGTGGTGTGACGGCCCAATAAAGCACTTGTCACATTTTCCAATATCTCAATGCATCTCGTGGTCGCCTCGCGGGATGGCCCTTGTTTTGGAGCTTGAACGGCAGCGCCACTTCCAACAGGACTGTTTGGAGACGCCCTGAGAGTGTCCCCACCAATGCAGCCAAAAGCCAAAGCCAAACGTCACGAGTGCCCAACGTGTGGCATTGTCACTGGCTCTCCAAACGTCGAGCCAAAAATGAACAGGTCACGTCTCAATCTTGGGCTCCCCTGGATGCTCACTCTGGGTGGGCCTCTTTTGTAGCGGACCAGAAATCCACAGATGCCGTTCAATGAACCTTGGTGGATGGCCGATCGCCGCATCACTGTTTGCATGCCACGGGTCAGGCATTCCATTGGCGTAGGTTGGCTCAAAGTGAAACCAGGGGATTGCCGAACGTTTGGGGGCGCATCCAAACAGGCCTGGTTGGAGTGGCGTGCCCACAAACAGGCCGGTTTTGACTGGCCCTGCCGTTGAAGATCCAAACCTAGAGCCATCGCGTGTCATGAACACGAGTTCGATTAGACGACTAGAAGTTGTGAGGATGGTCTATTTCGGGACCGTCACACCCTATGTTTGGATCGCATCCCAGCCACCAATGCCCGTTTGGCAAATCCGTGCCACGTTTACGTGTTCGGGTGTTTGGATCCATTGGTGGAGACGCTCTGAGTCGTTTTGCCAACCACTGGTTCCCTGTTCGGGCCACAAAAGCCAATGGAAAGCATGACCCGTAGCTTGCTGACAGGCGCGACACGATCTGGCAGTCATGGAGATTCTCTGTAGTGCCTCTGCGGGAAAAGCTCGTTTGCACCAATCCCGGGGCAGTGTGCCTGGAAGGGGCCAGGCCAGGTGTCTCCGGTAACCCCCGAATTGAGCTCACTGGCACCGATTTCTCCGACGAAGTCGTTGCAACAGCCGTCCTGGTCACCTGTCTACGAATTTCTACATCACCTACACGCTTCCCTCTCTACTCCCTCGTGCTCCCCCTGCACCCGATAATGTCCTCAACTCGTGTTTGTCCCATTGGTGTCATCAAACCGCCCAACAATGACGCGGGACGCCGGAATGGGGGGAGATCTCCGGGTGGGGCCTTCTCTGGGGCGTCGTCGTCCCCGTCGACGGACCCCGTTGCGCGGGCCCGCGAGCTGTTTCCCGCCTCAGCCGGTAAAAACCAAGTTGCTCAACTACTTGCGGCTGTCCCTGGCCTGACGCGCAAGAGCGCGCGCACAAACGAAGGAGGTTGTGTTGTCGTTCGAGCGCGGAGCGCTGCGCGGCACTGCGGGCTGCACCAGGCGTGGTCCGCCACGGGGCTCACTTGTCGCGCTGTTCAGATTCAGAGCTGTAGTGATACCGACTCCACCCCCACTTGCTGGCGTCGACACTGTCGGACAGGCGTCCAGTCAGCAGGGCGCGAGGCCCCACAGAACTGCGCCGACTGAGACAAACAAGAATGATCGCACGGTGGCGCGCCGTCCTGCATCGGGTTGCACACTACACCGGCCTGGAATGGTCATTTGGGAGCTGGCCACTTTAAGGTACATTGCACGTGGCACACCGATATGCCAGCCGCTCCTACAGAAAGAAAACTAGTCGAAGAGCAAAACAAAGCATATTATCAGAATGAGCACAATCTGCGCTTTGTCATGATGTGTTTATTTTTCGTGTATGATCTCAGGAATGCCGTTGGCTGTGAGGGTGGCCCGTAAATGGGGCAAATAAATTCTTGGCGTCCCAAAAAAGACGTTCACCGCCTGAGACGTCGAGGCAAGCCCAAGTTTGAGTCGTGATCTGCTTAGGTTTGGCTCTGCTTTTGGAGAGCCAGTGACAGCGCCACACCTTGCGCACATGTGGCCATTGGGTTGGACGGTTGGCTGCATTGGTGGAGATGCTCTGAAGAGGGCATGGCAGAATGTGGGTCGATAATAATCACTCTCTTGGCGAGTAGGGCTCACCGTCTTCCACGGGCTCGATCAGACGCCGTTCCAGGCCCTACGGGCCTTGTGGCCTGCTTGCCCATCATGCCAATCGAACGTGTCAATGTGACGGCCAATCACATGCCCGGCATGGGGCCTCACAGAGGCCCTCAGGGCCGCTTCTTCTGACCCCCCCCCCCACCCGCCATGCCCCTTGGCTGCCCCTCCTTGCCACCGGCCCGGTCTGCCGGCGCTCGGCCCGCGCCGGCACTGGTGCCGCTGGCACCAGCCTATTGCCGCTGCCGCAAGCTCTCGTCGCCAAGGAAGGCACACCAGATGTCGGTGGAGGTTGTTCCGCAGCCAGGCTTGTGAGCTGTCGCAGCACCCGGACGCCACGATGGACACTCCAGTGCAGGCTGGACTCCGGGAAGCTATGGCAGTCTCAAGGCGCTTCTGAAGAGGACAGGGGGTCTCAAAGGCACGCTAGGGAGGCAGCCTGGCTCGTGGGCTGTAGCAGCCCTTGAACGTCTGGATAGACAATGCTGTGCAGGGTGGACTCCGGGTAGCTCTGTCAGTCTTTAGGTGGTCGTGAAATAGACAGGGGGGTTCATAGGCATTCTAGGGAGATATTGTGCCTGTTGTGGTAGTGGTCCTCCGACATTCTTATAGGTCCTATAGAAAGGCGACGTGCGACGCTGCTGGGCACCTCAAGCAGCAGTCCGAACGAACACCCGTGCTTCTGGAGCGTACCCCGTCACTCGTTCTTGACGTAATCATTGTGTTCACATATTATGGAACGCCACAAATCAAGATATTTTTGTGGCGATGGTCCACATCTCCAGTTTTTGTCTTCGGGTATACATCACAGTGCCTAGTTTCTCAGGAACCCAAGCGGGTACACAGCACACAGCGGGTTCGACCTATGCAGTCTGTCGCGCCGTCGCACGACATCTGACCGGCGAGTGAGCTGCTGGCCTGGCGATAGTCAGCCTGATAGGTCACCGAGTTTTGGTGCCATCTGAGATCCTGGCACCACACCTATCTGGCCGTGGTGGGAACCCCAAACGATGACTCTTGCGCGTGTACCTGCCCGCTACTGAAGGGTGCCAAGACCGCGTGGGTGTCGCTGCCGTGCCCGGGTGCAAAATGCCCACATTCTGAGATGCGTGACTGCCACAATCTTTCTTGCATGCTGCATTCAGCTGTTCTGGGCGGCAGCCGCGCCACGCCCAGTCAAGGGCGGACATTAGGATGCGGACACGTTGCATCATCACAGCGTACACGTGAAACTCGTACCGTCTCCACGGTACCAAGAGGCGTACACATACGAAGCGCAAAAAAGAAGGTAAAAGGCAGATACTTCCGTACCATATCGAGACGATCAATGATAGAGAAGCTCGTGGTGAACAATGCTACGTGGTTTGCAACCCACTTTTGACGTCTTCGTTTTCTTGTAGCTGCTGCTCTTCTCACGCTACCTCTGATGAAAAGATTGTCTCACCTTGATGCATTGATGTCACCTCGTTCCCCATCCGTAACATAAAACCAAAGCTACCTCCCCCCCGTCCTTTGATCATAGGCTCATCCAAAAAAGAAGACTATCCGGAGACATTATAGTGCTCAACATGATCCGGTCTACAATGACCGTCATGGCGATCCAGCTTGCTCCAGATCGACGCGATTCGCACGGCTCAGCAAAGAGACTTTGGATTTGTCGCATATTGGAAGAAACACGGGTGCTGTGGATGCCCCGAGACGCCCTGATGCGCCTGCTGCCAGCTACGGTTTGGACCAGTCTTCAGAATGCTGGTTCCAACCGCTGGACAAGTGAAAAGTGTCTGACACCAACCGATATGGCCAATTAATGGCCGGCAATGCTAATGTTCGCCTCAGGGGTGTCTTAACTGAGCGTGGCGGCCTGGTCCCTTATCCACAGGTTCAGAACCTCGAACAAGGCCCTGAATTCACCCTGTGGTGGCCCGTTCATGACTCTGGGAGGTACGCGAACGCGCTTTTGCGCGAAGCCCCATAAGAGAATATCGAGCTCCAGAGCAAACGGCAGGATCCTCGCTGGCACCATAGGGCGCTCGTGGTACCAAAAATCTCGGTTTCAGCAGCTTTGACACCTGCCACAACCCGAATTCCAGGAGTTTACTCAATCGGGGGCTGGCAGGCAGAATCGAGAGGTTCTCTCAGTCCGTGCCACGGAAGGCTGGGGGCGGTCTTGGCTGCTGTGTCGTCGCAACAGGACAGGCAGCCACAGGGGCGTTGAGTGACACGACGCTTCTGGTTCCTGCCTGGTTTCCCCTTTTCCAAACCACATCAGCACACATGCCCGTCGTGTGCCACGTTTGAGGCTGCCAGAGCGGCTGTGGGCCCACGCAAGGGCGCTGGAAACACTTCTGGTCGCTGCGCCACCCGCTCGGCGCCATGTCAGCTACCTGTTTGGCGCTGTTCCGATTGCTGGGCCCTGTGTTTTTTGCTTGGCCCTGTGCACATGTGCTCCCCACCGAGCGCTGTGCACTCCGCTGGGCGCTCCTTCTTAAGCTCTGTCTCCTGCTGACGCGCTGTCTTCGCTTCGGTGTGCCGCTTCCTGCTGAGCGTGGCGTCTCCCGCTGGTGCTCCGTATCTCACTGGACGCGCCGCCTCCTGCCGTGCGTTCCGTATCCCACCGTGCGTTTCGTCCCCCTCTGGGTGTGTCGCTCACTACTGGGCGTGCCGTTTCCCTCTGGGCGTGCCGCTCGCCTCCAAGCGTTCTGTCTGTCGCCAGGCGTTTCGTTTCTCTCCGGGCGTGTCGTCTCTCGCCGGGCGTGGCGTCTCTCGCTGGACGTGTCGTCTCTCGCCGAGCGTGCCGTCCCCCGCTGGGCCTGCCGTCTCCCGCTGGGCGTGACGGCTCCCTTTGGGCGTGCTGTCTCCCGTGCGCCGTTGCACTGCCGTCCTGCGACGTGCGTACCGTCACGGCAGACGTGCGCGCACGGTTGAAGGCGCTGTTGGGTGAACCGTTCTCGTGGGCTCGTCTCTCCGTCGGCTGGTGAACCTGCGGTCGGCCATCTCCGAGTACGCGTTTCTGAACCAGAGGATTAACCAGCACTTGCATTTCACGGGCCACGACAAAGTGGGCAACACCTTTTGTGTGCCCGTTCATGAAGACGTGCAGCTACTGCAGAGCACCGCGAGCAACGTACTGGCCATGGTGCACCGCTTCGCCGAGAGCTTCGACGCCATGAACCACGGTTCGGACGTGATCAACGTGCTGCTCAACAGCAGGACATCGGCTGGAGAAGCGCCACGAGCCACAGGGGGCAAAAGCTGGTGACTGCACCGTAGGAGCTGACGAGGCTCACGCACGAGCTGCTGTTTCTGCGACCAACTCGGTCGCAGGTTTTGTCCGCCCCAGTCGGGACCACCGGGCCACATTTGACTGTGGCACCGGGGGCGGTGGCGCACGAGGACCCACCCGACAGCTCTTCGGGTTCGAGGGCTTCGACTCAAAGTGGCATGGGTGTCGGCCAGGATGGTGGTAGCGACGCAACAGGAAGAGGTTTTCAGCGAGACGCAAGAACCCAACAAGTGTCGGCTGCTGCTGCAGCGGGAGATGGTGGACGCAGACGCGCTGCGAGTGACGGCAGTGCCGTCCGTTTCGAAGCTGAAACCGACGGCGGTGACGGAAGCGACGACGCTGAAGACGCTGACGACGCTGTCAACTTGTTCATGGAGAGTCGCTACATGGACTGCCGGCTCCAGTCGAGAACGTCGAAGGCGCCCTTGACCACGCGCCGGCAATCCTCGGTGGTGCCGTCGGACGCTACCGTGGCGCAGGTGATGGAGCTGCTTGACAAAAGCCGGCCCAAACAGCATGTTCGAGCCGTCACCCCTCTAATGTCGGCGACTATGAGCAGCGTGGCAACGCGCACCGTCCAGTCAATGCGGCTCACGCTGCCTTGGTGGCCGCAGTAGTCGACAAAAGACGTCTGGAAGAGGCCCGTCGTGGTCCGCAACTGCGTAATGGCGAAGCTGATCCCAGGGTACGAGGTGACCGAAGGGCAAGTCACGGTCATCTTCTCGCGGTGGCTGACTGACCACGACGAAACGCGAACCGAACGCGTGGCCAGCGTGCGTTTTCTGGCAGAGATGCAGCACACCGCCTTGGAGGCGCTTAATACGTACATTCGTTATTTTAGGCCGCAGTCGCTGCACGAGGTCGCGCGGACCGCTCTCCCGGTGGCAAGTCTTGCGTCCTTGGTGAACCTTCGAGCAGTCCCCAGGGTGGCTCCTACACCGGGGGAGCAGGCAAGGCCGCTAGTGTATCGACAGCGGCCTAACGCGGCCTTTGACGCCAGCTCACTTTGTTCAAACAGCTGAGAAGCCACCGGTTCCAACCCTGGAACGCACCACCACTCGTGCATGCCACCACGTCCATTGCCGGGTGCCTGTTATGCACTACCGGCTGGTTTGACCGGCACCTCCCAACGCGGTGCCAATGCCGCATCAAACGCGGGTGTTGCAGGCTATGGCGCGGCGGAAATCGACTCGCAGAGCGTTCACGACGCTCTTTTGGCTACTCAGCGCGTGATCTATTCATGCGGGCCGACGATCAGCCTGGAGCGCAGCGCTCGGCCGAGCGCGAGAGGTACACTGGCCACATCCGCGTCGGGGTCACTCCGCAACACTCAAGCGCGGGCTGCTGTGCGAAGGCCGACTGCTCCTGCTTGAACCAAAGCCACGCTGGACTTAGCATCAGACGCTCAGCATGACGCGACGTCTGTTTCTATTCCGGCGAAGCCACCCGCTTCTGCACTGGGTGCAATGGCGGCTTTTCCGCCTCCTGCGGTTGCACAGGCCGCTCTTCCGGGTGCGTCGCCGAAGCCGGCGGCCTCTGCACCGGCTGCGGTTGCTGCAGGAGCGGTTGGACGTGGTGCTCCTCGTTTGTCGCCCGGTACACCTGGATGTGCGTCGCCAGTGCGCATAAGATGTGCTTCGCATAAACCGGCGTCTCCTGGTTCTCGTAGGCCACCGCCGACCCCAACCACTGGCATTCAACCTGCGTCGCCAGCTCCTTCGGCTTCTTGGGACCCATCTGATTTACGCACGGATGGCCGGACAGTTGGACGGCTAGGCAAACCTCTGCGGACACCACCACCGGATGCACCTACACTGGAGGAGCCCGCTGCTTTGAACGCGCGTTTCATCCTTGCGGCGAAAAAATTCTTGGGACGCCGATCGGGAGACGCCAATGGCCGGTGGGCGGCGCAGTGATTCGGCGCCACCTGGCATTGAAAGGCAAGGTGGCAACGTAAGGGAGCTCAAGGGCGGGGACGGCCGAACCGTCAATCGTTCGATGGCAGCCCCAGCGGCGCGACTCGCGGCTAGGGGTTCTTCCGGCCAGCGTGCGCGCCTTCGAGTGGGACGAAAAGAATTTGGGACCGACAGAGCTGTGACGCAGATGCAAGCTGCTGTGGCATCCGCTGGCGCTGCCGGCATGCGCATGCGGTCGGCGGAAGCACCACCTGATACGGATTGGGAGCCTTACTGAGCTGGGGTTGGTGCAGCGTCGGCCGCGCCACCACCCGGTTCGGCCGCGCCTTCACCCGTCTCGGCGGCGCTGCGGGAACCGACAACCCCGACAGAGTTAAACACCCCGAGCACAACGTCAGCCCTCTCTTCCCTGCAGCTGCCGGTACCTGGGCGCCCTTCCGACAACGGGCACGATGCGCAGGTGGCCTTCCTTCCAAAAACCCTACCTCTAAGACCAAGGCGTTTGCCGATTGTCCATCCACGCTCAGCGTCTCGCGTTCGGTCGGCAAGCGTGTTGCTAATACCGCGGCAACGGCCGCCGCTGCTGATGATGATGGACCTGGGACGGTGGTTAAAAAAGCGACTGGTGGGCATGCGCTCCACCGCGGCGCGTCCGCCCGTCAGGCCAAAGCAAAAGCCGACGGGAGAGACGAAGCCACCCTCGACACGCCCGTCCATGGAGACAGCGCCGGACAACTCTCCATGCCAGCTGTACGTCGATGGTGGTCGGCTGGTAGCCGAGGGAAAGCTACTGTTCTCACGGCGAGTTCTGCATGGGAGAGCGATGGATGCCGATCTTGTTGTTGTTTGTGAGCTGATCATGAAGGCGGGCATGCACTCTTACCCGTACCAGACTCGGTGTTCACCGCTGTTTCAGCAACAAGCGAAGTTGCGGATGGCCGACGTGTTGCAGACAATGATGATGTGGTCGTGCGCTCTTGTGCAGTCTGTTTAGCTGCCCCTGTGCGGTTCTTTTTGACTGTTCTTTGAATTATTCGTACACGTCTCATATCACCCTGCTTTCATTACACCCGGTTTGTTATCGTGCTACCCCGACAACCTCGTTCATCCTGTCGTTGTGCGTCCCGCATGTCTCACTGTCCTATCCCTGCCCCGCACTCAGCACTTGGGCCGCTGCCACGACAACCAGCTCCGCTGCTGAACACGTGGCCGCCGCACACGAGATGCCGATGCATGGCACAGGACTTTAAACGGTTATCATATGAGAGCTGGGACGACACTGACAGCGGCGCCAGCCCCTTGGTGCTTTCGCTTGCCCTGCCAGCAGGGCATGCTCTGCTGCTGTCTCATTTCGGACGTTCGATTGCAGTCCAGTGGATGCGTGAGGATGTACGACCTTACACGCGTGCGCCCCCCCCCTTCCCTTCCCGCAGGGTACCACGGGTGCGCTTTCCTCTCAGTGCCTTTTTTTGCACCGGCGCCCCTGTTCGTTTCCACACCGTGCCTGCTGCAGCTGTTTTACCGCGTCCATCACCCTGACGTCACCGGGTCTTCTTTCTTGCCTGTTTCTTTTCGTGTTCAGTTCCTCCTCCCCCCCGTTTCTTTTCTTGCTTGCTGTTGCTACTCGCTGTTCCGGCCCCCTCGCTCTTGTGGTCACTTGCTGTTTCCGTGCCGTGCTCTTTTTTTTTTTTTTCCATCCCCC
>Ga0114957_1005281_pt1 | contig 10783 bp, 13 predicted proteins | sample BantaG_FD_87175 | JGI IMG/M metagenome (GOLD analysis project Ga0114957, IMG submission 87175) | Marine algal microbial communities from Bantry Bay, Ireland - BantryBay_4 metaG | ecosystem: Host-associated > Algae > Red algae > Unclassified | place: Bantry Bay, Ireland | collected 2014-11-21 | reverse complement strand
GATATTTTGTCCATATTTTTCACTTTAAAACCCTGGAAATATCAACATTTATGCGGCTTTCAAAGCAAAAACTATGAACAAAACCTCTCTCTCAAAAATCTGCATTTATTTTATTCGCATTCCATAGGTTATATCTACGTTTTTTTATTTTATCTGATAAAAAAATATCCTCAAAATAACTTATGAATAATTGTGAACATGAACTTAAATAATATTAGCAGACAAATAACAATTGGGCTGTTCGGTTGAAAAATTGAACAGTCCTTTTTTTGTAAAAAAAATAAAGTGACTAAAACATTCAATACTCTGCAACAGAAATTCTTTTTCATTTTTGTTCTAGTATTTCTTTAAAGAAGAAAATTGCAACTATTTTTAATGGCAGGAGAAAGACTGAATTTAGGATTTAGGTCACATGATTTTGCTACGGTTGTATAAATTGGAGGATAGATTTTTTTGCAAAAAAAGTCCAGAGGAGAGTCAGGTGACTCTTCCTCTGGTAACCCCAAAAAACCAAATGAAAACAATTTTAAAAACCTAGGGACAAGGTTTTAATATCTTTGAGGATTGAGATGTTTTCTTAATCGATATTAAGACTATTTTACAGTTAAAAAGTCACTTAGAAAATGATAGTCTTTTCAAAAAGAAACCCAAAATTGAGGATTCAATAAGGGGTTTCTTGGTGAGTTTATCTTAATTTAATTTTTACTCTTCTTCATCCAGATTTACCTGCCAAGGCTTAAAGCGATGTGGCATTTTCTTTTCCTCTGGATATTTTTTCTTTTTAGGTGGTTTGGAAAGTTCATCTTCACCTCGGTAAATCATTTTCTTTTTAGGGAGATTTTTGTCTTTCTTTTTCATTTTACAAAAAAAATAAGGGTTATAAAATAAGAGTTAATTCACAATCATGTTTGGCGGAATAGACAATTTTTCTAATAATTTTTTCAAAACTGGAGTATTGAATTTTGGATAACTTGGTCGTGCAACAATCTTCGTAGGATTATCACTTTTCTCTAAGTAAGATTGTAAACTCATACTCATATCTCCTTTTCCAATGACTCTTTTGAATTGGATATTATTCGTTCTCCAATCATTTTGAGTTGTCTGATAAAAACCATTCAATTCTAGTAGATGGAGATAAACATTATCAAACTCTTCCTCTTTAGCATCTTCCGAAATACTCGTGAAAAGTACTACTTCAGCATTAGTTTTTTTTGCTATTTCCAAGGTTTCTACATACCGTTGTCGGTTATCACTTTGATAAAAGAAGGGAAATAAAATTCTATTTTTCATGATGTATCTTTTTTAAGTAATTCAACAAAAAGACTGAAAAATAAATTTTGGTCACTTCCTTTTTCAATTAATTTAAAAAATTAATTAGTAGCCATTGCTGCTACTTTATTTCTTGCTCTCGACAATCTCATTTTGATAGCAGAAGCTGATAAGTTGTACTGTTTTTGCAATTCGGCTACTGATTTTTTATTCAAATATTTTTCTACCAAAATCTCTTTCTCTTTTGGATCTAGACTATTAACCAATAACTCTAATTGATTAAGCATTGCTTCTTTTTCCATCATCTCATCAACACCTTTAGCGGTATCAGCTATATTAAATAATCCATCCAATGCAATTGTTCTATTTTTGATTTTAGCTTTTCCGCTATCCATACATATATTATGTGCGATACGAAACAACCAAGATGGAAATAATTCTGGGCTGCTCAATTGATTGATTTTTTCTGAAGCTTTGATAAAAGTATTGGTCGTAATGTCGTAAGCATCTTCTCGGTTCCCAGTTATTTTTTTACAGTAAGCAAAAAGATTTGAATAGTAACGATCATACAATTCTCCAAATGACGCATTGTCTTTTGTATTTTGGAAATTGATAACTAATACTTCTAAGCTCTGATTTTTCAAATCAACATTTCTCATTTTAGAAATTATTTAAGTGTTTGATGATTAAAACAATTCTATGATTGATAATGCAAATATGGGTTGAAATATGGGAGTAGCTTAGAGTGTAAAAGCCGATTTTGAAGATTCAGCGATTTGCGTATTTTTAAGTGATTTGCGTACTGAGGTAGGGAAATGAAGTACCTAACTTTAGGTATTCAAGAGAAATGAAAAATGGAAAACCCCCGTTTTTATTGAGTTTTAGGATTTACTCACAGTTATTTTTTTTTTTCTGAATAAACTATTTTTTTAGTGAGTGCTATCCAAAACGGACTAATTAATAAGGTGAGTGAAATAACTACGATAGTTAATTGATAAGTATATTCAGAGATGATTTGGGCTGAAAGTGCACTTGCAACTAACACAAAAGCTAGTTCTCCAACCTGTGCTAACAATGCTCCTCCGTAAAGACTTTTTTTCCAATTTCTTCCAAAATAATGAAGTACCAAAGTATTGATGAAATGATTACTGAGATAAACTGCGATAATAATTAAGCTGACCGTTTTCCAATTTTCTATTAAAAAATTAACATCAATCAACATTCCTATGGAAACAAAAAATAAAGCGACAAACATAACTCGGAAAGCCTGAAGGCTATCATGAAACCATTCTGTAGAGCGAGAAGCATGAATGACCATGCCGCCAACAAAGGCTCCAAGTGCAGCCGACAATCCAAAAAATGAAGTGATGATGGCGCATCCAAAACAAATGACTAAGGCGATAAATACTTGCATTTCATGGTCGTTTTCTATTTGGTTTTCAAAGGGAAAAGCAATTTCTTTTTTTCTCCAAATCCAAATGATGACTCCAATGATTAAAAATCCTCCAATAATCTGTAGAATGGAATCTTGCAAAGTGGGTTCGTTTCCGCCTAGATAATTGGTAATAATTAGCATGGGAACTATCAAAATATCTTGCATCAATAGAATGCTCAAAACATTTTTTCCAGTTGATGTTTTTAGATCACCATTGTCTTGTAACAATTTAATTACAATAGCTGAACTGCTTAAACTGATGACAAATCCCATGACAATAATTCGATTCATTTGCCAATCGGAAATCCAACCAATGATGCCAATAAAAAGAATGCTAAAAAAGACTTGGAAAAAAGTACCGATGATAGCGACCTTCCAATTTTTTACTAAATCGGGCAAACTTATTTCCATTCCAATAAAAAACAATAAGAGGATTAGACCAATTTCTCCCATCGTTGTGATGAGTTCTTTGTCGGTAATGATTTCGAAACCATACTCGCCTAAAAAAATTCCTGCAAAAATATAAGCTATAATATATGGCTGCTTAAAATACCGCAAGACGATACCAAGGGAAATAATAACTAAACCCAAAATTACAAATCCGTAAAGGTTAGAGTTGATAGCAGCTAATAACATTTTTAAAATTTAAGATGAATTTTTTTCAATAATTGTTACTCGATGATTCCGTTTCTAATCGCATACTTGACCAAGCCAGCTGTATTTTTTACGCCTAATTTTTCAATCAAATTTCGACGATGCGTATCCACCGTTCGGATGCTAATAAATAATTTTTCAGCAATTTCAGGATTGGTAAATTCTTCAGCGATGAGTCCCAAAACTTCCAACTCTCGTTTTGATAATGGAATGCCTTCTTTCTTTTGTTTGGGTTTTGTTCCTTTGGTGAGGTGGTCGATGATGGCGGCAGAAACTTCACCACTATAATAGGTATTGCCTTCGTTAACTACTCGAATAGCTCGAATCATTTCTTTGCCGCCTGCATTTTTGAGCAAGTAACCTTTTGCACCTGCTTCGAGCATCTTGACAATGTAAGTACTTTCATCGTGCATGGAAAGGGCGAGTATTTTTATAGTGGGAAATTTTTCTTTGATAATCGTTGAGGTTTCAATTCCTCCTGCATCACCCATAGTGATGTCCATCAAAATAACATCAGGTTCTACAGTTTCTAACAATGCAATTACGGCTCTACCATCGCCAACTTCGCCAACTACTTCTATATCATTTTCTCCTTCTAGGATGGAAATGATTCCGTCTCTAAAAACTTTATGGTCGTCTGCAATGAGTACTTTTATCATTTTATTTATTTTCGTAAGATGTAAGATGTTTTCGCAATTAAATCGGAATTTCAACAGTAGAAAAAACACCGTTACCTTCACTACTTTCTATATCAAAAGCCCCATTCAATAAAGCAACTCTAGTTTCTATATTTCTCAAACCAATTCCTTTATCCGTTTTTTGTGCTAATAATTTTTTATCAAAACCTACTCCGTCATCTTCCATTGTCAATACTAAATTATCCATATGCCGAATCAATTGGAAATGAATAGTTTTCGCTTTGGAATATTTTAAAGCATTATTTAATAATTCCTGACTGATGCGATACAATCCCAATTCTATGTTTTGGTCGAGGCGAGTTTTTATATTTTTACTAAAAAAATCAATCGTGATATTTTCAGTATCATTTACTTTTTTACATAAATTTTCCAATGCAGTAATCAAACCAAAATCGACAATTGCACTCGGCATCAAAGCGTGGGAAATATCTCGCATATCTTGTGTAACTTCATTCACCAATTCTTCAACTTTGCTTAATCGAATACGGGTTCCGTCATCGAGATTTTCTTTGGAATTGATACTTTCCACATTCAAACGAATAGTCGAAAGCAAAGGCCCCAAACTATCATGAATCTCCTGCGACAATCTGCGTCGTTCTGATTCTTGACCTTCCAAGAGTGATTGAGTTGCCAAGAGTCGAGATTCTTTGACCTCTGTTACATCAATGGTGGTGATAATCATTCCATTCAAAATTGAGCGTCCACTTATTGTAAGGAATTTGTTATGAAAAGGAATTTCTTCAAAGTTAAAAGGTTTCCTTCCTTTTTTAAAACAATGCTTTAACATCACATGAAGCTCACTTTCTTTTTCCAAATAATCTAAAAGAGGTCTATCCAAAAAATGATTTGCCTTTTTTCCAAAATTCAAATCTTTAACTGCATTTTCATTTATCATCGTGATGTAAGCTTCCATGTCAACAGCGATCACTCCAAAGGGAATATTTCCCATCACAGACATCATAAATTCATACACTTCGGTAAAGGTCTTCATCAAATTATATATTTGGTAACTAAAACTGTGGCATCGCCATAAGGTCTATGAAATTGGTTAAACACATGATTCGCAATTTTTTGAGCTTGTTCTTTCCACTCCCAATCGTAGCTTAACAAATTACTTTTGATACCATCAGTACACATTAAAAAGGTAGATGTTTCTTCAAATGTATAGACTTTGGCTTTCACTTTTGGCAATTCATATTCTCCCACACGTCCTTCAAAGTTACGTAATTCGATAGGTGCTTCATTGAGCAAATAACAATGAGTGTCGCCTACTCCAAGATAAGTTATTTGCTTCGGTTCGATGATGGCGAGTGACATAGTAACGCCTCCTGTAATCTCACTTTCTTTTAATAAACTGTCGCAAGAGAGGATCAAACTTTCTAAGGTCAAATGAAAATTTTTGATCACAAAATTTTTCACCATCGTAGAAACAGCATGTGCTTTGTAGCCTTGTCCAATTCCATCAATCACTCCCAACAGTACTTTATCCCCTTCAAATTCTTTGATTAAATATTCATCTCCATTGAAATTATATTTTTCATCTGCCAACGAAACGACTCCATATTCGATGACATCGGTTCGCATGGGAAGGTATTTTTCCAACACCACAGTAGTGCCCTCTTCGGAAGATTTTATTTCAAATTTATCAACTGACCTTTGCGCAGCTTCTAGTCCAATTCCAAGGCTTGTACGAATAGTGGAAAAACCTTCTCGCATCGCAAGAGCGATATTTGGAATACCTTTTCCTCGGTCAGAAATTTCAACACGAATGATTTTTCCATTTTTATAACAATGTATTTCAGCAATTCCGCCGCCTGAATGTCGCCAAGCATTTTGACCGATTTCAGAAACTGCCAATGCCAATTCTGCACAAGCCACATCATCGAATCCTGCTTCTTTTGCAATCTCAGAAGCCGTCTCGCTGACTGCTCTTACCTTAGCTTCTCGCTCAATTGGAATGACAATTTTTTCTTCAATCATTATTTTTTAATTGGGACTAATTCCAATCCTTGTTTTTTGTAAACTGCTTGTAATGCTCGTCGGAGATTTTTTTCAACGGTTATATTTTCGAGTTCAACTCCTGCATTAATCATAGATTGAGCGACGACAGGTTTGATCCCACAAAACAAAACTTCCATTCCTACGAGTTGTAATAATTTATTTAGTTTTTTCAAATGATCAGCAATCGCAGAATCAACTACATCCACATTACTCAAATCAACTATCATTATATCGTTATCAGATTTATTAACAACTTCCATCACGTTGTCGATGACTTTTTTCATGCGAGCAGAATCTAATGTTCCGAAAAATCCTGCATACAAACAGCGGCTTGTCAATTCATTAATTACGATAGGTGCTTCTCCTCCAATGGCTCTTCGACTGATGGCAACTTGAGGTGTCTCTTTTGATTTATCACTCATGATTTTGGTTTTTATTTTTTGTAAAAATCTAAAATCAAATGTACGTAATTAATAGAGTGATACAAATAGTGATTGAAAGACTTGTTTGGGAAAAATGGTCACAATTGATTTTGTGACCATTATAAAAATAAAAGTATTTTTGCCAATATGATGTAAAATCAAAATATCTAAAATATAAATAATCTAGGTATTGGACTCTTGTTATTAGTTCTTTTTTTAATACTTTTTTTTAAGTGGCATAAATATGATAAAAACCAATCCATAAGAACAAGGGTTCGAAATGGCATTAAAAAAATTGAAGAAGAAAGCTAAAATTTTGATTCTAAACCACCAAATAAAAAACGGCTCAACACTTTTTTACAAGCGTTGAGCCGTTTTTAATTAAGCATTTCTAAGATACACTTATCTCTTCTTAGCGTTCTTAGATTGCGAAACTGCTGACTTTCCCTTCTTAGCTGTAGCAGCTATTCCTGTATTTCCTTTAGCAGTTCTTGCTTCTTTCTTTTTTGCTTTTTGAGCTTCTGCATTTTTTCGAGCAGTAGTTGCTTTTGAAGATTTAGAAGCTGGAGCTTTTGCTTTTCCTTTCATTTTAAAAATTATTTAAAAGTGATCATTAAAAAATAAATTTCAAAACCCTGTTGGGCGAAAGAAAGACTGAATTCTAAAATTTGGTCACTCTTTTTTTTTAATTTTTTTCAAAAAACGATTATGCTTTTTTTTCTTCATAATAATACATTCCCAAAAATGGATTATGATATTCTTCCATTTCATAATCGTCTTCAATGTAGGCTTGAATAATCGGTTTCTTAAAATAATACTGATAATTTCTTCATGGGTAAATACGATTTTGTGTTTTAAATAATGCCCAATCTACCGTTCTAATTCTGATTTATTCTTTTTATTGTTTGAGGAGGAAAATTTTAATCAACAATTTTGGGGTCGGTACCAATCGCTTTTGGAAAGCGACGTTATTTCCATGGCTCAATTTGAAGGTCTGGTCAGAGATAATTTTGAAAAAATAGAAAATGAAATTCCTTTGCAAATTAAAAAACATAGTTTCCTTGAATCTATGACTCAATGGTATTTGGAAGTGGATATTTTGTCAGCAATGTTTGGCAAAAGAGAAAATATAGTCAAACAGTTTGTACCCAAGGAATGCGAACTAAATAAATGCAGATTCTTGATTGGTTTTTATTGAAATTATACAACGACCGTAATTAAGAATAGTTATTATACATAACTAAAATTCTCAACAAGTATTTACAATACTGATTGAACAAATCTATTCTTTTTGTGTATTAGAAAGTGTTTAACAACAAAAATAAAATCAGTCAAAAAGATAATGTACGTTTTGACTTATTCCTATTCAAATAGGAATTATTTCACCATTTAAATGAAAAATAAAATGAAAATCATATTAGCCATATTTGCTGTAATCATGATTGCTTTTATAGGCACACAAATTTATGCCTACAACGAACAACAAAATATTGAAACCTATCCAAATGTAGTCAACAAAACATTTGAGGACTTTGAAGTTCGAACTTATGAATCAAGTTTGTTTACCTCTGTCACTCTTACCTCTAGCGAATATGAAGAAGCCTCCAACAAAGGTTTTTCAAAGTTAGCAGGTTATATTTTTGGAGGAAATGATAAAGAAGAACAAATCTCGATGACTTCTCCCGTAGCGATATCATTAGGTGATTCGATGACGATGATGTTTTTGGTACCTAAAAAAAATACAAGAGAAAGTTTACCAACGCCCAATGATTCAAGTATAGAGTTTAAACAAGAACCTGCTAAGACCGTTGCTGCCATTTGTTTTGGTGGTTGGGCGAATGATGAGAAAATCGAAGCACACAAAAATGAATTAATTGCAGCACTCGATAAACAGAATATACCTTATACTGATAAATTCTATTTCTTGGGATACAATTCTCCCTTCGAAGTGTTCAATCGAAAAAATGAGCTTATCGTTGAATTAGAGGATGGTGTGTTGGAACAAATAAATGGATTAGCAATAAAATAAATTATAGTTCAAGCAATTCGATAATTCAAAATGATGATATTTAGAATCTTTTTATACACGACTATTTTAATGCTTCCCATTTCCATTTTTGCTCAAAGCGATGATGCGAATCAGGAAAACTCCTCTGATAAAGTCAATGTTCTTGCAAATGTGGAAGCTGGATTTTTAGGCGTTTTTTCTCATAAAGTTCAGTTCAGTAACAATGGGGATTATTTTGATTATCAAGAGGACGGAGGGCAGGATGTTCTTTTTCCCACTAAGCGATTTTCATTAGAAATAAATAAAGGCCGAAACGCAGTTATCTTACTTTATCAACCTTTGCGATTAGAAACACAAGTGCTTTTAGAGAATGATTTGACGGTAGATAACTTGGTTTTTCCTGCGTCTTCAGGAGTTAAATTATTATATAATTTTCCATTTTATCGGGTAAGTTATCTTAGAAAATTGAGGACAAAAAGTGAAACCTTTCATCTCGAAATTGGAGCATCGTTACAATTACGGAATACTACTATTTCCTTTGAGTCCAATGATGGTACTTTATTTAGAACCAACAGAAATGTTGGGCCAGTACCCGTACTAAAATTACGAGCTAGAAAATATACGACTAGTAAATTTTTTACAGAATTTGAAGCAGATGGTTTTTATGCACCGATAAGTTATCTCAACGGAAGCGACAATGAAGTAATCGGTGCTATCCTTGATGCTAGTATCCGCACAGGTTATGAGTTTAATAAACTAGGTAGTGCTTTTTTAAATTTGCGCTACCTCGGCGGCGGCGCTGTCGGAACCTCTGACGATACCAATGGTGTAGGAGATGGATATGTCAAAAATTGGTTGCATTTTTTTACGGTATCTGCTGGTGTTACGTATAACTTAAAATGATATGACAGCGACGAATAAATGATGCTTTTGAAGAATATTTATAAGCTTTTTGCAAGGCTCTTTTTTCTTCTTTATTCAATTCTACGATTTCAATTCTGCGGCCTTCCTATTTCTATCACCTACTTGATGGTTTTATTTATTGAAAGGTTACAATGGTAATTGGGTACCTAATATTGATTCTCAAATTAATTATTTTGGTCAATTAACCTCTACCCTTTTTCTGTGTAAATATCAGCGAAACCTAAGTCGCTAATATTGGAAAAAAGAAATACCTATTTATTTGGTACTTTTGAGTTTTAATTTCCATCTTTATAAGAATCTGTATTTTAAAAAATTACTACTAGCCTAATAAAATATTCTACTGATTCAAATGGAATTGAGAGTGGAACAAAAAGTAGTTATTAAAAATAATCGTTCTTTGACAAATCCCGTGGTCAGACCAAAGTTGGAAATAAAAACGACTGAAGGAAGTGTTATTTTCGACTTTGGTCTGACTTAAAACATGGGATTTTCAAAGAACCAAAATAATTAGTAATCAATAAGAAGTACTTCGTATGTTAGAAAATTTTAGTGAACTCAAGCAAGAATCTCCAGTCGATAAAATCATTATTCAAATCCGAACGCTAATTACTTCAGGTCAAATTAAAGCTGGGGACAAACTTCCTTCTGAAAGAAAATTGGCAGAAAAACTAGGTGTGGGCAGAACTCATGTTCGGGATGCTCTCCGCAAATTAGAATTTTACGGCATCCTAAAAACACATCCACAAAGTGGAACGGTCGTCGCTGGAATAGGAATGACTGCTTTAGAAGGATTAATTACTGATGTTTTAAAATTGGAAAAAAGTGATTTTACTTCATTGGTTGAAACTAGGGTTTTATTAGAATCCAACTCCGCAAAATTGGCTGCCTTACGAAGAACAGATGAAGATATTGAAGCAATCAAAAAAGCCATCTCAGCTTATGAAATTAAGATTAAAAATGGGGAGACAGCCATTGAAGAGGACTTAATGTTTCACATCAAAATAGCAGAAGCAAGTAAAAATTCCGTCCTCAAATCTTTGATGTTAATCATCACTCCTGACATAGTGAAAAACTTTGTTACCTATAAAGTATGCGATAATTCTACTGAACTAAAAGCATTACATGAGCATCAAAAAATATTGGAACATATCATAAATAAAAATGGAGAAGCTGCCAGTAAAGTGATGACTCATCACTTAAATGATGTTTTAGAATTTAGTAAATCTGCCAAATAATCTACCATCAATTAGAACTACTTTTATAAAATAACGACTCAAAGATTCAATATTACTCAACTCTCACCATTCAATTTATCCAATCTAATTTACTTCACACAACTTTGCTTTGTAAGTGAAATCATTCCGTAAAGAAT
>Ga0114957_1005278_pt1 | contig 10786 bp, 8 predicted proteins | sample BantaG_FD_87175 | JGI IMG/M metagenome (GOLD analysis project Ga0114957, IMG submission 87175) | Marine algal microbial communities from Bantry Bay, Ireland - BantryBay_4 metaG | ecosystem: Host-associated > Algae > Red algae > Unclassified | place: Bantry Bay, Ireland | collected 2014-11-21 | reverse complement strand
TTACAACGGTACAGCTTACTCAGGATGGCAAAAACAACCCAACGCGCTATCTGTACAAGAAGTCATTGAAACCTCCCTTTCTACAATCATAAGACAAGAGACGTCCGTGGTTGGCTGTGGCCGGACGGATGCAGGTGTTCATGCTCGTCAGTATTTTTTACACTTTGACCACGAGCCTCCCCTACCCAAACATTTTATGAATCGGCTCAATAAAATATTGCCTGCTGATATTGCTTTTTATCACCTTCGTGAAATGTCACCCGATGCACATGCACGTTTTGATGCAAAAGAGCGCGCGTATGAATATCACCTCGTAGCGCGGAAAGATCCTTTTACTAGTCAGACGGCTTTTCATTTTCCACAATGGGACAAGCTCAACATGGAGAAGATGCAATCAGCAGCTGCTTTGTTGCTTGACTATAGCGCTTTTTATCCTTTTTGTAAATCTAAGACAGATGTGAAAACCATGAATTGCGACCTTCGCCGTAGTGAATGGGAAATACTCCCTGACCAACAAGGTCTTGTTTTTCACATTGCCGCCAACCGCTTTTTACGAGGTATGGTACGCCTTGTTGTAGGGATGTGCCTTAATGTAGGTATGGGAAAACTAAAATTGGAAACGGTCAAAACGGCACTCGATAAACAAGAGCGAATGGTCAAAAGTCTGAGTGCACCACCGCATGGGTTGTTTTTGACTGAAGTTGATTATGAAGGAGAACAGTTTTTTTTCTGATACAGATTAAAGGTAATAGGTTTTGCTTGTTAGCTGATTGACCTTTCTAAATGACGCCGGGGTATTTTGTATTAACTAAGGAAACGTGCAGATGATCTGCGGTTCCGACATGTCTGAGGGTATTTAGACCCATTAATTTAAAATAGTATTCCAGTAATTTACTCCGGAGCTCGCTATGCCCATTGGTACGAATATCAACGGCGTGAACATAGCCGTTGGACTGGATATAGTGGAGGGATTGCTTTTTTGTTTTTAAACCCATCTTTTTATAATCCTCCGGTTGGCGTTTTCCGTCTGTGATAATCAGACTATTGTCAATAAAAAGTACCGTGCTAATACTGAGGCGTAAGATGGGATGAAGACTCGTATAGGTTTCATGCACCGCGACAGACTTGACATTACTATCAGACAGATACACCACCGCATACGTACTATATCCAATCACCAGTGCCAACGCAAAAGCAATTCTGATCTTAAAACTTCTTGCGCTGCCCAATTTTCCCGTAATCCGTCCATAAATAAAACTAAAATACAGGATCAGAATAAATATCGTAATTCCCATTCCCAATAAAATAGCCGGCCAAGGTGATAACTCATAATATTCATGCCCCCATTCTGCTCCCCGAATCAAACAAATAAAGGGCAATACCAACAAGACCGCTAATCGAATTAAAAAGAAGCATAATTTTTTCATTAGCTTATTAACAATTCAACCCCCACCCATAAGTTTTGAACGACAACTTATTAAATTTTCAAAAATTACTGAAAAAATATTAACTATAGAAAATATCTATTGCTTATAAGAAAAGTGAAAATTTATTCATAAACACCTTATAATCAGATGTTTAAAAAATAAATAAAACAAAAAAATCAAAATGAGCAAAATTGCATCTGTTTATTTTGTTTAACTTTTACTTTGAAAACGTTAAACAAAGCTGTATATTTACATTAGAAGAAGAAAAAAGAATTGCAATTAACCTCGTTAAATTTAAAAGATTATGTCAAATGCTGATTTTTATACCGATTTTGATAAGGTAACTACGGTTCTACACTCCTTTGCTTATAACCTTACCCAAAATATCGAAGATGCTCGTGACCTGTATCAGGAAACCGCATACCGGGCCATTAAAAACAAGGAGAAGTTTAATCCAGGCACTAACTTCAAGGCTTGGCTGATGACGATTATGAAGAATATTTTTATCAACAATTATCGTAAGAAGATGAAGCAGAATACGATTATCGATAAGACTGATAATCAGTATTTTATCAACTCCAGTGGAAATGCGACTGAAAATGCAGCAGAATCCACTATTTTGATGAAAGAAATTACTCAAATGATCGAATCACTTGACGATGGATTGAAGATTCCCTTTATGCTACATTATCAAGGATTCAAGTACCAAGAAATTGCGGATAAGATGGAATTACCGCTTGGAACCGTCAAAAGTCGGATTTTCTTTGCTAGACGAGCCTTAAAAACCAATATTGGCCGCCGGTATAGCCAATCTCCTACTGAATTGATGAAACGAGGCTAAAAAATTAATAACTCTTTTTCAAGGAAGACTTCTCATTTAAATAATGAAAAGTCTTTTTTTATGGCTGGAACTTTGTGGAAAGTAAAATAGCCCGTACCTTTGGTCTCTATAATATGGCAGATACTACTCATAAGACTTCTATCTTGACCTCAAAAGAGGGCCTGACCGTACGATTAAGTACGCAGGTGGATGACGATATCCCTATCTATATGACGGGCAGCTTCAACAGTTGGAATGTTGCTGATCGGCGTTATCAGTTGAAAAAAACTGCTCCTAACGAGTTTCAGCTAGATATTCCTGCCGGACAAGCGTTATTTTATCCTTTAGAATATAAGTTTCTTAGAGGCGGATGGGATCAGGTAGAACTAGACGAGTCCGGTAACCTGATTGATAATCGGGTACTAGAAAAGCCGATTTCAGAAGTAAAGGTATATGTTCCACTCTGGGCAAAACCTGAAAAGCACTATGATCCGGAGCTACTTCCAAAGGTGGTCATTATTTCCAATCATTTTGAAATTCCTCAGCTCATCAAGACTCGGCGAATCACCGCCCTCCTCCCCCACGATTATTACGAATCAGAGAAACATTATCCTGTGCTTTATTTACAAGATGGACAAAATCTCTTTGATGATTATGCTCCTTATGGCAACTGGGAAGTAGATAAGCGGCTGGCGGAACTGGCTGGACGTGGCATGGGAGACATTATTATTGTGGCGATAGATCATGGTAAAGAAGAACGACTGGCCGAATTTACGCCATCGCTCACCAACACTAAATTTTCTAAAAGAGATGGTAAAAAGTACATTCGCTTTTTAGCTGATACGCTCAAACCTCATATTGATAAAAACTTTCGTACCCTATCCGATGTACACAACACCGGTATTGGAGGTAGTTCCATGGGAGGACTGATCAGTATCTACGCAGGACTGGTTTATCCCGAAGTGTATTCTCGTTTGATGATCTTCTCTCCCGCGCTTTGGGTGATGCCCGATATGTATTTTGGAAGCATTCATTTACAGCAATCCTTTGATACCCGTATCTATTTGTATGCCGGAGGAAAGGAAAGTCAGAACATGGTTCCCAACGTAAAGAAATTTCAAAAAATGGTCACCGACAAGAGTGCAGGCCGTTCTAAAATTGATTTTAACCTCTCTATTGATCCTGAAGGTGTACACAGCGAATACCATTGGGGCGAAGCATTTCCCAAGGCCCTAGAATGGTTGTTTTTCCGAAAATAGTTGATATATTGTATTTGAAAATCAATTGATTGCTGCTCAAACATGGGTGCAATTAATATTATAAAAAACGACACCCCCTCATGCGAATTAAAGTAAAACACACCACCAAATCTCCTGCATCATTTACCATCGTTCCGATTTTAAAAAACGATTTAACGACAAAATCATTTAAGGATTTTATTAAAAGAGAAGGTCTTCCCAAAAAACAACTTAGTCATTTTACTGCTAAAAAAAATGAGTTGTTGTCATTGCCAGGCAAACAAATCGATCAGCTTTATTTACTCGGTCTGGGCGATCAACCTTCCTATCAGGAGATTTCTCATGCGTTTAGAAAAATTGCTTATGATTATAAAAAACAAATTCCTTCCAAAATAGGGTTAGAATTGACGACCACTACCCTATCTAGTGTACAAGAGCAAGCCCAGTCCTTACTGACCGCCGCTGTTCACGGACTATTGCTTGGTACTTATGATATTGGATTATATAAAACGAAAGATAAAACACCACACCCGCTTAACGATCCGCAAGCTACTTTCCATATTAATATTGACAAAAGCCTGCATCCGCTCGTAGAAGCCGCCGTTTTTGAAGGAGAAGCTAAGGCAACCACGCAACTTAGCATCATGGATCTAGTCAATGCTCCAGGGAATAAAGCGATCCCACAAGTGCTGGGAAAATGGGCAGTCAATTCAGGTAAGAAATTTGGTTTTAAAACCACTGTATTATCTAAATCAAAAATCACGTCTACCGGATTACATGCTTTACTAGCGGTTAACCGAGGCAGTGAGTATCCACCTGCTTTTGTCATTATGGAATATCGTCCAAAAAATGCGGGTAAAAAATCACTGCCTACCGTCGGGCTGGTAGGGAAAGGGGTGACCTTTGATACTGGAGGCATCTCGATCAAGGGTCACCAGAATATGCACTATATGAAGAGTGATATGGGAGGCGCCGCTGCCGTACTCGGTGCGGTAGAGTTGACAGCTAAACTTCAGCTGCCTATCCACCTCATCGCTATCGTTCCAGCTACCGATAATTGCGTCGATGCTACCGCTATTAAACCTGGTGACGTTATCAATTCTTATAGTGGAAAAACCATTGAAATTATAGATACTGATGCGGAAGGCCGACTGATTCTGGCGGATGGATTAGCTTACTTAACTAAAAACTATAAGCCAGATATTCTGCTTGACCTGGCGACATTAACGGGCAGTAGTGTTCGTACTTTTGGGTATCAATGTGCCGCAGCATTTAGTAAAAATGAAGCATTGATTCAAAACCTGACACAGGCTGGCACTACTTCAGGAGAACGCATCTGGTCATTACCATTATGGGATGATTATAAAAAAGATATAGAAAGCGATATTGCAGATGTAAAAAATTTTAGTGGTCGCCCCGTGGCCGGAGCGATTAGTGCAGCAAAGTTTCTTGAGTTTTTCACAAATGAACATCCTCAATGGGCACACCTCGATATTGCCGGAGTAGCCTTCGGAGATACTGGTTTTTCTAAACAAAAAAGTGCTACTGGTTTTGGTGTAAATTTACTAGTAGAATTTTTCAAAGGATTGAGCAAAGAATAATTTAGGAATGGCGATTAGAAACTTATGATTATAAAAATTCCTATGATTTCTAATTTTATTTGTACCTTAACGTTTCTAAGCAAACCTAACGTCCACGATGAGAATACTTCATATTAGTGCAGAGTGCTATCCCGCCGCCAAAGCTGGCGGGCTAGGCGATGTAGTCGGTGCCTTACCAAAATATCTCAATAAATTAAAAACGGAAACTGCGGTAATCATTCCCCGCTATCGTACGCCCTGGCTAAATGAGCAGGCTTACGATAGCTTGTTTATGGGCCAATTTATGATGGGCCAGGAACGCGTTACGTTTACTATTCAAAAAGTAAAAGACGACCCAACCGGGTTTCCATTATACGTGGCAGATATTCCTGAAAAATTTGATCGCCCTGGTGTATATATGGATGAAAATGGGAGTGCATTTGAAGATGAACTATCTCGCTCTATCTCTTTCCAACTGGCCACACTCTACTGGGTCAATAGTCTGGAAGAAAAACCAACTGTACTCCACTGCCACGATCACCATACTGGATTGATTCCATTTTTGATCAGACACGCTTATGATTTTGCTGCCTTAAAAAAGACGCCTACCGTTTTCACCATTCATAATGGAGAATACCACGGCGCTTTTGCATGGAATAAATTATATTTATTACCTGCTTTTGATAGTACCGCTGGAGGGTTACTGGATTGGGACAATATGATTGTGCCGTTGGCTGCAGCGATCAAATGCTGCTGGAAGTTGACCACGGTATCGCCCAGCTATATGAAGGAATTACAGCAAAAATTTCATGGACTGGAAGCTTTGCTACAAACTGAAAAAGATAAATGCCAAGGTATTCTAAATGGAATTGATCAACAAGTGTGGAATCCCAAAAAGGATGAATTTATTGCGGCAAAATTAAAACGCAGTTTTAAAAAATATAAAGCAGCCAACCGCGAGGCGTTGTATGAACGTTTTAATATTGAACCCGGTCTTCCGATTGTGGTATTCATCGGACGGCTAGTGCGAGAAAAAGGAGCGGCGCTGTTACCAGAAGCCATTAGTCGTTTTATTTATGATGGTCATCAGTTGGGTTTTATTATTTTAGGAACAGGTGATCCAAATTTACACCAGGTGTTCAGCAATATGCGTTCACAATTTTCAGGTAAATTTGATGCGGCGTTAGAATATAATGAAGGGCTGGCGCACCAGCTTTACGCCGGAGCTGATTTTATCCTGATGCCCTCCTTGGTCGAACCTTGTGGGCTCAATCAGATGTACGCCATGCGGTATGGTACCGTTCCTATTGTCCGTTCCATAGGTGGCCTTAAGGATACCGTTCCCGATATTGGTCAGGAAGGTGGCGGTAATGGCATTCGGTTTGATTTTTATTCAGTCGATGAAATCCATCATGCCTTCAGTCGGGCAGTAGGGCTAGCCGCTGATGCCGATACACTCAATGCCGTTCAGGAAAACAATACTAAAATGGATTTTTCGTGGGAACAATCTGCGAAAATCTATCAGGAAATTTATGATTCTGTGAATTAATTTGCACAAATCAGCAATTGGCCTGTTGAATAAATACAACTACGAATTTCTTACTAAAAAACTAACAAGTAGGATGATCTACTTTAATAAAATTACCCATTAATAAAATATTTCGCTATGATTAAGATGGTCTCTATGATTCTTGGAGGAGGCGCTGGCACTCGGCTGTTTCCACTCACTGAACAACGTTCTAAGCCCGCCGTTCCCGTTGGAGGAAAATATCGCCTGATTGATATTCCTATTTCTAATTGCCTTAATTCTGGTGTAACCAGAATGTTTGTGTTGACACAATTCAATTCTGCTTCCCTTAATAAGCATATCAAAAATACGTATCACTTTGATTTGTTTAGCAGAGGCTTTGTGGACATACTCGCAGCGGAACAGACGCCCGGAGATGACAATTGGTTTCAGGGAACGGCTGATGCGGTGAAGCAATGTATGCGCCATCTTAATAATGTGGCGTATGATTATATTTTGATTTTATCTGGAGACCAGTTGTATCAGATGGATCTGGAAGGTTTTGCTCAACACCATGTAGACCAGAAAGCTGACATTACGATTGCGACTATTCCTGTAACAGATAAGGATGCGCCTGGTTTTGGTATTATGAAAGTGAATGGAGAAGGGATGATAGATAGTTTTGTAGAAAAGCCAGCTCCTGATATTTTAGGAGATTGGGAATCTGAGGTAAGTGGAGATAATAAAAAAGCAGGCAAGGTTTATTTGGCTTCTATGGGGATTTATATTTTTAGTAAAAATGTAATTAAAGATTTATTTAAGGAATATGAAAAGGCGACTGATTTTGGTAAAGAAATCATACCGAATGCGATTACTTCCGGTAAAAAAGTAGCTAGTTATGAATACAGCGGTTACTGGGAAGATATTGGAAGTATCCCTAGTTTCTTTGAAGCCAATCTTGATCTGACTGGTCCACTACCGCCTTTTAATCTTTTTGATAATGAAAAAATAATCCATACTCGTCCTAGAAAGTTACCTGCTTCCAAGGTTTTTGGTACTACGATGGATCAGGCAGTCCTCGCAGAAGGATGTATTATTCAGGCCAAAAGTATTGAGAATGCCATTATTGGAATTCGTTCCAGAATTAAAGAAAAGACGTTTATTAAAAATTCAATCATTTTTGGTAATGATTATTACGAGCTGGCAGAAGAAGTAGATGATTCCGAAATTATAAACATGGGTATTGGTGAAAACTGCTTTATTCAAAATGCCATCGTAGATAAAAATGCGCGTATCGGCGATAACGTTACCATCATTGGTAGTAAGGATCTTGAAAACATTCGTACCGAAACCTATTGTGTTGTAGAGGGAATCATTGTAATAAAAAAAGGAGTCACAATAGCAGATAACACCGTAATTGGTAAAAAACAAGGGGAAGAAATCATCCCTACTTACAAACCAAAGCCGAGATATATTGCCAAGAAGAATTCGACGGCTTAGATTTTTCTAAAAATCATACCATCGTATAGCGTAACTTAAATTTACAGTCAACTCATTATAATATGCTCACTTTCCTCTGTATTACCAATTGTTTTAAAGGTGTAGACTTCTTACACGCTTGCCATGAATCAGGCAATAAAGTCTATCTTGTTGCGTCCAAAAAAGACAAAGACAAAGCCTGGCCACGTGAGATACTAGCCGATATTTTTTTCATGGATCAGGATGATCGTGATCGTTGGAATGAAACCGACTTAGTCAATGGACTGGCGCATTTTATGAAAGGGCAACGGATTGATCGGGTGGTGGCATTAGATGATTTTGATGTAGAAATGGCAGCTCATCTGAGAGAACATTTCAGGATTCCCGGAATGGGTGAAACAACGAGTCGCTTCTTTCGTGACAAGCTTGCCATGCGCGTACAGGCGCGTGATGCAGGGATTCCAGTTCCGGCGTTTAGCTCTCTTTTTCACGATGAGGATATTAATAATTTTATTGCCAATGTCGAAGCCCCCTGGGTACTGAAGCCTCGCGGAGAAGCTTCAGCGGATGGGATTCAGAAAGTACATTCGGGTGATCAACTTTGGGATGCCGTGCATAAATTGGGTGATCAGCGCCATCATTTTTTGGTGGAACAATTCAAACCCGGTGCAGTTTATCATGCGGATGCGCTGACGGTTGATGGTAAAGTAAAATTTTGTCGGATATCAAAATATATGAGTACGCCTATGGAGGTCGCACATGGAGGCGGTATTTTTCGTTCGCATACCTGCACCTTCGGAGGAGCAGATGATAAAGCGTTACAGAAATTGAATGCTCAGGTGATGAAAGCTTTTGGGATGCAATATAGTGCTTCACATACGGAGTTTATCAAAAACGAGGCAGATGGAAAATTCTATTTCTTAGAGACTGCTTCCCGTGTAGGTGGTGCTCACCTAGCCGAAATGGTTGAGGCTTCCTCTGGTATTAATCTTTGGCGTGAATGGGCAAAAATCGAAGTAGCCAAGGCACTCGGTAAAACCTATAAATTACCTAAGGTTCGGAAAGATTATGCAGGGATTGTGGTTTCGTTGAGTCGATTTGAGCATCCTGATGATGCTTCTTTTGGGGATACTGAAATTGTATGGCGATTGGATAAAAAGTATCATATTGGACTGATTATCCAAGATAAGAAACAGGAGCGGATTTTGGAATTGTTGGAGGTATATGCGGGGCGGATTGGAGCGGAGTTTCATGCGAATGTGTAAATTTCTACATCCCTACCCCACCCCCACAAATCGCCCACCTGTTACAACCCCCAGCGGCACCAGCTCACGCCCCGTCCATTCTCCAAAAACCGTCAACGCATGACCGCCACTCAACGCCAATAAAGTCCACGATGTCTCCTCATTAATCAACAATGGAACTACCTTTTTTTCTGCATCTACTAAAATCACCTTCTCCCCCTCGCGACTGTCAACCGAAACCGGAATTACCTCTTGCAAACAACAAGGAAAATTAGCCAGCCAGGGATTCGCACTTAACGCCTCCGCGTACCCTTCCAAAAAAGCTTCTAATCCTGAGTTCCCTCTCAAAGAAGTCAAATTCTCACCTGTAGGATTCGCTTCTTTCAACAACGCTCTAAGCGGATAACTTCCCGGATAATAGATCAGTTCTCCTTCATAAATATGTCCAGTTCTCCAATGCTGCTCATAGCCCATATTATTAAAACTAAAATCGAGCAATAACGCATATTGTTTCGTTTGCCGACCGAGCAGCCAGACACGACGATAAGCCACATTGTCTATATTCACCGCCTCAAAACTTCCGACCACGCCCCATTCATCCCGCACACCTTCTTGCAATAAAATATCCGCTTTCCTATCTTTTATTCCACCTACTCGTATCAGTTGTTCCTTCAATGCCTCGGGTAGCGTATCCAATTTATTAAACCCTCCCGTCACCAAAAAAAGCTCGCCTATCTCCTGTAGCATCACACTTGGCCAGCCCGAGGTTGTGGTCGGCAGCAATTGCAATGAACGAATTCGCGGCCCTATCGCACCCAATTGTGTATCCACCATTCGCGCAGAAAGATCCTGCCAAAAACTATAATCCTGCTCCTCTACCGACGCCAGTCCTTGCCGGATCAAATCCAGTAACCAGATTTCCAAATCCGCTGCGCCTGCCGACATAAGTTGTAGACGGGCCAACCGATTTTGCAATCGCTTTTCTTTTTTCGGATCATTAAGGATATTTGCGGCAGTAGACTTAGCGGCAGGATTTTTTTTCTCAGACCATTTTGAGGCCCACTCGGGTACGTGGTTGGATTCCCGAAACTGTGTCGGTGTTCGTACTTGCAACAGCCACAACCCCAGCAAATGCTTACAAGGCTTGACCCGCGCCGGACAACTACAATGGAAATGAGGACCATTCAACAAAATAGCTGTTTTATAGGTAGCACTTCCACTTCCTTTGCATCGCCCCCAAATCATGGTATCATTCTTTTCCAAAATCACCCATTTATCTGCTACGGCAATTGCTTCCGCACGGCCCGCCGTTCCTGTATCAGGCGCGTGAGATAGGACTTGAGATTCAGTCATGATGGGTAGAATTAATAAAGCAGATAACCGCAGAGCGGTTAAGGAATGGCGATAAAATAGATTGAGATAAAAGGCGAACTATTTTTTCATCAATCAAGGCGCTGAAATGGGCGTTATGCACAGCATAATAACCATTTT
>Ga0114957_1005277_pt1 | contig 10789 bp, 15 predicted proteins | sample BantaG_FD_87175 | JGI IMG/M metagenome (GOLD analysis project Ga0114957, IMG submission 87175) | Marine algal microbial communities from Bantry Bay, Ireland - BantryBay_4 metaG | ecosystem: Host-associated > Algae > Red algae > Unclassified | place: Bantry Bay, Ireland | collected 2014-11-21 | reverse complement strand
GGCTGAGGCGCTCTCCTCGGTCATCCACGTGCTCAACCGGTCCCCAAAGGCCGGGCAAGATGTGACGCCCCTTGAGGCGCTCACGGGGCGACGCCCCGACGTGAAGGGATTTCGCGTCTGGGGGAGCCGGGCCTGGGCCCTCAGGCCCAAGCAGCAGCAGCGCAAGCTGAAGCCAAGGACTGATGTTGGCCGTTTTGTTGGCTACCGCATCAGCAATCTCTGTGCGCCTCGAACCGCCGCATCCTCTGTGGCGTCGCGGAGCTTCTTTTTCTCAACGGCCCCTCGAAGTGTCGTTTTCTTGCCAGCGACGCACCTGGCGTGCGCCAGCTCCACTTTCGCCGCGGAAATCTGCCACCGTGATGGATTATGCCAAAGCGGCTCCCAGGGCGCCGCCCGCTGCGGACGGGATTTCCGCTTCAGTTCTCCCAGCCGGGGCACGGTGCCCTCACGCCGCGACTCTTAGAGTTCCTGGCCGTGGCAAAGAGTCTCTCACAGCTGGCCGCCGTGTTCGGCCGGGCTTCCGACTGGAGCGTTCTGCCGGGAGAATAGCGGCCCGATGAGTGAGCGAAGGCGTACCAGAGGGGCTGCTACCGGTATACGTAGCCCATGCGACCACAAGCGCGGCAGGGGGTATTCTAGCGGAAGACCTCACCACAGAAGCTCTCTAGCAACAGTGCGTACCGCTGCGGCGTGTTCGCAGAGCGTACCTAAGATTCTCTCTGCACGGCTGCGCCGCAGGATGTGAGAACGTCACAGAACACATGTGGAAAGTAACAAATTCCGGTATTTCTTGTGGTCGTTAGGGCACTGCATGCTCACAGTTTCGGCGCAGCGTGCAGTTGATCGACCGGGGGCGTGAGGCTTGGTCACGAGGAACTCCACTGATGGTTGTAAATATGTACCGCACTTAGTGGGCCTGCAGAAGCCGACAAATCTGCCGGAACAGCCACGATGAACTTCCTTGCTGCAGCAGGTGTAGACCACGCTCGGATGTGAAATATAATGCCTGTCTCCCGTGTGTCCATGCGTGCAACACTCCCGTGAAATGACAGCATTCAGCTTCATGAAGTTTTCACAGCACTGCTGAGTGCTTCGACTGTGCAACGCCTCTCCACAGAAATAGGAGCCCACAGCCGCTGCTGCCGTCACACTCACGTCCATTGCTGTAGCTGGCGCGGCCACTACCAGCAAACCAGGATCTAGGGTTGTGTGCATGCCCCGCTTCGCTATGTCTTCGCTGCATGTGTTGAGGCGCCGAGTTCCCACCTGGTTCTTCTATCGTCAAACGCGCCCCTCGCATGTGAAGCAGGCGCTCGCGCACGAAACTTGCCACCCTCTCATTTGGATGACGCTGCCGGCTCCGGCCCGCGCTCCGGCGCGCTTTCAGATCAAAAGCCGATCCCGAGCGACGACCCGAGTGCTGCGACGCGCACCGCTACTGATACGCGGGACGCTAGCCACGCTGAGACTGAAGGTGCGGGAGAGCTCCCGCGACTTGCCGCACGCAGAAATCAACGCCGATATCGGGCCCGGTCGCGACTCTTCGGTCATTCCAGCATGTGCCACCGTGGCCAAGATCATGCGCAGATCGTGGCTAGCGCTGGGAGCTCTCGTGGCCGTCGAAACATGCCGCTCCGCAGAGTTTGAACGGACTTGAGCGAAAGTCCCCGCCATGCAGTTGCGGGCTCAGCAGGGTGTGCCCCTTTACTACCCCCCAGACCGAACGCGAGCAGCGAGCCCAGATACTACAGGACGCTATCGACAAATCCTCTGACACTGCACTGCCAGCAGGTGCTCCTGGCCACTATCTCTCGCATTTCGAGGTGACCACGAAAGTTGACAGAGCGTGGCACGAGCTCGCCTGTATACGACCATTACTTGCTCAGAGCCGTGCAATGAGTCAGGCCCCGCTCTGGCACGGACAACAAAGACGCGTTTCTAAAGCCGAACGGGCGTCTTGCATTGCCTTTTCGCGGAGATAGATGCGTACCTGCGCCGTTCTCTGCTTTGATATTTCGAAACAACTTTTCTTGTGACCGCGCATCCCCCCAAGGTTTTTTTGACTAGTGACAACCATGCCACTGGAGCCGGGCCTCAAAGTGTGGGGTCCATCATCTTTTCAGACTGTCAATGGATGTGCTCCTCCGCAAACGCACTGAGACCAAGTGTCAATGAGTCAAACATTACGCCTTCTGCAGGCCGTTGTCGCCTAGTGACGCATTGCGGTGCCAAAGGGTGGTCGTCATCCACTAATTGCAAGCTACGTGGCAGGATCCACTTATGGTGCGCGATGTCTGACTGGTCCACGTTGCAGGAGCCGCACTGCAGACCAGCGGCCCCGCGCTTCTCATAAGCTCGCTTCACACAGCACACTTCATTCACTTGGGAGGGAAAAATGACACTCGATTTCTCGCACCTCTTTTCGACAATGTGAAGGCGGGGGGAATTTGAGTACCTCAACTGGCTCGAATCCACGTTTCTCTCACCCTCTAATGGGCCCTTTGGCCAAGACAAGGTCCACGCCCGAGAGCCTGTCTGGCTGTGGAGTTGTGTCCCCTCCATTTACTTGCTGCTCGGATTTGGCCAGTGTCCTTCTCGCCAACTAGGATTGTGCAACACGCCCGGGGCGTGCTAAATTGCACGCCTGGGGCGTGCAATTTCACGTGTTTTGGGTGTGTCACGCCCTGCACGCCCAGACGTTTAGGGGCGTGATTGGGGCGTGCTTGAAAAAAAAGTACATAGTTTCAAATGCGCTCTTGGTGCGCCAGTCCACCGAATATGTTTCGGTGCAGTTCCGTGCCACCTTCGTTAGTTTTCCAGGGCGCGGTGTCTCACTGCTCCTTCGAGCGTCCACAAACAAGGCGCTCGACGATATGAGGCGTGGGGACAAATTTTCTGTCGTGTGCCCACAAACAAGTTGCTCCACGCAATGATGCGCAGGCGCCATCTGTGCGGGATGGGCACAGCAACGGCCACCTGCTGTCATCGGCCAGGGAGGACGCAGAGGGGCTCCTCGACACGGGCGCCAATGAGGACGTTGAATGCGACGCATCGCGCGCTAGCAACGACCAGGCCGACGGCAGAGGTGGAGGGGGCGCCGGCGGCGAGCTACGAGTCTCCTGAACGAGGAGATCGCCTGATGCGCCACGGCTGGCGCCGGCGTCCCTGGAAAGGACGTTGCTCGTCTCGTCGACGAGGACGCCCCCGCGGTCATGACCCAGAATGATTTGATGACCATCTGCTCTGCCTTTGTGCGCGCTGAAATGGGTGGGACTGCGGGCGGTGGGGCAGCCGGTGAAGGCCAGGCGAGCCGACGTCCCGTGATGCTGCAATGCATCTTGAACGCAGAGTGGCAGAGGCCCAGAGAGTGTATCGCGTGTTCTCTGGAATTTTTGAGGTCCTTTAAAGCATCCAAATTGCAAGAATATTGGGTACGGTGCGTTTTCGATATAAGAGACAGCTGATTCGGCTCAATAATAAGAAAAAGTGGCACACGCGGACTGGAATGGAAGACTGGCGACCCATATTCTTTTGTAAACGATTATCTTATAACGAGAACGCATCGTACTTTGAATCGCCTATCAAGTGAGAGTCGAAACATGGGGGCTACATTAAGGGCGTGAAGAGGTGCGCGCCAATGTTGGGGGCGTCCAGAACGGCGTGATTAGGCGCGTATCGCCCACCCCGCCACCCAAAAAGGGGCGTGATGCACAACCCTATCGCCAACGGCCCTATTCCTGCCTCTCACGCTGGAAATGCCTATCGCTCAGACAAACTGCGCAGCACCAGCTCCCCTTCCACTGGACGCCGCCCCCGCTGCTGAACACCCTCCTCTCTACGGGTGCCCCCCTGCCAACAGGTCCCGCCCTCGCCGCCCGACTCCGCCCCCGCCGCCGGCCACCGCCCCTAATGCTGGCGACGGCGGCGGTGACGCCTTTGCCGCCGGCCGCCGCTCCTTCGGCTGGCGGCAGCGGTGTCGACCTCGCTGCCTGCCGCCACTTCCCCTGCTGGTGGAGCCGGCGGCGGCGGCGGCGGCGGCGCTGCCTTCGCCACAGCCGCGGCTGCTGCCATTGCCGCAGCCACCGCCGCCCCCGCCACCGCGCGCCTTCCTCGCCACAGGCCGGCGCTTCAGCTGCTTGCCGCCTTTCGCATCGATGGCGCCGCCTTCGCTGGTGGTCGGCTACGGCGGCGCCCCCGGCGCGTGTACCGCCGGCAGTAGGGCGGGCCGTCGGTGGCGGGTGGCGGGTAGTGGTTATTTTTGGGAACGGTCGGCGGCCGTCAGGTGTCGGTTGTGCGGCTGGTGGTGGCGGCTGGCGGTGGGAGGAGCCAGTGGCGCTGAAGGCCGTCGTAGGTGGAGTATGCACGTTATGCACCCGCCCATTTTTTTTTTTTTTGGGGTATAACTACCTGTCTGCAGCGTCTCACGGGAATTTTAGCTTTGGTTCATAGTGTTTTGGCTGCACTCCGCCTCTGCAAGCAGCTCGCATCTAAAACCAGGAGGTGGCTTGGTTGGCGGAGTGGAGACTGCGCGTTCTGAGCATCCTTCGACCTTCCTCTTGTTTCTTCGTTGTCTCTATTGAGTGCATGGGTTGTTAAAAACCCAATGGACGCACCCAGTTGGCCAGCAGACTGACATGGAACCGTAGGGAGTTAGCGGCATATCTGGTCGGTATGAACTTGGAAGGGCAAGAAAAGCAGGGAGGAGACGTTTGTATACTTAGCGACCGACTTAAGCGTTCCCAGGACCCTTCCAAGCACCAGGAACGGCTCTTTCTGAAAAAATGATGTTGTGGTTGAGCTCGCCCCAAACATTCCATAAGCTTCTCTACTGGTTGGACCAGATGCAAATGCGAAACAAGGCGGTGACTAGACCATACTGCCTCCCACAAAATTTCACCAGAACGGGCAAAGGGTACTGTAGGAAGTATGTCGTGCCTTCCTTTCTTGCAAGAAAATATGCAAACCTGTTGTAGGCAGCGAGAGAAGCGCAGGGTCGCAACCCACTGAATTGAACAATGTCAAAGGCAAAACATACCGTAATCCACGAGAGTGGACAGTGTCAGTCTCGCTCTGACACCTTCTCAGAGGCGGTCCATTCAAACTGCTTGGTGGAGGCATCTCCAGTATCCTCTGCCTCCGTGCCCCCCTTGCCAGGTAGGCTACATCTGCCGTCGTCAGTATTGACCTTCGCTGCCCGCCCCCAAAGCTTACTGCTGCTGCCTCCTCGCACCGCTGCTGCGTCCCCCCACCATTGCTGCCTTCCCTCCACAGATCTGCTTCCTCCACAGCTGCTCCATCCTTCCCCGATGCTAAATGCCCACCGCTGCTGCCGTTCCCCACCGCTGTTCCTATCCTCCCACGATGGCCGATCCCCCTCACTACCGCAGGTCCCCTGTCCTGCCAATTATGCCTACCACAAGCGCCGGCTTCTACGGTCACCGGCTACTCGCCCCACCAGCCACCACCACCAGCCACCCCACCCACACCAGACGGTAGCCGGCCGTTCAACACGATACGCAACACCCACCTTACCCCACCGGCAGCCCGCCCTCCTACCGGAGGCACACGCGCAGGATTCGTTTCCGTCCCAGACCACTGGCGGGGGCGGCGCCAGCGGCGAGGGTTGGCGGCAAGCGGCGGAAGAAGCCGCCAGAAGCGAAAGCGGCAGCTGGCAGCCGAAGCAGGAGCCGGCGGCGGAAACAGCTTCAGCGGCCGCGGCGGCAGGGGCGGCAGGCGGCAGCGGGGACGGCGGAAAGCGGCGAAGACGGCAGCCGGCGGCGACGGCGGCGGCAGGTGGCGGGGGCGGCAACGGCGGAGGCAGCCGGGGCGGCGGCGGCGGTTGCTGCGGCGAGGGCGGCGGCAGCGGTGGCGGCGGAGGCGGCCGCGGCGGGAGCGGCGGCGGGGGCGGCTGTGGCGCGAGCGGCGGCTGGAGAAAGGGCGGCTGCGGCGGCGGTGGCGGCGGCGGCGGCGGCGGGGGCGGCGGCAGCGGAGCTGCCGCCACCATCAGGGGAAGCGTCGGCATGCAGATAGGTCGGCTCCGCCGCCGCGTCCAGCTGGCGAGGGCGGGAACGGGCGGCGGAGGCGGTGCCACCGACGCCAGCCAGGGCGGCAGAGGCCGGCGGCGGGGGCGATGCCGCCGCCATCGCCATCAAGAGGGGCGGCAGCAGGTGGTGGGGGTAGAGGCGGGCGGCAAGGGCAGGGCCTGTAGGGAGGGGGGCACCCGTAGGGAGGGGGGTGGTCAGCGGCGGGGGTGGCGGCTCGTGGCAGGGGCGCTGGTGCTGGGCAGTTTGTCTTGGAGATGGGCAATTCCAGCGCGAGAGGCAGGAATAGGGCTGCTGGTAATAAGAACACTGGCCGTATCCGAGCAGCAAGTAAATGGAGGGGTCACAACTCCACAGCCAGACAGGCTTTCGGGCGTGGACCTTGTCTGGGCCGAAGGGCCAATTAGAGGGTGAGAGAAACGTCGATTCAAGCCAGCTGAGTGTTTGTCATAACGACGCGTGCACGGCGTGCACAAGTGCGTGCTAGCCAATGGGAACGCGACGTTTCAATCCCGCCCCAATCACGTCGACCAGTTTGGACATTATTGGAGTGATCTGGTGACACGCGCACGAACTGACTTACCGTCCGAAACGGGCAAAAAAGGGCCGATTCGGGCCGATCCGGGCCGAGCATGCTCACGTGTGCCAGAATTTTGAAACATCTCGCACACGTGAACGTGCTCGGAAAGGAAATAGCCTGTTGGGCGGCCCTGCATCTGACACGAATGATTGGACGAGAGCTCTCTTCGGATCATGTCGTGCGGCCACGTGGCTGCAATGAGGCGAATCCTCATCGGCGGGGCCCGCTTGCGTGGTTGCGGCAACGTAGCAGGCGCGCTGTGACCGCAACTTCCTTGCGGTCGCTGTCAGATGCGATCTGCCCACTCCAGATGCCGCGTTCAAACGATCTAGTCACGACAGTTTCGGTGGCCCGTCAAGACAGCGGTTGTCGAATGACGCGTGCTCGACGGACTTATACCCATATTCGGACCCAATCATGTGCACGTGCTCGCGCCGTTAAGACACAGCCTGAGGCACTCGCACCTCCTTCGCCTTCACACTGTCAAAAAGAGTTCGGAGAGATTCGTCAGGACAGGAGGGTTTTTCCATACTCCACTTGTCATCAGGGGCTTATGAATCTGCCATACCTCTGACCACTCAGATATACTCAACACCTGCAATTGTTGAATCAGATAAGACTTTTGCCAAAACTTCTTGAATACGGATAAGATACATATCCGCAGCCAGTACAACAAGGATATGAATCAGAATACGGATTTTACCCAGAATATATCTTTTTAGTGAACAGGTATGTCCGACAATATGTACTTTCAATGCGTGTTGCCAAGAAAAAACAAAGAGCGGGTTGTGGTGCAAGTTGTGAACGCGGCCCACACCATAACATGACCAGCAGTGAGCTTGCGGCAGTCAATGTGGGGCAAGAGGCCTCGGCTTTGTTGTCCATCTGGGTATCCCGGTCAGCCTTTTGACTTGATACTCGTTCTGATGTTTGTGAGCCCTCCCTGAGCGGCCGCGCGCGGTGCTTGTCACAGTTATTTACGGTCGACAATCGGCCCTGAGTTTGCTCACTACTGTTCAGCAGTTTTCGAACATGTACCTGCGTCCTGGGTCCCGACTTTGAACATTGTGAGGCGCCAGGCACGTGCAATTTGCTGAGATAGGTGGAAGCCGGCATCCTACGCATGCAAAGTCAATGGACTTGCGTTTATCCACTTCCAAGCCATTCAATGACGGTACCATTCAGATAAGAGTATGTTTAATCTGGCTGGTTCTTTTTGAATATGAGCATATCCGAGTATATCTATCCATTTTATTAGCGTGCAAATTATTCATGAAAGCCTTTTGTTGTCACTGCGCTGCGGATCACCGTGACGTTAACGACTGGCCATTCTGCGGCAGTTTTCAGGTCTTGACGTTGTGCGAGGGGAGCTGATGAGTCCGCGCCCGGAGTTGACACCGGCTGCTGTTCCCAGTCGGCTCCTCCGACTTGTAGCGTGACCGCTGTCCCAGCTGCCCCTTACACTGAAGCGGTCGGTCATCTAGGCCATCTGGATACGCATAGTGTGTCCTGCGGCCACGAAGAGTGTGATGTCACGCTCCGCGTCAAGCAAGGACGAGCAGTGCAGGGGCACACATAGACTGGCTGACTGGGCGTCGCTGGGGACCGTGGCGCCCACACACACAAGTGACCAGTCGTGCACCGAACCCGTACTATTTCTTCGTGATACGTGGCCCGCACATGTGACGGCAGTCATCGTGGATAGCCAATATGATGGGCTACATCGGAGTGACTCGAGGTCCCCGTCCTGGCTCGACATGCAGCTGTTTTGGTCCACGTCGAATACGTGTTGACGGCCGTGGTGTGCAAATCACACGGTTCTTGTCAGTGCCACCTTTCGCACCAGACAACAGGTCGCGAAACGCCCACACGGCCGTGACAGAGACCACCACGAGAGGTATGATGCCAGAAGAGAGAAAGACACGCAAACATCTACAGAGCAGTAACATAGCTTCTTTGATGAACACCAACAGAGTGCTGCTGCATGTCCCGCCCTACCGCTTTCACATGAGAGACGAAGGACCCACGGCTTACTAGCCAACCCAAATTGAGGTACAAAATTGAACATTCTATTTTCTCAGAGATATCTCTAAAATGCCTTTGTGTTGCCATCTAGATCAGGTGGTGCAGCTCGTCAAAGAACTATTCAAGATGGTAACTTTGAATTTCCTTACATTATAATGGCGCACCTTATGAGAGGTTCTGTATGTTCTATCTGATTGGCATCTCGTGCGTGCTCAATTGGCTGTGCGATTTTACTTGGGCTGAGAAGTTGGCTTGCTGTCTGCAAGCACGGTCCTGCAACACCGCTGTAGCCATGGCGACCCTTCGTCTTCACGTTGCAGGTCGCACCCCTCGCAAAGAGCCCAGAGTGGATTCGACCGCACGACCAACCTCCAGCAACGCTTTCTTATGCCTGTGTACAATTGGTAAGGGTGGTAAATGAGTCTGTGACCTGTTAGTGGATATTGTGCGGTGCGACGGACGTCGCGTATGTACGCGGGGCAGGGTTGACTCGTGGGATGCCGTCGACGGCGCGCAATTAGTGGTCGAGTTCTGACATGCAGTTGGATCTCCCATAGTCTCTGCCATGCGGTTGTTTCTGGCCTTCTCCTGTGTATCTTCTCTTTTCCCACTTTGTCACAGACGATTCTCGAGCCTTTGTGACTGAATTCGCCCAGTCCTTGGCGATTAGCAGCCCAGACGCGGCCGTCGCCCACCTTGATTTGCGGATCGACTCGGGCGACAAGTCGGACGCCGACATGGCGCCCCAGGACGGAGGCTCCAAGAACCCCGCCAACTCGTCGGGCGTGCCGAAGAGGCGCGCCCTGTCGGCCAGGGAAAAGAAGAAGGCCGCTGTCGAGAAACTCCTGGCCACCATGCGGCGCAACAAGCACGCCGAGGCTGCGGCCAGCGACACAGGGGGGGGCACCAAGCCCGGGTCCTCCACATTTAACACGTCGACCGACAAGACGCCTGTGACGTCGCCGGCTGCGTTCATGGCGGCCGCTGCGGCAGCCGCGGCGGCGGTGTTGGACGCGCCATGCACAAAAGTGGCGAGTGGCACGGCCTTGCCTCCAGGCGCGGTCTCACTGCCAGCGCGCCAGGAGTTCCCTTCCATGTCCAACTCCCAGAGCCCCAGAACGGACGCTGCGGGCTTGGTGGCTCTCACTGACGAGCCCCCTCCGTCTGGGCCCTCGCCATTGGCCGCCAGCGCAGATGCTCCCCCACCCCTATGCAATCCTCAGACGACTTCAGGTGTTGTGGCGGCGGCTTTTTTGGCGCGGGCTCGGGGCAAGGCCAAAGATGTGGTGGACATTCCACCCGCTACGAAACGTGCGTTGGGGCTGTCGGTGACCGCGGCGCCGCCGGGGGCGCCGATTGGCACTCCGCCTGCTATTTTGCACAACTCGCCGCCAAACACGTCAACGGGAGCGCCCCCCGGTGGTCATCCCCCAGCGTACATCGCGAAAGCCGCGTCTGCGGCTACTGGCGGGCCTGTGCCGCCGCTGCCGCCGACTATCGCCGCTGACGGATGTACGTCATCGTCCTCATCGCCGCTGCTGCCATCGACAGGAGCAGGCGCTGCCGCTGCGGAGGGATCGCAGTCGACGAGCGACGCGACTGCGGCCGAGGCGCAAAAAGCTCTTGCCAGGATGGAAGCAGGGGCCATGTGGCACCTGCGCGCGGCTGCAGCGGCCTTGTTGAAAGAGCGGCGGCTTCGCCTTTTGGCGCGAAAGCAGCGGGCAAGCCTCGGTTTACCGGACCCCGTGTCCACAAGCGCCGACCCGCACAACGGCTTGGCGGCAGCGCAAGGAGGGGCACGTCCTGTGGGAGATGCGGAGCTCGTGGGCGGATGCGGTGCCCGTAGGCGGATGCGGCGCCGCAAGAGGCAGCGACGATGGCCAACCGGTCGACAACACTGGTGCGCGAGCCTATGATCCTCTTGTTGGCTCTGTACTCCCGGTGTTGAGGCAGCCCCCCAAGCCCGCGCAGGTAAGTCGGAGTTACCGCGGACTGCCTGGCTATTTCCGGGAGTACTTATGCGGTCATCGGCTTGTTTGGCTGTGCCATTGTCATGCATTGCTGTATGTGTGTGATGTAATTACTTGTACTTGTATATTGAGGGCAGCTCCTTTTGGAGCTGAGCTCGGGGAGATTCTCGTGG
>Ga0114957_1005275_pt1 | contig 10790 bp, 16 predicted proteins | sample BantaG_FD_87175 | JGI IMG/M metagenome (GOLD analysis project Ga0114957, IMG submission 87175) | Marine algal microbial communities from Bantry Bay, Ireland - BantryBay_4 metaG | ecosystem: Host-associated > Algae > Red algae > Unclassified | place: Bantry Bay, Ireland | collected 2014-11-21 | reverse complement strand
TGGAGAAAGGAGCGCGCGGAAAGCAGGGAGGCGGAAAGTGAGGCGAAAAAAAGCGGTGGGGGGGGCGGGGGGAGCGGCGCAACTGCGTTCCCACAAGCCCAGAGAGCTGGGAGCAGGACAGCACCCTCGAGGAAGGCCGCTGGGGGCCTGCGCGTGGTGTGGACGACCATAGCGCCGGTTTTGTGAGTGCCCATTGCAAGCTGAGAATGCGCTACGAATGTGCAGATACTCGCGCCAGGACCCTCCTTGTTCTCGAGCCAGAATGCCCCGAATTTCCCAAGACTAAATGGACGCTGCTGAGTCCGGTTCTGTTGTCAGAATGAGCACCAGATGCCGAGAAGAAAAAGATAAACGGTGTGAAAAAACCACTTCAATTGATGCTGATCGCATCAAATGATGCGATCAGTAGAATAGACACTAGGTAGTCGGTGCTCGCAGGATCTCATGTACGCTTCTCGAAGAAGTGGAAACGCACGCTTTCTAGGGCTGCCCTCCCCACAACATGCCCTGGGTGTGCCTGATGGGTACCATACAAACCAGAGGACATGCTTCTCAGATGTATATTAGAAGCAGATATCACAACACACGCACAACACAACAACACAGACGACAGGCTTTTCTATTGTATATCCCAAGGGTCGCCATTTCATTTCTTTGACACGCTTCCATTCTACGCTCACCCCCAACAGTCGCCTGAGCTTGACTGCTCACGCCCCCCTCCATACTAACTCCCGCGGCGCGACAGCGGCATAGTCGCGTAAAACAAACAACTGACACATGTTGTCAGATACATGAGTCGGGATGCGCGCGCACCCGGGGGGCGGCGTGAGACTAGCCAACAGAGCCTTGCCCTCCTCGGGTGTAGACGTCGCGCGGTACGCCGCCGCTAACGCAGCGGGCACCTTGAAATCCCCCTGCACAATGGTGTTGGCCCGCGCCGAGCCGATGCCAGGAATCACGAGCAGCTGTAGCGCCCACATCTGCTGCAGCGTGGCAGAGCTCCGCATCTCGGCCATCGCGCTTTCCCAGAGGGAGTGAGTGAGCACGCCGTCCGCGCCGGGGACGCAGCCGTCAGTGGCCAGGTTGGACGACAGCCACCCCGCCAAGCCGTCGGCGCTGCCCAGCCAACGTCCATGGCGACGCGCCATAGACGCGAAGTAGGCGGCCGTCTCTTCGAGGTTGCCCGTGTACTTCATGAAGAACGGCGTGGAGACGGTGAGCGTCGCCAAAAAGGTCTAGGCCGCCGCGCACATGTTGGTGTCATTCTGCGTCGCGGCTTCCAAGTCCCTCTCCACGATGCAGATCAAAGACGAGCGGCTCGACGCAGCCACGCAGTACGTCTGGTCGTCCAGCCGGCCGTCACGCACGGAGGCGACTTCGTCTGACGCCGTCTTGTGCTCGACAAGCTGGTCAAGCATGATCGCTGTCCCCGCAGGCGGTGCGCCTGGTACAGCAGCCGCTCAGGCAGTCGTCATGCGCGCCACGAGGAGCGCGTCCTCAATCCGCAACCTCCACTGCACGACCCTGCCCGCGCGGTCAGGGTTGACGCGGAGGCAGGCGCGGAAGGCCGCGGTGGACGGCTCGACGCCGGCCGTCTTGCGGTCGTCGATGACGAGGTAGACCCCTGCTGCCGACGGGCCCGATGTGGACGGGGGCAGGACGTGCGTCATTTACAGCGGCACAGGCGCTCGCGCCATGCCACCGCCTTGGGCGAACGTACGCGCAGCAGGAGCAGCGAGAGCGGAGGCGCCAAGAAGATCCGCTGCTGTTTGAAGCTGCGTTCCGGCGCCGCCGCCGTCGCCAGTGGCAAGCGAGCCGGCACTTGTTGGCGCTCTTTCAGCCGCTCCAGCCTCCTTCACGCCAATTACACAGAGTACCGATACCAATGCGGCCGTGGCGGCCGCCGCATCTGTTGTTGCTGCGCGGGAGCGGCGTTAGCCATGAGGGTGTCGGAGTTGCCATCCGAGATGACAGTGTGCGCCACGAGAGTGTCTGAGTCGGCGTCCGAGATGCGAACGACGTCATTGTCGTTGCCAACGACCATCGGCACCGCCGCGGCGACGCCCCCTTGAGCAGCGTCACGTCCTCGCTTGCGCGCAACGCCCAGCAAGGCACAATGCGACAGTGGAAGCGACGGGCCCCTCCCGCCGTCCGAGTCACCTCCGCCGCCGCCAGGGGCGCAAGATGCCATTGCCGGTGCACGATTGCACCTTTTCCGGTAGAAATTGTAGGTGCGTGACGAAGGGCGGGGCAGGGGAGAAGTGGAGCCAAGAAAAAGAGCGTGAGAGGGTCCCGCGTGTGAACGGGGATGAGTAGATGTTGGAGAAAGGAGGCGGGAGGCGGGCGGGGGGTGCGGGCGGGGTCGACACAGCGGCAGGTAAAGTACGAGGGGCGGACAAGTGCCGAGCGAACATGGATGCGCGTGAACGTCCGAGTCAAGGGACCATGATGGCGCTTACCACCCCCAACCGAGCTCCAGAGAGGGTGTTGTTGCGTTGGCTGCCACAGACCGCCGCGAGAGCTCGTTGCGACCCACTCAGATCGGCCGGACTGGTGAGGGTTGGAAAAGACAACTCCAGATCGGCCCGAATCGTGGGTGTCGAACGGCGCTTCCGGACATATTGACTAAGCTGGATAGGCCATGAGCGCAGGTGTCAGCAGATCCATCTCTGTACATCTCCCAGTCTTTCCATGCCTGCATTACTTTTGTATTGCCCGTTAGAGGCTATGGTTCAGCCCAGTCATACGAACGATTCGTCCTGCCCACCGGTACGGACCGGCCGGGCCCCCCGGGCAGTCATGCCTCGCCACCCCGTCGGCCTACCTACCACCCCGCCGCTGCACCTTCAACCCCACCGCTCTACCTACCGCGTCGCCACCCCGCCCCCACGCGAGCCTACCCACGCCCCCCTCATGCCATCCGGAGCCTCCTGGTCAGCGCCATTACTGCTAGCCATCCCACCGTATGCTGGTACACAGTTCCAAAGATCCACTACCAACCGCCCTCTAACTCTCATTCAATGTTCCCCGCCACCACCAGCACAAGCGTCACCGTCTGCCCCCACTCGCTTCCCACATCTCACCACCACTCCCGGCAGAGGGCGCCGCGGAGGCATGACACAGGCTTCTCATCTCACGAACAGGGCACTGCCACCCCCTCCGCGTACCTCTGGTGTCAACATTGGATAAGGGGGGAGTGAGTAAAAAAGACAACGATGCAACAAAGAGGTTGAGGAGAGCGGCCCCGACAGTGGGGGGGTCCAGAGGATGGAGCGGGGGGCATCGAAGGAGCAACACGCGGCGCGAGGGCGAGCAAGGACTCACCGGGGCGGGTCGGGGCTGTGAAGGGCAAGACGAGCAGAGGCCTTGTCGTCTCAAACGCACATCGGGCCCTCTCCTCTTGCTGCCACGCGGGCCCTCTCCTGACCACGTGAAATTTAAACTTCGAAAGAAACACGGTTACAAGGCGCTCTGGGTGGCCACAGAGGACGCCGTGGACGACGACTCAGCGTACTTAGTTGCTGCATGCTGCTATCCATGATGTAGCACCGTAGTCCTCGGAGAGCGGCCTTCAGGAGTGTCAGTTCCCACCATTTGTCCTCGTCACAACGTCAAGTCCGCAAGAAGATGGGCAGTAGGGAAAAGAGTTACTTCTGGGCTGTCAGCAGCAAGACCTTGACCACTTGCAGGCTCCTGGAGACACTCCGTGTGCCGTCCGGCCGCACAAGCCAGCCCAATGACGAAGGCATGGCCTGCCCGCTCTAGATTTGAGCCGCGCACGTGCCACGACCGTCGAGGTACCGAGCTTACGAAACTGGCTTTCGTCCGGCTCGCTTCTGGCGTTCGTGTGTCAGACGATCGCCAGACGACGAACAGACGAATGCCAGACGGAATCACTTTTTGTTGTTCGTTCGTTTCGTCTGGCATTAGTTTGGCTGGTACCAAGTCCCGACGATTCAGGGCCGTCGCATTGGGGGGGGGGAGGCGGATTATAGGTGGTGTTTTGCCTTCCGGCGCCTCTTTGAGCGCATCGTCGGGGTGCTAGCGGGTGGGGACTGAGGAGGGGGGGAGCTCGGGCAATGTTTACTTCCATTCACGCGTGTGCGGCACGGCGGTGACAGCAGGGGTGCTGTATGGTCGATATCAGTTTTGAAATTTTGTTGTGTCATCTAGTTCCTCCACTCTTCCTCAGTCTATCGTGCAGCGCCATCAACAGGCAGTCCCCAGTGGTAAATTCTACGCGCGGAGGCTGAGGGCCGCGGCATCTCTTCTTCTTTACCCTGAGACATCTACTGGTACTCACATCAGATAAAGAGGGTACGAATGATACAAGGACGAGGCGCGCGGACCAACACATGGCGTCAGAACCAGATCGAAGAAGAGAACAAAGATATCTAAACAGAGCAGCACAAAGGGACGGACAGGGAGGGGTGCAGCTGAGAATACGGAGACTAGCAAGCTATCGGAGTGTCAAACAGTTCAATGACAAGACCACTGTAGAACCGACAATGCTGTCGAGGTGCACGGCCGCCGCGCGGCGCCTGTCCAGAGGCTGATTCACGGTTACCTGTTGCTCAAAATCTGGCTCAGAAGCCGGCTCAGCCACGTGTACGGGATTTACGTCATTTTAAATGAACTTTGTTTTCCCGGTTGCTTTGACTTGAATTTAGTCGGGATGGACCGAAAACAAGTCGAAGGCCCTCCACCAAACAAGCATCCCGACTGTGCTTCAGATGGCTGCAGCCAGCTTGGCATGTGCGGCATGCTCACTAAATCCTAACAATATCTCTGTACGCTCAACCACATTAAGAATGGTATCCATTGTGTCCGTGACTGGGGCTCGAAACATAGCTGCTCGAACGGGGTTCTTGTGCAGTACGTGCCATGGTGCCTGTCTCTCGAGAAGGAAAGCCATCCGATTGTAAACATTCCAAAACAGAGCTACACGCCGAGACCACACACCCTATTGCGCTCCTGCGCATTGCTTCAGATATCCTCCATGGAGATTGAAGTTGTAAAGTTGGGGGGGTGCCTTCCACTGTACCGGCGCGTACATGAGTGAGGCCCCGCAAGACAATCGGACCTGTGCGTGTGAGCTGCTCTCAGAAGACCGTCCAGCCGTCTGATGGCGGCTCATAAACGTCACAGCAGGGTCGCTGTTTTTTGAATTTCGACCCAGCGACCAAAGTGAGACGTTCGAACAGCACCACACTCTACTTTTGGTACCATCCGCCTGTAAAACGCCTACTGCGCATTTCAGGACGGCTGGACCAAGAAACGTGTGTGCATCAGGCGTAGTGGTACCTCGCGCTGACGGCTGGATGACCATCGGCTCCAGCCGTAGTCCTCTTCGAAAGACGAACACGTTTTTGAAGCACATTCGTAGGCAGTTTGTTGTGCTGCGCTCGCGCGATCGCCGCTTGATGGCCACATGTGCTGCCGCTTGATGGTCAAAGGTGCCGCATCTCTACCGCAAGAGCTGTAACGCTCGGTCCCTGAACATGGATTCTTCAATCTTTCACTGCCTGTTCCATGTTCTCATACGAGTCTACTGCAGGTTAGCAAATCGTTTTCCCGACCGACGGCCGGTCTCTCATACAATCACTCTCAGACTGTTGCACAACTACTGTTAAGCAAAGAGTAGAGAGCAACGCATAGCATCGGAAGGTAAACCCCTAGAAAGACGGGCATGCGAGTCTGCCGCGGCCGTCGCCGCCGATGGGGCGATGCGGGCGCTGGTCGTCCCCTACTGTAAATGGCCGGCCGTGAAAGACGCTACTCTGGCAGCACGCAAGCGCTCGGAATCGCTGGCGTCGCTGCTGCCAGAAGTGGCGGCCATGGCTGCGGCCGTGGGCGCTGGCGCCGCCGCGGCGTCAAGAGCAGGCCCCACCTGCCGACCAAGACGGCGAACGGCGGCCACGCCCACTGCTGCGGTCGCCGCCGAGCAGGAACTCGCAAGGCGCGCCCGACGCGCGGCGACTGCCAGCAGAAAGGGAAAAAGCACGCGCGGCGGCGACGGCGGCATCTCCACAGACGGATAGCGTTGGCGCGACAGCGCTCAATGGGAAGTGCAATTGGTGAAGAAAGATCGGCAAAAATGGACTTGTTCATTCGCATTTTCAGAAGCTGACAATGTAAGTGGGAGTCGCTGAGTCAGGTGTTGCGGATCTGACTCGGAATCTGGGAGGGGTCTTCGATGTGCTCCGATCCTTGAGCAGGCATCTGAGTATCCTGGCTATTCTACTAAGGAAATCATCTTGAGTCAGAAGGTGTGTCGTGTGAATCGTGAATAGTCCTCAGGAGTGGGTACCGAACGTTGTAGGTGTAGCAAACGGACGGCTCCAGGTCGGAGCTGAGATCCACCGCCGTTTTGTCCGCATCGATACACATGCTGTTCAGCTTGCGACACTCCTTCATCAGCCGTCGTGTCGCCACCGAAACGCCGAGCTCGGAGAAGAGGATGCACTCGGCGCGGTTGGCCACGGCATCGAGTTGCATCACCGATCCCGCTGTTGTCGACAATGGCTCCTCCAAAGGCGACATTGTCACCGAAGCCTGCTTCTGTGCAGCCGACGAGCGCTGCTCCTTGTGACGGTGCGTCACATGGCCCCCACACTCCGGGATCCAGATTCCCCGGAAACATGCCCCACTAACGCATATTTCAAATTGTTCCGTTGGCGACCCACTTGTACTCATCTCGTGGCTCACCAACCACAACCGCAATCCCAATACTTTCCTGGGATTCATAACCCCCTCGAGCGGGCCCCTACTTAAGGCCCTAATTTTGTGTAAACCCCACTTGGATTATCGACTTATGTTACTTTGTGCCCCTGACTCCGGGGCGCCGCGAGGGTGTCACGTAGCACCCTTCCCCCCCGCCTCTACTCAAGGTGGTATTCGAAGCTTCGGCCGTCCTCCGGGTTACGAGCCCAGTAGGCCCTGAGAGAGGACTGTCCGTGGGTCCTTTGAGGGTGTCTGAAGAGGGTTTTCCGAGGGTCCTTTGAGGGAGTCTGGGAAGGGTTTTCCGAGGGTCCTTTGAGGGTGTCTGAGGAGGGTTTTCCGAGGGTCCGAGGGGAACGGACGGGATAAGAGGGTGAGGCGTGAGTGTCGCCTCGAGACCTTCGACGCGGGCAAGTAAACTTGCGGTCACACAACTCGTGTTTGTCGCTCGGGGCGCCTTCCTTCGGTCGACGCCGTGCGTGTGTGCTCTTCGGGGTTTCCTTCAGCGGCGGGTATTCCTCGACAGGACTACTCGGCGACACGGTTTGGCTCGCCCTCCCCCCAACTGGGTGGGGTGGGCTGAGCGTGTTGTCACACTCCCGATCAACGAGCCGACGAGAGCGCTTGGGGGCACGAGGAGCACTGGCGTTCGGGTACCGGGCGGCTGCCCTCTTTGTCTGCAGCACAGATGCCGGCTTGGGAACAGCAGCTCGCTTCCCTGAACGAACGCTGCACCGTAGGGCGTCAGCCGCTAGCCCAAAGAAATACTGCCCCCTTCTCGCGCTCCGGCCGCCCGACGGTGGTTGCGCAGTCACCGCCGGAGGCGGTTCGTTGCCAGCCGTCGGAAGCGCGTCGCCAGCCGACACCCCGACAGGCGTATTCTCAGCACCCTCCACGGCCCTCTGTCTGATGCTGGTACCAGCGCCTGCCTTGGCGGTCGTCTCAGCCGCCGCTGTAGCACTTAGCTTGACAGCCGTCTTGACACTCGGCTTGGCGGCCGACTTGTCACCCGCCTTTGCGCTTCTCTTGGCGGTCGTCTTGTCATCCGCCTTTGCGCCAGTCTTGGCACACTGATTGACGACTGTCTTGTCACCCGCCTTCGCGCCCGTCTTTGCCCTGGGATTGACGCGCGACTTGGTGACCGATTTGGCGCCCACCTTGATTGCGCGCGGGGGCACAGTCGTCACGCCCTGTGGTGGCTGGCGTCCGGGAGGAATAGGCGGGCGACGAGGGGAAGAACCAGGCCGACTGATTGTGCTCGCCCTTTTCGGACTGCCCGAATCCGACACAGATCCAGGCGTCGGCGCCCCGCTAGTAACCGGTCCGGCGGCGGTGGCGAACTTGTGCGTCGTCGCCTTCGAGGTAGCCACGGCGGTAGGCGAACCCTCCAAAGAGAAGCTGCCGCCTGATGGTCGCGAGGAGGCGGGGCGTGGGGAGGTGCATCGGGAGAGCTTCGTCCGCGACTTTTCCGACGGTGGCAGAGGAGCAGCTTGCGCCGTCAGCGATGCAGAGGCATTTGATGGAGAGGTAGAGCTTCTTGCACCAAGTGGCAAGTCTGACACAGCAGACGGCTGCAGTGCAATCGCGGCGGCAGCAACAACGCGAGGATGCACGACTTCCATGGTCGGGGCCCCATCAACAGCTGCCCGGCGTCCCATCGAAAATGATGAGCCGGCGTTGAGAGCCTGCGGCGGCACAGAACATGGTTGAGCTCCTCCAGGTCCCGCCGTCCCAGAAGCAGCCGACGGCGCTGCCGACGGCTTTTTAGAAACCGCGGTTGATGGCGTCGCGGCAACTTTTTGTGCAGAAGACGGAGCAGAGGCCGCTGCTGCTGGCGGTGTACTCGCTGCGGTAGATGGTGTCGCTTCACCACATGCCAAAGAGGAGGTAGCACGTGCCCCTGCCGCAAGCGATTTGGTTGCCGTGGCAGGAGGTGTCGATGCAGCTTGTGGTGTAGCACGGAGAGCAGACGCCGGTACCACAGGCGGTGCAGACGCCGTGGCAGACACTGTCGGTGCAGGACTTGGTGTAGAGGACGGAGCAGGCGCCGCTGGCACAGTCGGTGTAGTTTCCGTGGCAGGCGGTGTCGCTGCAGCATTACGTGTAGTAGAGGTAGCAGCGCTGCTGCCGCGGGCGGTATACTTGCCGCAACAGACGGCATTGCTGCAGCACTCGATAAGCAAGATGGACGACGCGGCGCTCCGACAGGCGGCTTTGACGCCGCGGTAGGCGGTGGTGCTGCACGACGTTGCGCAGAGGAGGGAGTGCGGGCCGATTGATATGGTCGAGGTGACGGTAGCGTTGTCCTACTCCACTGAGATCGGGTGGTCGCCGCCAACCCACCCGCTGGCAGAGCCGATGCCCGAATACCACTAGGAGAGGAGCGCGGCTTCTTGAATGCTGCTCGATCGAGCAAGGTCGCGCGGAGGTCGCCTGCAGCCGCCTTGGAGGCTGTCGCCGCAGTGGCCGCTTCACTTGCCGCGACCTGTGCCGAATGCGCCCTAGCAGCGGGGTGATCGTGAGGCAGCGGGGCTGGGAGCTCCAGCGGCGGCATCCGCGTGTGGCTCGTTGGTCGCAGTGACCCATTGGCCACCCAACCGGCAGGGCGACTCGGGGCACCGGAGAAACGCTGGCCAGGGTGCCGTAGGTCAGCCTGTTGCAGCGCAAATGCAGCGGGGGATGGCCCAATCCTCGGAGCCGACCTCAAACCCGACAAATTCGAGGGCGACGGCACAGCAGACGACCGCAACTTGGTTGGCGGCAGTTCCTTTGGGTTACAACTGGCGATGAACCCCTTGATGTCCGCGTTGGCCTGCTCATTCCTGTCGACCAGAAGCAGGGACTCGGCGATGCGGCGCTCGACAGAGAAGGCTCGGGGGATGTGAATCCACTGCAGCACCGCCTTCACCACAGCGTTTGTGGGCTTTTGCTTGGTTTCCGCCAGCTTTATCAGCGTGCTGTCGACCACGACGGTCAGCGGCCACAGCTGCTCCGCCCCAGGCCGGCGAGGTCACCACGGCAGACAAAGCCGCGTTCGCCGCCACGACCACGCCACCGCCACGGCCTTCTTTCCGATCACGAGCGCCTTTCGCAGCATCGTGACGCCGTCATTCGCAATGATGACGGCCTCGGCCAGATTCACGGCGGCGTCGGAAGCTGAGATGTCCGCCGCGGGGTGGGCGGTCGGCGAAGCAGAGACCTTCCAATCGCGCCGCAGCCGCTTGACGACCGGGTGCCGGAAGGGGCGTGCGCCAGCAGCCGCCGCCGCGCGCTCTTCCTCATCATCATCCCCGCCAACTTTGTCTTCGTCGTCAAGTCCAGAGAGAACTTGACGCACATGAAGGTCAAGCGCGTTGCCGGCGCCTTGACCAGCAATGTAAAGGCCTTGAGAAGTGCGATGTGCAGATGCTGCTTCAGCAGAGGCAGCGCCTGGTGCCTCCGGTGGCGCCACGGCAGAAGGAGTAATCTTCTCGTCATCTCCGTGGACAATGGCGGCAGCCGCCGCTTGTGCAGCTGCCAATTGAGCGTCGACGGATGTCATCCCACCCGCGGCGCCTTCAACCGCACCTGCTGGTGGGACCGTGGCACCCTGTGCGTCTACTGTTTCCCGACTGGCGCCTCTAGAGGTCCGTACGAAGCCCGCCGCCCCGTCCATCCCGCCACCACGGCCGTCGTCCGCGCCCCTACCGCCATCGTTGCCGTCCCGCAAGGCGCCCCCGGCACCACGCAAGACAGGAGGCAGCTTCAGCGGGGGTGCGTCGCGTGCGCGCAAGCTAGGTGCAAGCGGCAGCTGAGTAGGGTCGTTCGTCATGATGGAGGCCGCCGTTGGCTCCATGCACGACCCTCTTTCCACGTAGCGGGAGACCTGGCCCAGCACATTAGAGGCCGCGCTCTGGAGGACGGCATCGTCCTCGTAGATAGGCTACCAAAAGAGCTTGCCGTTCTTGTCGTATCCCGACACGTGCAAGTGCAAGTTGAGGTCATTGATGACCTCAGAGAAGAGCTCCACCTGCTTCAAGAGCAGCTTGACCTGCTGCATGGTGACCGCGCCCATGCGCCGCTCCCCGACG
>Ga0114957_1005274_pt1 | contig 10791 bp, 13 predicted proteins | sample BantaG_FD_87175 | JGI IMG/M metagenome (GOLD analysis project Ga0114957, IMG submission 87175) | Marine algal microbial communities from Bantry Bay, Ireland - BantryBay_4 metaG | ecosystem: Host-associated > Algae > Red algae > Unclassified | place: Bantry Bay, Ireland | collected 2014-11-21 | reverse complement strand
CGGCTCGGTAACGATCTTTGCCGCGTTGTTTGAGTGTGCGGAAGGTAATGGCCTTGCCGGAGAAATCCACACGGGCGGCATCGCACTCGAGGGCTTCGGAAATCCGACAGCCTGTATAGGCGAGCGTCATGCACAACGTGCGCACCTCTCCACGGTCTAGCTTGGCGGCGGCGGTGAGAAAACGCTCGCGCTCGTCCTGGGTGAGATATTTGCGCTTTCCAGTGGAGGTGATCAATTGTCTAGTCATTTGATCACTTTAAGGCAACAACTAACCTCCTTCAAGAAGGAATGTGAACACGAAAGTCAGGAAGGCAATCAAGACCGCTGCTGCCCAGGTGTACCGCATCTCTCGACGTGATTGCTTGGCAATTCGGTTCGCTTCTTCAGCGAGTTCAAGTGTATTCTTCTCGCGATCTACTCTTTCTTGGTCAGCTTTTTTCTCTCTTACTAACTGTTTTTTAAAGTGATTTTCTATGCCCTCCCGATAGGCAAATTCATATTTCTTCGGCACTATCACCGAATTATTGGCTGCTCCTTCCTTGAGGCGATCCCCTCCCATTTCATCCGCCATCTTCTCCCAGTAGGCAGAATACGCACGTTCATCATGTTCCATAAATCAAAGGCCGTATATGCGAAAAGGTGATCAAAATTCTAGTATTTTGATCACTATACGAAAGCAGGGGAGGCAAACAACCTTAAGAAATTGAGGTCGATAGCCGATATAATATATATTTATGTTACCCATTTCACAATTTAGGTAGATACTTTCATGGCAAATGGCGTTGAAGGCGACTTCGAAGCGCTAAACACACGCGTGGACGTCTTAGAGGCGGATCTAGCCGCGAAACTCGAAGTAATTAATACAAATCTCACGAGCATAACTAAAAAGCTAGCCTCAAATTTTAAAAAGGAAATGGCTGCTGCTGGCAGCTTACTGATACTTGGTGTAGCGGCTACTCTTGGTCTTGCTAGCTGGGCAGATAATAAATTTGACCGATTGAGTGACAATGCCAATAGCGACTACAGGGCACTTGATGCAAAAATTGAATCAAAGTATCAGAGTCTAGATACCGACATTGATGACTTGACCAAAGCAATCAACAGATTTGAGCTTCTTCAAAGAGACTTCTCTAACCAATCAAAAAATCTTTCTGAAAGTCAAAGTGAAATTCTTAAGCGACTTGCAGATCTTCAAGGAGCCCAAGGGCGAACCGAGACTGATACGGATCCCGTTCTAGCTAGAGCTACAGAAGCCGATGATAGCCTGATTCTTATAGAAGAATTATACAGAAAAGAAGGTATAGAGCCGCCGAACGTATTAGCACCTGTGAGAGCTACATTAACTAATACGGGATTCGAAGGGGCGGAAATAGGCATGAGCATGAGCATGGAAGATATTCCTATGCTGACTGTAAAAGCAGAGGATTTTCCCGCAGTTGCTATGGAGTCACTTGATGCCAATGACGATGGTTTGTTGACGAAAGAAGAAGCTACAGGCAGCAAATTTATTACAAGCAATTGGGCGAAGTTTGATGCTGATCTAAATAATGAAATCAGCACAGAGGAACTTTTAACTATCTTAGAATAGTCAGCATAAACGCATCTCTCTTTTTCGGTTTCCATACAGTGAAATTATCACCCTAGTCAGTCCGGTTGGTGTAGAAGCCTTTTGAAAAATGATGGTACTCAATGGCAGTGCCAGAGGTGATCATCTCTGCGTTGACTTCCCTGCCATCTTTTAAGAAACAGCGAGCCACAGTGCGCCCATATTTATCAGTCTCCACGCTTTGACAGGTGATTGCTTTTTTCAATGCGAGGCGTTTGAGGGTTTCGGTCGCATCTTTAAAACCAGTCTCATCGTCTTCCGGTGCATCAACGCCCCATAGTCTGATTTGAGGTTCGTAGCCATTGATGTAGAGGCTATCACCATCCACAACATAACGTACTGAACCGCTCACCTCACCCATTATTAATGGAGAAGAAACAGCCCCGTCTTTCATTGTCCACAACATCGAGAGCGAGAGAACTAAAACTGCACCAAACGCTGCCGTCACTAAATCTAATGTCATCATCCTACGCATTTGGCCTCAGCATGATTACTTTCTTTTGCTGCGTTTCTTGGCAAAACCTAAGAACAACGCATCCGCGTTTTTTGGCGTGATGCCCTTGCCTGCTATCCAGTCCCTAAATTCCTGTTCAAGCATATACTTATCTTCTACCAGCCCGAGGCGGCTAACTTTTTCCATCGTATCGGGTGATATGTTGCCAGCCCATTGCACGGGCTTATTGCTAGGCATAGAACCACGATTGAAAAAAGTCACAGCATCACTTTCACCATCTAGCTCCACTCTGTAGTCAGGTAGATGGTCATTTGATACCAATTCTTTTAACAAGTATCGAAATTGCTTTATTGGACTTTGTGACCCCGATTTTTTCAGTAAAAGTCCAACAGAAATTTTCCACAAACTTTGTTGACCACAATGTTTGCGAGCGACTTCATAGATACGCCGTTCTAGCGGCTTTCTGAGCCTGAAATAATCGCGATGCAACGTCAGGACTTCGTTGGCTTTAATTGCGTTGAAAACCCAATCAGACAACGTGATGTCACACCATAGGAGGCGACCATCAAGGCCGAATTTTCGCCGCAGTGATGAACTTTCAATCAACCCAAAAGTGTCTATCTGTTCTTCGTCGCCTGTTCTAATATTGGTTGTGATTGTCGTGCCCCGCACTCGCTCCAGGGCATCTTTCAAAGCCATATAATCACGACCAGACACTCCACGATTAGTAAACCTCAATAGATCAGAGCTGTTTATCCTTACGCGTTTAGTGACCTCTTCCCCCGCGTTGATTTTCGCCATAATCTGCGAGATGCAATAGATCAATATGTCTTTGTCGTAGATCGTTGCCAACCCCTTCACGCTTGGCACGACTTCCAACCAGTTGCCGTTGTGTTCATAGCGTCTTACGGAGGTGTCTGGCTTCTTAGATAGGGCATAAAACGGGTGCTCCATCTGCGGCATGATGTCTTTCAGTACAGCATCAGCCACATCGCAAATGAACAAATCCCCCTGCGGATATTTTTCGTCAATCAGTGCGCTTGTCTTCGTGGTTTCAGTGACCATAGGTAACATTCGTGGTTTCAGTGACTAATGTCAAGCCTTTCGTGGTTTTAGTGACCTTACTTCGTGGTATTAATGACCAATGTTCGTGGTATTAGTGACCGGCCTTTGGTTTTTCTTTATCTATATCAATTAGTTAAAACCACTTATCCACAGCTTAACTCTACTCTTAACACATATTTAACACCCCTGATCCTGTGGGTAACCGCCAAATACGACCATGATTCACGGTCTTTAAAATCCTGGAGTACAGCCGTCTTGAAGACGTCTGAAAAAATGGCTTGGCAAGTGATGAATGCAGAGCGTTAAATGACCATTGCAGGGCATCGCCGTGTGAGGCCAGTACTTCGATCAAAGTTCAATACAGCGGCTACCGTGGCTACGCCACCAAGGGGCTGTCTGCCCCTCTGTCGCTTCGCGCCATTCACCCCGAGGATATTTGCAGAACAGTATTGATTGAGGGATCAACGCCAGTGCTTAGTCAATGTGTCCGAATTGTTCGATGTATGAGCGTACCCGTTCTTGCAAATCATCGCTGAATACATCCAGTTCGTCATCAGCTATCAGTTGCTTTTGAAATAAACCGATGAGTTGCGTGGTTGCTCGTGATCGAGTGAGCGGATCGAACAGCCGCACAATTTGTTTATCTCGTCTTTCCATCAGCTGATACAACTGGCGGTATCGTTCATGTGCAGTGCCTTCGGTGCTGGTGGTAACAGCACTGGCATCCTGGAGCACATCATTACAGAATCTTTCGATAGCCCGTTTTCGCAATGGCTTGTATCGTTTCCAATCTGCCTCTTTCATGGTGGTGTTACTCACAGTGCCTTACATTTTTAGCTGAGGCCTAGCGTACGATATTTCTCGAATCCTCTACTGCCTCCATTGACACGGCAGGGTGATGCGGTAATCTGGTCAGGCGTTACAGGCGGGGACGCCGATGGACGCGAACAGTATTGCACCCCGTCACTTGTGGCGGGGTGTTCTCATTTATCTGTTGAGGTTCACCACTGGCGCAATACGCCGAATAGAAAAATCTTCGTTTGGCCTTTCCGCTTCAATCGAATTTAAAGCCTCCAGAGCGTCCTGTTTTGTCATCGGCGTGTCGTACCCTTCCAAAATGACTTTGTGCTCTCCTGCATTGCCGTGTGCATCCTTGAAAGCATCGAGGCAGTGCATGACTACCCATTCTTTTTTTGCCATCGCCCTACCCTTTTTTATGCCAACTCGGGTTTTTTAGATTGCCAAAACCATCGCTTTTTCGGCGGCTGTATTTCTTCCACTGGTTCAGGTTCTTTATCGGCTATTTCCTTTTCATGGGTCAATAGTTTTTGCTTGGTTTCTTGGTACTCCTTTCGCCAATGTTCTAAGTCATGGGCGATTTTTTCCTTGTCCTCAAGCACTCGATCCCGTTCAGCCTCCATACTGGCAATTTGTTCGTCCTTTGCCGCTATAACATCCCGTAACGCCTGCTCTAACGCAGGGGTTACGTCTCCTAACATTTGGGGTTGCGCGTTACTCTTGCCCCCTAACGCCTGCTCAATGAGAGGGTAAACATTGAACAGTGCTGTAGGATCTATTTCATACTCTCCATCGTCACCCCTGCGACTGCCTGCAATCTTGCCGCTTTTGACCGCTCGGGTAATAGTTGGTATGGCTTTACCCGTTGCGCGTGAGGCTTCTCCTGCCGTTAAATATGTACTTGGTTTCATGGGGTTGCGTCTCCTAACTGTTGCAGTGACACATTACCCTTAGACCCTAACGCGCCAATAATCAAGCTGGATCAGCGCACTATCCCCTGTTTTTAACAATACTGTTCTGCAAATATCCTCGGGGGGATAGCCGCAGGCGTAAGGGGGGCAGACAGCCCCCCTTGGGGTGCAAAGCACCCTTACAGGCGCGGTCGATATCCTTGGATAAACTGGAATTCTGAAGCCTGATACTGCGGCATATGAGCAAGGGCAGGGGGGCAGTCTGCGGTAAGCATCCGCGCCTTTTTCGTCCGTCCGTACCATGTTTTGAGCGTGACAAATTCGGGATCATGGTAGGGGTTGCAGAGATATCGCCCCGCCCATTGTTTGCGTTCAAAGAAGCGCACCCATTCGCCAAGGATTGCGCCTTCAACAATGCCAGAGGCAAAGGCCACCATGCCGCTGTAATTCAACACTTCGTCAGGGGTGAGCAACCACCTGGACTGTTGATCTTGTATCGTCTTGAGGCGATTGAAATGCCGTGCTTGCTGTGCGCCTTTGAGAATGTCGCCACTCTGCACCATGCCGATCACAGCGGCTTCCTTACCGCGCTGTGCATCAGCCTGTTTTTTCTCATCGAAGTAATGGCGTGTGAGCGTGCCGCCCATCGCGGAAACAATCCGCGCTGTGTCTATATCGCGCACCCCTGCAAATACCCGTATCTGTGCCGACGACATGATGGCGTCCGCACCTTCCTTGCCAAAAGCGTCAATAGTTTGACCAATGGCCTGCCATGAACACAGCCCAAAGACCCCCGCGCCGCGCCCGTAGGTGTACAAATCCATGACAGAAGGGAAGTGCCCCAACTGCCCGCATTCGTCCACGATCACGCCGATACGATGCGAGCCGCCCATCTTGAACTTGTCTTGAATAGGCCGCCCGAGCAACAAGCGCACAAGCCCTTTTGTCAGCCCCAAATGTTGAGCAGGAAAGACAATCTTTACCCGCGCTTTTATCGTGGTATCAGTAACCACTGATAAAGAAAAATCATTGCCTGATACTGCGTCAGCTATGGCCTTTTCCTGCATAAAGCTGAACGTGGATTTAATGGTGTTCATGGGCGCGGTGTAGGCTTCGCGCCCGTCCAGCTTTGCCATGATGAGCGTGTCAGCCATGCCGCGCACTTCGGCGTGTTGACTGTTTTGCATCGCTTCGGCAAGAGAAGCCCAGGTATCAGTTTCGGCAATGTCACACAAGGCGCGGTACAGCGTTTTTAAAGATACTTTTCGATCACGCTCTGTGAGAAACAGGGTGCAGGCCATGACGATTTCGTGTGCGGAATCTTGCCACCACTTCGCGCCGCCTGTTGAAGGCAACAAATCGCCAATGGTTTTACGTGCGTCTGATATGAGCGTGGAATTGTCAGGCGTCAGATGGTCGAGCGGGTTCGTGCTGTGCTGTGGCAAGCCTGCTATACCGAATGGATTTACTACCCAACTGTGATAGCCGAGCAAGCTGGATTGAAGCAAACCACAAGCGGTAATCTCACCTTTTGGATCGAATGTAATGGTGTTCATGCCTGTATCTATTAATTCGTTTGCCATGAACACAGAGGCCGACTTGCCCGAGCCAGCACCACCCCAGACGGCTATTGAGCCGTCAGAGGGTTGATAGCAGGGAAAGCGGTTGAAGTATCCGAAGATAGGGCGGCGTTTTGAGCCGATGATTTTGGCGCGGCGTAAATCGCGTTCGGTGGCGGGGGCGGCTGTACCGTAGTCGTTGCCGTATTGATTGTTTGACATGGTGTTATCTCCAAAGACAAAAAAGCCCCGACTTGCGGGGCTTAAGGTGTGTTGATCATGTTGGTGTCAGATGAAGTCAGAAATGCCCCACCAGCCGCAAGCAATGACAGCGAGTGTCCAAAGCACATTTGACAATGTGATGCGTTCACGAACGCGGATAATGCGAATAATCCTCATGTGTTTCTCCAGTGAAAGCCTGCCCCCGAAGGGGCAGGGCGTGGCGTATTACCCGCCAGTCAAGAACATGTACAACAGCCATGCGCAGAACAGCGCAATGGCGATGTTGTCCCACTTGATGAAGCTATGCCCACGCACATGCGTGATGCGTTTTCCTGAAAATAATCCCATGATTTCTTCCTCCTATCGTGAGATGAGCAGGGCGAACCCTGCGCCGATTAGTTTCACTGCAAAGAGCAGCGAAGCTTTGACGCCAAAAAAGGCGATATAGGTGAGAACAATCACGATCAGCCAAGCCGCCAACTGCCCCATGTCCCGCCCGTACAGGGGCACAAGTTCAGGAAGCACCTCGGTGAACACGAGAGTGTGGATGAAGGGCGCAGCGAACACGGCAAAGATAATGCCGCTACCAGTGGCGATGCCGTTGGTTGCCCCCGATGTATGACCGTTTAGGTCTGGCACTGGTTTTACCTCCATAATTTCTTAGTGGCTGCCAGTTATACATTAAGCGGCAGCCACTTGCAACTGTTTTCAATATTTATGGAATTAACTGCTTTTCCTACAGGGATTTATAAGTGTCATCCGCTTATGCTAAAATCAGTGACTTATGCTTGCCGCCTTCGAGGCCGTCCATGTCAGCATCGCTTGATGAGCCTTCATCCTCTAGTGGCGAATGGGTAGAAGATTTTGGGGGCACGGATGACTTTGGCGGTTATTCGGTTTTTCCTGCTACACCTGGCCTTGCCGCTGATAACTTGCCAGCTACTCCTTCCCTTGCTGGTGATACTTCCGGTGATACGCCACAAGAATCTTCAAATGCTGTCTTGTCAGCATCTGTTTCAGCCGCTAATGATGTAATTCCAGAACAAGAAAGAGCATGGATGCCAGACGAAAATTTAAAGCATGAGCTTGTGCTCCAATTTGCTGAACGAGCAAAAGAGGTTGCATTGGCAAAAGGGAAGGGCGGTGCAGGTATGCACGGCGTAGAGCGGCAACGTGTAACGATAAGAATGAATAAAGAGAATGTTGAATTTCTTAATTCATTAGGAATGCCGTCCGCCTCTATGATTGATGGCTTTTTAACTGCATTGCGTGAAGCAAGCGAAGGCTTTGATATTAAGAGCCACCTAGACAATGACGAGGCTACCCCAGCCCCCTAAACGCGGTTTTTGCGTTCAAACCTTTTCAGGCGATGAGTGAAATTTATCTGCTAGATTGTCGTTTTTTGGCGATTGTAACGGGGCAGGCAGGGGCGGCAATCCCATCAAATCGCGGTCGCGTGTTTCGACATATTCGTCATGTAATCCAGCCATAAGCTTTGCAACATCGCTGTCAGGATTGGCGGCAATGTGCTTGCGAATAATTGCACCGCTGATAATTTTACGGCGCGTCTCTAGCTTTTCTTCCTCCTTTCGTGCTCTGGTGGTTTCGTCCCGCTTTCGGGTCATGATCTGCTTGCGCTTTTTTTTCACCTGTTCTAGCGCGGCTTCTTTTTCTTCGTCCAGCTTCTTTAGCTCATCATCGAGTGCCTTGATTTTCTCCTCTGGTGTCATGCGTTTGTAAGCCATTGTTGTGAATACCTCCATCCAACAAAGTGTGACAGTGTTGACATTTTGCCACAGGCTTTGAGATAATTTCAAGGCGTGTCATCCCGTATTCGATAGAAGAAAGGCGCACTTATACAAACCGACCTATGGTCGCCCTTCGGGTTAAAAGTTTGTGTGCGATCTGCAAGGGCAGATGATTGTCGCGTTGCGCCAAGTGAGAGGGTATCGCCCCTCTCAAACTCTGACTATTTTTGTGTAGCCGTTGAATGAGAACCCTAGCCCTCCACGCCACCGCGCAACAGATACAACGCTCCAAGGGGCGTTCATCTGTTGCGGCGGCGGCGTATCGGTCTGCGTCTCGTCTGGAAGACGATCGCACGGGTCTCATTCATGACTACACAAAAAAGCAAGGCGTGGAGCACACACAAATGTATGCCCCCGATCATGCGCCAGCATGGGCGCATGATCCTGCCTTGCTTTGGAATGCGGCGGAGAAAAAAGAAAACCGCCGCAATTCCTGCACAGCGATGGAATTGGAGTTTTCTTTTCCTGCCGAGTTCAGCCCCGCACAACGCTTTGAGGCAGGGCAAGCCCTTGCGCGTGAAGTTGTGCGCCGCTATCAATGCGCGGCTGAAATTTCGTATCACCTACCGCCCAAAGGCGGCGATCAACGAAACTACCACGCACATTTGTTGTTCACCTCCCGTGGATTTGATGCGAGCACCAAAGACGGATGGAACAAAAAAAAGTACCGCGATTTAAGCCAGGACAAAATCACGAAGGATGGCAAGCCGACAACGCGGGGCAAGCAGGAAGTGCTATCCCTGCGAGCGTTCACCGCCACCACATTTAACGAGATTGCAGAGCGTGACCATGTGCCTGTGAAGGTGGATCATTTAAGCTTTAAGCAACGTGGCATCGACCAAGAACCACAGATACATGTGGGGCATAAAGCCACTGGTCAGCAGAGAAAATACGAGCAGGGAAAAACCGCCCAGCCCGCCAAACGCGCACAGCGAAACGCTCAAATTATTGTTTTCAACCAAAGCCGCGCCGTGCGATTGAAGCAAGCGCGAGAATATCTTGCGCGCAAAAAAGAGCTTGCCGATATTGCCGCCAAACGCGCCGAGATTTTGCAGGAAATCGAGGAGGCCAAGCGCGAACAAAAGCAGTTGCAGGAAGCGGCAAACCGCAAAGGCTTGCGCGGGTTGATTGATACGGTCACAGGCGAAAAACGCAAGACTAAAAAACGCCTTGCCAATACAAGCGCGGCGATTGCCGAGGCTGAACAGACACAGGCGCGGCAGGACAAACAGGCGGAGAAGATCAAGGCGGAACAGCAACGCCAGCTTGCAGAGAAGAAGCGGCAGGTGGAAGTGCAGGCAGAGATTGCCAGTCGACAGAACCAGCCCGCCAATGACGCGCAGAAGCCTCCAGAGAGGGGGAAGCCGCGACCATCATCAACGAAGCCACGTCCAGAGCAAACGCCGCCACAGGCCGCAAGCGTTGAATTTACAGCACAGGGCAAGCCTCGCCCCAATGCCACAAAACCAAGGCCGAGCGCGGAGAAACCAAGGCCAGGTCAATCACGGCGCAAGCGGCGTGGTTTGGATATGTGATTAGAGGTAGAGCATGAAGCTGCATTCCATGTCCGTACTTCATTGAAGGACTGGCTTGACCTTGCAACTTCACTCATATTCTTCCCAAGAGCAGTGCTTAGCTCTTTGGAGTTGAGCCCCTTTCCGTAGCACCGGTGGTGGCGAATGATCCATTCTTAATCCAAATTCAGGGTACATTCTTTTGAGATTGCTCTTTTCTTCCCCGTTAGGCCAAGTCTCAAACGGTGCTACGTCTGCATGAAAACGGGAAATTCAATATGTGGGTCAAAGTAGAGCCCTCCTATTGTTTCCCCTCGCGGGTAAGAGGCTGAATTATGTGGACTTTCTTACATATTTCAACTAAGGAATACCTTCCTATTGCCGAAAACATGTAAAACATGTATTTTCAATGTAATATGTATTTTAGGAGGTATAGCTATGGCAACCATCACCGCGAGCGAATTTCAGAAGCATTCGGGGCAGTACATGGAGCAATCAGGCAAAGAGCCTGTGTTCATCACCAAACACAAACGCCCTGCCCGTGTGCTGATGGATTTTTCACAGTACGAGCAATTAATTGCCCTTGAGCGCACACACCACTACGTTGAAGACCTGCCCGATGACATCGTTGCAGAACTTGAAAAAGGTTTTCAGGGCGAAGACAGACCACACCTCGATCATTTGATGGATTAGGAATGGCGTTTGATCCGAAGACAGGCGATGTTATCCGCTACGATTTTCTATGGGATGAAGAAGACCGTAAGGGACAGGTAGACGGGGCGAAGGATCGACCCTGCACCATCGTATTGACAGCCACGCCGCGTGAAGATGGTAGTAAGCGTGTGATGCTTGTT
>Ga0114957_1005272_pt1 | contig 10793 bp, 6 predicted proteins | sample BantaG_FD_87175 | JGI IMG/M metagenome (GOLD analysis project Ga0114957, IMG submission 87175) | Marine algal microbial communities from Bantry Bay, Ireland - BantryBay_4 metaG | ecosystem: Host-associated > Algae > Red algae > Unclassified | place: Bantry Bay, Ireland | collected 2014-11-21 | reverse complement strand
TTTTAGTATCAACTTCTTCAGTAAGGTCTGCAGATTCAGTAGCGTCAGTAGTTTCGGTAGCGGTTTCACCACTTGCTTCTGCCGCCGCCGCCGCTTCATTCTCCGCTAATCGTTGTGCTTCCCATTCTTCATGACGGCGCGTGTACTCGTCATAATCATAGTCAGGCATTAATTCGTGTTTGACGTGATCAACAGCCTCATTTAATCCTGATAAGAACCGATTGAAGTCTTCCTTGTAAAGAAAGATTTTGTGTCGTTGATAGCCGTCGGTGTCAAAGTTTTTTGTGCTTTCTGTTAGCGTTAGGTAATAGTCGTCACCTTTCGTTCTTCTAACGTCGAAAAAGTAGGTTCTTCTCTTTCCTGCACGAACTTTTTTTGAAAAAACACTTTCAAATCTTCTAGGATTTCTCTCGTTGTCCACTTGTTTTGATTTAATGAAAAAATTAAGTTTTCCAAAATGTACTTTACAAATGTAAATATTTGTAGCCTATTTTAAAAAAAAAGTAAATTATTTTAAAGGCAGAGAGGGCGCCAAATGTCGATAAATGGAGTTTTTAGGAAGGGAAAGGGGGAAATAAGGCGGAATTAATTTTTAAAAATTAGTCTTTCGACGCCTCTTTTTCACGCTGTTGCATCTCAAATAGGTCAAAATAATAGCCTTTATTCTCTAATAACTCTTGGTGCGTGCCCTTTTCGGCAATAGCCCCATCATCCAAAACAATGATTTGATCGAAGTCTAAAAGCGAGTAAATCCGGTGCGTAATAATAATAGCTGTTTTGTTGGACAGCGCATTGTTGAGGTAGCCCAATATGCGTTGCTCGGTGTTGGTATCCACGGCAGAGAGGCAGTCGTCGAGGATAACTATGTCGGGTTGCTTTATAAAAGCTCGGGCAATGGAAACCCGCTGTTTTTGGCCGCCGGATAAAGTGACGCCTCGTTCGCCAACCATTGTCTTGAAACCATCGGGTAGGTCCAAAATATCTTGCTTGACGGCAGCGTGATGGGTGTAGGTTTCCACCTCTTCTTGTCCGGCCTCTCTTTTGCCAAATTTCACATTTCCGGCAACGGTATCTGAAAACAAAAATACGTCCTGCGGTACATAGCCTATTTTGCGACGAAGGTTTGAAAGATCCTGCTCATTGATGGCTTTCCCGTCGATTAGAATTTGTCCCGAACTGACATCATACATGCGCACCAACAAGTCAGCAATGGTGGTTTTGCCGGAGCCTGTTTTTCCAATAATAGCCATCTTCTGACCTTTCTTTAAATCGAAAGAAATGTTGCTTAATGCAACGATTCCTGTATCTGGATAAGTAAATGAAACATCGTCAAAAACAACATGGCCTTCTATCGGTTGAGGATCATTAACGGGATTACTGATACTGACATCTTGTTGTAAAAATTCGTTGATTCGTTTTTGAGAAGCGGCAGCCTGTTGTACAATTGAAGCAATCCAACCAATGGCAGTTACTGGCCAGGTCAACATGTTGATATACAAAACAAACTCGGCAATATTTCCTGGGGTAACATTTCCTTTTAGCACCTGGATGCCACCAATAAAAACGGTGATCAGGGTACTGGCACCTATCAGCAGCAACATGACGGGGAAGAAGAGGGCGTTTACCTTAGCCAACTCCATGGAGTCGTCTTTGTAGTTCTCCGCCTGTATACCAAAGAATTTAGCCGTAGGGCCTTCCTGTACATAGGATTTGACCACGCGGATTCCAGAGTATACTTCTTGTGCGATACTATTGAGGTTGGCCAATTGCTTTTGGATGACCTCCGATTTTTTATTGATCAGATTACTGACATAGTAAATGGATATCGAAAGAATGGGAAGTGGAGCCAGTGTATAAAGCGTGAGCTCAACACTAACACTCAGCATGGAGTAAATCACCATGATAAAAAGCGAAACCAGATTGATAGCATAAAGCACGCCGGGGCCGAGGTACATTCTTACTTTAGAAACATCCTCCGTAATTCGGGACATCAAGTCACCCGTATTATTTTTCTTATAAAAAGCGAGGTCAAGTTTTTCGTAATGTGCAAAAATCTCTTTACGTAAGTCATATTCAATCAGTCGGGACATGACAATAATGGTCTGTCGCATAAAGTACATGAAGAAGCCCATCATCAGTGCCAGGAAAATAACAAGGCCACCAAAGAAGAGCAAAATTCTTCCGAGTTGGGCGTAGAGTTCGGCTTGTGATTCGAATCCGTTGAAGAGTTGGTAAATACTTATGTTTTCAACAACCAGGTCAAGTGCCTGTCGGATAATCCGGGGCTGGAGTACGCGAAAATAATTAGAGATAAACACAAAGAATATCCCAAGGAGTAATCGCCAGCGGTATTTGTAAAAATATTTATTGAGGTGAGCGAGTTGCTTCAAGGGAGTTGGTGGTTTATTTAATGTAAGAATATATAAGGTTATAAGGTTTGAGGGTTTGAAGGACACTTAATATGCGGAGCCCGCGATCGCGTGTCCTTCAAACCTTATACCCTTCAAACCTTCAAACCTTGAAGTCTTCAATCCTTAAAAAGTACAACCCAAAGTAAAGGCTTTTTGTTCAAAGGGGCAAAGGTAAGAATTATTGCAACTATCCAGTGATATATGCTTTATGATTGAGCCTGTATAGTTGACTACGGTTAGTTCGTCAGGCTCACCGATCCCGAAGGGCGATGCCCGGGGGGCTTCAATGATCCCTTAGACCTGCGCAAGATGTAACTGTTCAGTTACTTTACTATTAGCTGTTGGCTTTTAGCTGTTAGCTTCCCTCAATCGCAAGTAAATCGCGTTAGAAGGAAGCCAACAGCTAAAAGCCAACAGCTGAATAGTTACCGCAAGATTATAAATTCCGAGAAAGCTATAGTATATTGAAATGGCGATTGCCATTTTCATTGCGATTTGTGGCTCCGCGAGAAAGGGGGGATTGCGTGTTTTTTACACTAAGTATTGACAGCGTGGCACTGTACTTGTTCCTATATATTTTATGGATTTTCAGCCTTTTTTGGGCAAAAATTCAGCTATCTTTATGGTCTGTTATGGGCATAAGCAGTAATTCTAATTTTGAATTTTGTCCCGATGCATTGGGATTGAATAGCCATTTAACGCGGTAATTCGCAGTCGAGTGCTATTCAAAACTCAATCATTCAAAATTCCTTAATACGGTACGATTTAGTTTATTATTTACTCTTTAATAAAAACCACTCCTTCATGAACAGGATAGTTACGCTTGATGAATTCATTATCCAACGCCAAAAAGATTTTTCATACGCTTCCGGTGAGCTTACGGGCTTGCTTCGGGATATTGGTGTTGCTGCTAAAATTGTAAACCGGGAAGTCAATAAGGCTGGTTTGGTCAACATTATTGGAGTAGAAGGTTCTGAAAATTCTCATGGAGAGTCTGTACAAAAATTGGATATGTATGCCAATGACAAGCTGATCGATTGTTTGAAAAACAGTGGTGAATGCTGTGGTATTGCTTCTGAGGAAAACGAAAGTTTCTTACCGATCAAATCTGTTGCTTCCAAAAATGCGAAATATGTGGTAGTATTCGATCCACTGGATGGTTCATCCAACATTGATGTGAATGTAAGTGTGGGCACTATTTTTGGAATCTACCGACGAAAGAGTAGCGTAAAAGGGCCTTGTAAATTGGGTGACTTTTTGCAAAAAGGAACAGAGCAAGTGGCTGCGGGTTATGTGATTTATGGAACATCTACCATCCTGGTATATTCTACGGGTAGCGGTGTGAATGGCTTTACGCTTGATCCGTCAATTGGTGAATTCTGTTTGTCGCATCGTGATATAAAAATACCGGCACGCGGTCAGTATTATTCTGTCAATCAGGGATATTATCTGAAGTTTGACGTTGACATGCGCCGATACATTGACTATTGTTCAGATCTTAATTTGCGCCTTCGTTATATTGGGTCTATGGTTTCAGATATTCACCGAACCTTGTTGGTTGGAGGAATATTCCTTTATCCGAATACGCGAAAATATCCAAACGGAAAGTTGCGGATGTTGTATGAGTGTAATCCATTATCATACCTCATTGAGCAAGCCGGCGGTAAAGCAATTTCCACTTCGATGGAACGTATTCTCGATATAGAAATGACGCAGTTGCATCAGCGTTCTACCATTGTGATGGGATCGCCTGACATGGTGGATGAGATGAAGGCTTTTGTGCAGCGGTATAGTATTCCGGCTGTTTCTAAGAATGGGGCTAATGGGGTGGCGTAGATGAATTGAGGTGTTCACTCGATCTTGGATCGCTGGTGCGATCTGGATGGGAGGACTGGAACACGGATTGAACAGATTGACACGAATTTTTTTCGTAGGACGAAAAACCTTCAGACGTGAATTAACTTGAATATCAAGAGCGCGGAAGAAGGGAAAAACCCTTGTCAATCTGTTCAATCTGTGCTCTAATCCAAGTTAGCGGGCTTACTCAAATATCCAAATAAGGCCCAACCTTCTCAATAAACTCCGCATTAAAAATACCCACCTTATTCAAGTCCTCAATACTTTTAAAATCACCGTGCTGCTTTCTGTAATTAATAATGATTTTTGCCTGTTTAAATTTGAGGTAGGGATGCTTTGCCAAGTCTTCTTTTGTCGTTGTGTTTAGATTGATTTTTTTGATAAAATCAGAAGTCTTCAAGAAAGGTTTGATTTTTTGAAAAACACTATCGGGTAATCCATATATTTCTTTTACCTGATCTACTTTGATAAACCCACCTAGCTTTTCGCGGTATTCAACAATCTTTTTTGAGTAAAAAGGGCCGATGCCTTTTAAGCTTTGCCAATCTTCCTGATTTGCCCGATTGATGTCAATTGGTTCGGAAGGTGCTTGTTTTTTTGAAGGGTAGGGACTAGTTGCTTTGGCAGTAAAATCTGTTGATGCTTTTTTCGTTTCGTTTTTTTCTATGGTGATGTAGGAAGCCAGTTGTTGGTATTGCGCGGGTGACAAACCGTATATTTTTTGGAGATCTTCTTTTTTGTAAAACTTACCGCCCTTGTTTCTAAAATTGGAAATCACATTGACAACTTTTTCGGATAAACCGATTTGAAGCAATAAATCCTTGTCGGCAGTATTGGGATCGAAGTTGACTGGTTTGACATTAGAAGGTGGTATTGCGGTGCCTGAACGTTTGGTTTCAAAACTAGCTTGTAAAGGTCTGGTCTTTTGCTTCTGTGGAATATTGATATAGTTGGCAAGTTGTTGATAAGTACTGTCTGCCAGGCTATATATCTTTTTGAAATTTTCTTTTTTGTAAAAACGGCCACCTTTATTTCTATAGTTGACAATGTTGTTGATCACTTTTTGGTGGAGACCTAAAAGCGCCAGGCTGTCGGCAGACAAAGTGTTTGGATTGAAAGTAAATAGTTGTAGATGTGATATGTTGGTTTGCTTTTGAGTTGAGCCAGATATTGAAGTGTTGGAAACAATGGAGGATTGATCTGTTGGTACATCAAAGAATGCAACTGCTTTTTCAAATGCCTGAAAGTCCGTATTGGGTTTGCTTTTGAAAATTTTGTAAATGGATGGAGCCGAGACAAACAAAACAAGAAGCAAGGAGAGTACCAAAAAGCCCCTGCGTTCAGATCTTGAAAAATCGAAATAGCTGTCAATTATTTTTTTCATTCTTTAAGGGTTAAATTCTGAATAATGGCACCTTCAGAACCAACGGTTCGATATGGAATATTGAGTGCAACGCATTCGTTTTCCCAGGCTTTTGTTTTATAAGTTGAGTTGGAAGAAGCGAACCAAATTGATTTAAAATTGTAAAACGATTTCAATTGCTTCATACTCAGAACCGGGTTGTCGTAGAGGATGAGATGGTCAAGCTCTAGATCGAGTTTGCGGCTGCTAAATGGCAAGTCGTTGACAAGCGCTAAATGCGTATTGTGAAATTGGATGACCCTATTTTGATGCTTAAAGTTGCTCCGTTCAATCACTTCATTTTCTTCCATAATAAAGTGATTGATTTTGTCGATGCCTAGTGCCCAGCGGTTTCTTTGCGCAGCGTAGGTTTCTGTCTTTTCAGAAAGTGCGGCATTGTGTATCGAAATGACCTGTTGTCCATCTACAAAATCAATTAGTGTATTTTTTGAAGTGTGATATAAAACAATTTGCTGTTGCTTTACCTGACTAATAGTGGTAAAAGCATAGCTGCCGCTCACTAAAGTTAGCGCGGTGAACCCATAGAGTACCCATTTTATTTGCTCCGTATTGATCGCCACAGAAATAGCGATGACACATAAATACAATAATAGAAAAACACCAAGTCCAACCCAAACACCCTCAATCAGCCCTGCCGGTAATTGGCGAATCATAAAAACAATCGCATTCATCAACCAGATGATTCCGTACAATAATTTCCCCACCCAAATTGCTCCGGCAGGAAAGATAGCTTCCATGAAAAACAAAAGTACTCCCACACATATGATGAGAAATGCGGCAGGTACCACTACTAATCCTGACAACCAAAAGTAAACGGGAAACTGATTGAAGTAAAATAAACTAAGCGGAAATGTAGTCAACTGCGCCGCCAAACCAACAGAAGCCAGACTCCATAAGTAATCCCCGACTTTATGGTCAATGATCCAAAGGCGATAAATTTTAGGTTGGAAAAATACAATACCAATGACGGCCAAATAAGACAATTGGAAACCCGTTTCAAACAACAAATATGGATTGTAGCAAAGTAAGGCAAAGGCAGATATCGCCAATGTATTGTAAATGTTGACAAAGCGCACCAGCGATTGCCCCACAATCAAAAACGAAAACATAACCGCTGCCCGCATGGCAGAGGGGGAGGCTCCGGTCAAAAGTGCAAAACCCCAAATACCAGCAATCATAATCGTTGGTTTGATAATTCGGAAGAAGCGATTGCGTGTTTTAATCAGTTTCAGTAAGGTGCCAATTCCCAAAAAGATAATTCCCAGATGCAAACCTGAAACGGCCATCACATGCGTAGCTCCGGTGCCGGCATAGGCATTTTTTACTTCGTCCTGTATAGCACTTTTATCCCCTAATAACATGGCTCCTCCGACTGCAAACTCATTGTCTCCAGGAAGGTGCTTTCGCAAAACAGTGATCAGGTGTTCCCGCAAAGCAAATGTCTTTGCCATAAAAGGTGAGCTTTGATCAGCTTCAAGTCGTTCCCAATTTTCATTTTTTATAAAAGCCTGATGGTAGATTCCTTTGATGCGCAGGATGTGCCTGTAGTCAAAAGCATTAGGGTTTTTTGGAGCAGTGGCAGGCGTTATTTTGGCTTTAAACGCAATGCGATCTCCGTAAAGAACGGCCTTGTCGCCTTCGCTTTTATTGAGGAGTAAAAGAACTTGTCCGCTCGTGTTTTGTGCCTGACCTGTTGTTGTACCCATCTGTTCTATCTGTACAGTGGCCCGATCGAACTTCCCAGACTTTGCCACATTTTGAACGGTACCAATTCCAATGTTTTCTGTACTTAAGACATGTCGAAAGTGATCTTCTTTGTGAAAGGTATTTTGTTGAAAAGCCAACTGATATCCAAACGCCAATAAAAACAGATGTACAAATGCGCTGTAATAAGCCCGCAAGGATGGCGAAAGTTTTTTGGCAGACAGCCAGGCAATAATAAAAAGTAAAATGAAAAGGACGAGGAGAAGAAATGGCAGGTTTTGATCGAAATAAAATGCCAGGCCAATGCCAGTAGCAAACGGTAAAAGTAATCGGACAAATGGGACTTCGCGCCAGTTGAACATATTTCCTCCTGATTAACGGGGTGGTTCTCAATTGCAGTTAGCTTGTTGCGTGCTGTCTGCGGGTGTTTTCTCTGTCTCTAAGTTAGGAAAAAAGTTGAGAATTGAGAATATTTTGTTGGGAAAATCAGGAAATTTTAACTAATTGCGTCAAATTGTGATGGATGTTAGCTGTTTTTTTGCGATGCCAACTAAAGCTGACCGCAAAGGAGGTTGGTGCTCGTCAATTGGTGAGCCCGTCTGGCGTGGCGCCAGCGCGACAGGCTCCGCAAAATATAGGCTCACCGACAGACGAGCACCAACATCCGTCACACCAGCCTCAGCTGGCCGTGCCCAACATCCAACATCCAACATCTAACATCTAACATCCACCCAAAGCTCATGAATAGTTGACAAAAATATCACGCCTTAAACATAAATAAAAAAGAAAGGTGCAAGGAGAACCCTCCATCATTCCTGTGCTTGTTCTATCCAGGTATTATAAACCGCCATCCCAGCATAATAAACAATACACAAATAAGAAAGCACCGTCAACCAAAGCTTCCGCTCAGGATAGTAAAACACAATTAGGATCAAGGTGAAAAAGAAAATAATGGTAGCGGTCAGCGTCAACTTGAAAAAGCGAGTCGACTGACTGGGATAAACAAACTTGACAGGAACAAAATGCAGGATACAAAAAATGAAAATCAAAGCAACATTCAACATCGGGATTTGTGGCCACACAAAAACTAAATAAAAAACCACCATGTTCCACATCACTGGAAAACCTATGAAATACATGTCGTCTGAAACCATTCCCTGTTTCCCATAATATAAGGCAGAGACCAGTAAAATAGCAGAGGTGCAAGGCAGTCTCCATACATCAGGAACAAGCTGTGCCTCATAAAAAAAGTAAGCCGGAATAATAGCATAAGTGGCAAAATCAATCACATAGTCCATGCTTTGACCGTCTACGTTGGGCAGCATTTCCTTCACCTTAAATATCCGCGCAAAAGTGCCATCCACCCCATCAACTATGAGTGCTACCACCAACCACATCATGGCCATTCTCCAGTTCTTTTCATTGACGGCAAGTATCGCCATAAAACCACAAACTAACCCACTTGCTGTAAAAAGGTGGACACCCCAGGCCAATGATTTTTGTATAAAAGTAGGTGACTGCTGATTCATGATTTTAGCTTTGAACCGCAAAGTATGGAAAAATATATATCTTTCCGTTTTTAAGGTCGCTCTTTTGCTGGATGTGTTCTGAAAACTGGATGCAGGAGAGGGAAGTTTAGAACATCCTACATCAAATCACTCTTTTGAATAGTATGACAAAAAAACGATGAAAACCCTAGCCCCAACGCTCATCCTCCTATTACTCCTCTCATTCACCGGTTTGGGTTTGCATTTCTTTACCGATGCGGATGTGTTTTGGCCGGGCTTTGCTTCCATGATGGTTTTTTATGGAATCATTTTTTATGTTGGAGCCTTTGCTGCTAACAAAAGAAATGGGGACAGCGCTACAGAGGTGATGTTGGCAGGGCGTTCCATCCCTTTGTTGATTGGGGTGTTTACGATGAGCGCCACCTGGATAGGAGGAGGGTATATTAATGGAACGGCCGAATATACTTCAAGCTCAGGGTTGGTGTGGGTGCAGGCGCCTTGGGGATATGCAATGAGTCTGGTGATTGGAGGCTTATTGTTTGCACGAAAAATGCGGCGCATGCAATTCAAAACCATGCTTGATCCATTGGCACAGCGATTTGGAAAACGAATGGCCGCCGTCTTTTTTATTCCGGCACTTACTGGTGAAATATTTTGGACCGCTGCGATTCTCACAGCCTTAGGTACCACCTTCGGAACCGTACTCGGAATTGACTCACAACCAGCCATTGTAATTTCTGCAATCATAGCCATTGTCTATACGGCAATTGGTGGTTTGTGGGCAGTTGCCTTGACAGATGTAGTACAACTTATTTTGTTGATTTTAGGACTCGTCATTGTCTTGCCATTTTCATTTGATGCGGTCGGAGGACTGGAAGTCGCCTGGGCTAAATATCAAGAAACAAAAGGAGCGGCAGCCTCGCTACTACCGTCAAAAGAAGCACTAGGCTCCTATTATTGGAATTGGTGGGACTATGCACTTCTGCTCATGTTTGGCGGTATTCCCTGGCAAGTTTATTTTCAGCGGGTGCTTTCCGCAAAAGATGAAAACACAGCGCTGCGTTTGTCCTTGATCGCGGCAGTGGTTTGCATTTTAGTGGCCATACCTGCAGTGATGATTGGTGTGGTGGCTGATGTGGCGCAGTGGGAAGCGATGGGACTGCTACCGCCGCCAGATAGTGCGTCTGCACTTCCCTGGGTGATTCGTTATTTGACTAATCCATGGGTAGCGACGATTGGTTTGGGAGCAATAGCAGCTGCTGTGATGTCGTCGGTTGATTCTTCGATACTTTCTGCATCTTCCATGGCGAGTTGGAATGTGTATCGGCCATTGGTTCGTCCGAAGGTGACTAGTGAAGAGTTGGCAAAAGTAATCAAAAAATGTATTTGGATTATAGGAATTACAGCGACTATTCTGGCGTTGAAAATTAGTAGTGTATATGCTTTATGGGTGCTGTGCAGCGACTTTGTATATTGCCTGCTTTTTCCCGCTTTGGTTTGTGCTTTGTTTGACCCGAAGGCGAATAAGTATGGGGCGCTGGTTGGTTTCTTAGTGGCTTTTGTTTTGCGTTTTGGTGGTGGGGAGAAAACTTTAGGGGTCGATATACTGTTACCTTATCCGATGATAGAGGACGGGGTTGTTTTATTTCCTTTCAGAACTTTAGCGATGGTTTGTGGTTTGATTAGTAGTATGGTGGTTTCGAGGTTGACCCAAAAAGTGAGTCCGGCGATAAAGTTGAGTAGGGTGGAGGAGTGAGTAATTTAAATTTAAAAGTAACTATTCAGCCTGCTTTGATCTGGGGGCTCCTGCGAACTGCGGGCATTTGAACTTGCACTTGATACTTGCACTTGAATTTTAAAAAGTGCAAGTTCAAGTATCAAGTGCAAACT
>Ga0114957_1005269_pt1 | contig 10795 bp, 10 predicted proteins | sample BantaG_FD_87175 | JGI IMG/M metagenome (GOLD analysis project Ga0114957, IMG submission 87175) | Marine algal microbial communities from Bantry Bay, Ireland - BantryBay_4 metaG | ecosystem: Host-associated > Algae > Red algae > Unclassified | place: Bantry Bay, Ireland | collected 2014-11-21 | reverse complement strand
TTAAAGGGAAATCCGTGTTCATCCGTTCAATCCGTTTAATCCGTGTTCCAATCAACGCTAGCGCGATTTTTTTTGGATGGGCCACGGATTTGACGGATTGAACGGATAAGGACGGATTTTTTTCGTAAGACGGTGAGTCCACTAACGTGTTTAGCTTAGCTAGATGAAGAACTAAGCATAGAAGAGATTAACCTGGAGCGAGTTAAAAAAAGATACACGTTAAAGGGAAATCCGTGTTCATCCGTTCAATCCGTTTAATCCGTGTTCCAATCAACGCTAGCGGACTCATTCAATCATCAAAACTAAAAGAATAGAAATGTTTAACATGAAAAAATCCTGGTGGAAAATATTGGGTGTAGCCTTGCTGCTATATTCCTTTATTTTTGGATTATTGATGCCACTAAAACCTGGCATCTATGCCGTTACACCGGATAGTGTCGTCACCGGGAAAACTTCAGAAATTCAGATAGAGGGCTATAACACCCACTTCACTCAGGCCTCCGAAAGCATAAAGGTTTGGCTTAAGCTAAACGATACATTTGCCTTGATGGCCAACAAGATTAAGGTGCTTGATGATATGACACTTATAGCTAGTTTTGATATTCCACTCCAGCTTCCAAAACAGCGCATTCAAAATACCACATTAGTCTTAGAACATGCTGTTGATGGTGCCTCCGTTAGTCCTTCTGCCGTTACGCTTTCGCAAAAAGCAGATAGGATTACTACTATTGCTCCAGCATGGACCGCCCACCCAATTGCAGGTTTGACCATAGTCAATAAATTTAGTTTTCCTTTTAGAAACATCTTATACGAAACCATTCGAAATCTCTATTTTCATGTATCACTTTGGTTGGCCATGATGATTTTATTTATTGCATCCGTTGTCATGAGTTTCAAACACCTGCGTTCTGGGAAACCGGAAGACGACTGGAAGTCATTGTCTCTCACATCCGCAGGCACACTAATGGGCTTTCTGGGCTTGTTTACCGGCATGATCTGGGCGCAATACACCTGGGGCTCTTTCTGGCCAAAAGGGGAGGTGAAGCTCAATATGACCGCCGTGGCATTGCTAATATATCTGGCTTATTTTGTTTTACGTGGTTCCTTGGAAAATCCGGAACAAAGAGGTCGCATCGCCTCCGTTTACAATATTTTCGCGTTTGCAGCTTTGATACCGTTACTATATGTGGTTCCCAGACTGGTAAGTAGCCTGCATCCGGGGAATGGAGGCAACCCGGCCTTTGGTAGCGACGACCTGGACAACACCATGCGTGCCGTTTTTTATCCGGCAGTTATCGGATGGACCTTATTGGGGGTTTGGATGGGATCCATCATGTATCGGGCGATTGCATTAAAAGACAAGTTGTTGAGTCGGTGATGCGGAGACAGAAGTGCGAGGGGGCAGGTGTCAGGCCGCCACAATAGTGGGAATCTGACACCCGACTCCTGACACCCGCTCCCTTCAACATATTACTTTTTTAGCTTATGTAAAATAAAGTGCATTTTATAGTTGTCAGAGTGTAAAAAATAAACGAGTTTTGAGCTCCATATTGAAGGGAGGGGAGTTCAAGCTCCAAAACTTTCGTTATGAAAAAACGTATATTAAGTTTTCTGATTGTTATGGCCCTGTTTGTACCATCACTAATGGCACAGGCTGAAAGGACAGACTTCATGCGTAGTATTGGTAAGATTTACGTAGTAGTCGCAGTCATTTTAACCATATTTGCAGGGATTATTCTTTTTTTAATTTATCTCGATCGAAAAATAAGTAGGTTGGAAAAACAAATCGATAAAAATGGCTAAAAGCAAATCAAAACCAAAATCTGCCGTGGATCATGTAAGCTTTTTGGACAGCGTAAATCGTAACTTCGATAAAGCTGCTGCTCACTCTGGTCTTCCTGCGGGTCTACTCGCTCAAATTAAAGCTTGTAATTCTGTTTACCAAATCCGTTTCCCTGTCAAAATTGGTTCAGAATATCAAGTAATTGAAGCGTACAGAGTACAACACTCTCATCACAGACTGCCTACCAAAGGTGGTATCCGTTACAGCTCCAAGGTAAATCAGGACGAAGTAATGGCGCTAGCTTCTTTGATGACTTATAAATGTGCCATCGTTGACGTACCATTCGGTGGTGCCAAAGGTGGGGTAAAAATCTCTCCCAGAGATTACACAACCGCGCAATTACAAAAAATCACCAGAAGATACACTGCTGAATTAATTCGCAAAAACTTCATTGGCCCCGGTATCGACGTACCTGCTCCTGATTATGGAACAGGCTCTCGTGAAATGGCCTGGATACTTGACACCTACCTGACCTTTAAAGGCGGTGATATCGATGCTGCTGGTTGTGTAACTGGTAAGCCAGTAAGTCAAAATGGTATCAGAGGAAGAACGGAAGCAACAGGTCGCGGTGTTTACTATGCACTGGTAGAAGCTACCAGTTACAAAGATGACATGAAAGCACTTGGCCTTGAAGTTGGAATGGCAGGAAAACGAATAGCTGTTCAGGGACTTGGAAATGTAGGATCTTATGCGGCTCAGATATGTCAGGAAGAAGGTGATTCTAAAATCATCTGTGTGGCAGAATACGAAGGTTCTATTTACAATAAAGATGGCCTTGACATCAAGTCATTGTTGAAATACCGTAAAAAGAACCGGACCATCATTGGCTTCCCTGGTTCAAAGAAAATGAGAAATCGCAAAGCTGTACTGGAAGTAGAATGCGATATTCTAATACCAGCTGCCTTAGAAAGTCAAATTCATGTTGGTAATGCAGCTCAGGTGAAAGCAAAAATCATTGCGGAAGCTGCCAACGGTCCTGTTACAGCAGGAGCAGAAGAGATCTTGTTGAAGAAAGGTATTGTCATCATTCCTGACATGTATATCAATGCTGGTGGTGTAACTGTATCTTACTTCGAATGGTTGAAGAACTTATCGCACATGCGTTTTGGCCGAATGGAAAAACGTTTTGACCATAATACTTACCTTAATTTCGTTAACCTGGTTGAAAAGCAAACCGGTAAGCGAATTGGCGTCAAAGAAAAAGACTTTTTGACTAGAGGCGCAGATGAAGTTGACTTGGTGCGATCTGGATTAGAAGACACTATGGTGACGGCTTACCAATCAATCCGTGACGTATACAAGAGGAAGAAAGATGTAAAAGATCTTAGAACGGCTGCCTTCTTAAGCGCCCTCAACAAGATCAGTAGTGACTATATGGCACTAGGTATTTTCCCATAGTCGATTTAGTGAAACGAGCAGAAAATTACAGGTAGTATACTTTTAATAGTTGCTGCCGTTCATAGCCACATAAGTGATAACTGTATCATTTATGTGGCTTTTCTAATGGTAGGTGGGCTGTTTGCTAATGCTTTCCGCAAAATTATATTGGTTCTCACTATAAGAATAGACTTTAATAAAAAATTAACTAAGGTATTTCACCAATTCTTTGAAATTTCATTTTTTGTGAATATATTGCGGGCGATTTAAATTCTTCCATAGCAGAAAAAACATTTATAATAGAATAGCAGAAATGAAAATGGACAAAGTAGACCTTAAAATATTAAAGATTCTCCAGGAAAATTCGAAAATAACTAATCTTGACCTCTCTAAAAAGATTGGCCTTTCACCTGCACCAACCCTGGAAAGGGTGAAGAAGTTAGAACAAACCGGCGTTATTGAAAGCTACCATGCTCAGGTCAACCCTCAAAGTGTAGGACTAAGTGTCAAAACCTTTGTTTTAGTATCACTAGCATGGCAGAAAGAAAATGCATTAAACAGCTTCCTGGAAAAGATCAAATCAATAGATGAAATCACCGAATGCTACATCATTACTGGCGAAGCAGACTTTTTGATTAAGATCGTTTGTAAAGATTTGCCTACTTATGAGCAATTACTTTTTAAAACACTATCTCAAATTGAAGAAATCGAACGATTAAAAACACTGATGACTCTGTCCACTGTAAAAGACGAGAAATTACTTCCGTACAAATACGACTAGTCAATCTGACATTAAGCTGCATTTTGCAAATAAAAAACCACTTCTGTACAACCAGATGTGGTTTTTTTAGTTCTATAGAGGGGAGACGGAAGTTTCCCTATAACGGGATGGGACACAGATTGAACGGATAAGGACGGATTTTTTTTGCGAGCGTAAAAAATTTAGCACGATAGTGGGAAATCCGTGTTCATCCGTTCAATTCGTTAGATCTGTGTCCCACCACGGTCGCAGATTGAACGGATTGAACGGATAAGGACGGATTTTTTTTGCGAGCGTAAAAAATTTAGCACGATAGTGGGAAATCCGTGTTCATCCGTTCAATCCGTTAGATCTGTGTCCCATCACGGTCGCAGATTGAACGGATTGAACGGATAAGGACGGATTTTTTTGCGAGCGTAAAAAATTTAGCACGATAGTGGGAAATCCGTGTTCATCCGTTCAATCCGTTAGATCTGTGTCCCATCACGGTCGCAGATTGAACGGATAAGGACGGATTTTCTTTGCGAGCGTAAAAAATTTAGCACGATAGTGGGAAATCCGTGTTCATCCGTTCAATCCGTTAGATCTGAGTCCCATCACGGTCGCAGACAACTTCGGTCTTTTTCAAAAAACAACATGAACAAAAAGAAAAACACGCTACTATGGAAAATCTCCGGAGACAAACTTCCCGGAGATTCATACCTGTTCGGCACCATGCACGTAAGAGATGAGAGAGCCTTTCTTTACCAAACGCAGGTGTATGAAAAGATCGACCTCTGTGAAACTTTTGCAACAGAATTCAGCCTGGAAGAAATACAAACCGGTGCCCAAGCCAATTCTATGGATTTGCCTGATGGGCAAACGCTTGACCAGCTGCTCTCGGAAAAACAATATCAAAAACTTGAAAAACTGTTCAATAAATTAATGGGAGTGGACCTAAAGCATTTCAACACCAGTTTGCCTATCCTCGTCAGTAATATTCTCACCGAAGCCATCATGTCCTCTGAACGAACCGTTTCCATAGATCAAGACCTGTGGAACTATGCCCGGGAAAATGGAAAAATTGTACTTGGTGTGGAAACCTATCAGGAACAAATTGACATTCTTCATAAAATATCCATTGAATATCAAATCAAATCACTGAACTATACCGTTAAAAACTGGAAAAACCACCATAAGCAAGTTCAGAAACTAACGAAGCTTTATCAGGAAGCGAATATCAACAAACTTTATAAAGCCAGCAAAAAAGGGTTGCAGGGTTTACGAAAAATATTACTCTACGATCGCAACACACGCATGGCAAAACGAATTGCCGACATGGCTAAGGAACAAACGATTTGTGCCGCCATCGGAGCAGCGCATCTTGCAGGTGGCAAAGGTGTTTTGAGATTACTCAAAAAAGAAGGATTGAAGGTGTCGCCTGTGAAGTTGATTGTTGAGTCTGAGGTATGATCTCTTTTAAGGTGGGCTCCGCGTTTAACGTACTTCAAAGATCGGCAAACCCGTCTGGCGCTTTCCGGTCCCTCAAAATATATTATGAATTCAAAAACTTACCTTCTAAAATTAATAGTCTTCCAGCTTGCGCTGTTCCTGAGTTTCCACAGTTCCGCTCAAAATAATTTCACCCTGAGTGGATTTATTAAAGATGGAGAAACAGGCGAAGCATTGCTTAACGCAAATGTTTATCAAAAAGATAGTGTCATCATCGGTACACTTACCAATACTTATGGCTTTTACTCCCTTACCTTGCCGGAAGGAACCTATGCAATCGTTTATTCTTACCTAGGTTTCAACAATCAGGAATATCAAATTGAATTAAACAAAGACACCCGGCTCAATGTCGAAATGGAAGCAGGTGTTTTGGTTGATGAGATTGTTATTACTGCGGAGCAAAAAGATGAAAATATAGAGAGTACGGATATGGGGCGTATAGATCTCCCTATGGAAAACATCAAAAAATTACCTTCCCTGATGGGCGAGGTCGATCTTCTTAAAACACTACAATTACTTCCCGGTGTACTTTCATCTACTGAAGGCAATACCGGTTTTTATGTACGCGGTGGAGGCCCCGATCAAAATCTGATTCAGCTGGACGAAGCGGTGGTTTACAACACCGGGCACATGCTTGGTTTTTTCTCTGTTTTCAACTCGGATGCTATTAAAAACACCACCCTGATCAAAGGCAGTATGCCACCAATGTATGGCGGTCGGCTTTCCTCAGTGGTAGACGTGCAAATGAAAGAAGGCAACAACAAACACATGCAGGTACAAGGTGGCATTGGGTTGATCGCTTCCAGGATCGCCATTGAAGGACCGATCGTTAAAAACAAAAGTTCTTTCATCATATCGGGAAGAAGAACTTACGCATTTGACCTGGCTCAACCTGCTTTGAAAGAAACCAGTTTTGCCGGAACCAATTATTATTTTTATGACCTGAATGCAAAAGCAAATTATCGTTTTTCTGATAAAAATCATCTATACCTTAGTGCTTATTATGGACGTGACATCTTTAAATTCAGGAGTAGCAACAGAGGCTTCAATTTCGAAATGCCTTACGGAAATGCCACTGCCACCTTGAGGTGGAATCACCTTTTCACGGACAAGCTCTTCATGAATATGTCTGCCATCATTAACGATTATGACTTTTCATTTAATGGGGAGCAGGATGAATTTACTGTAAATGTATTTTCAGGTGTCCGGGATTACAGTGCTAAAATTGATTTCGATTATTATCTCAGCGAACCGCATCACATCAAATTTGGCGTTCATGCAACCCATCACAGACTTACGCCAAATATCGTACAAGCCACATCCGGTGATGAGGTTTTTGGCAACGACCTAAGGGTTAAATATGCGGTTGAAACAGGTATTTACGTTCAAGACGACTTCAAAGTAAATACCCGTTTGAAACTGAACTTTGGTCTGCGCGTTTCTTCATTTACACATTTGGGACCTTACGATTCCCTGACTGATGATAAGACTTACAAGAGGGGAGAAGTGGTCCAAAATTATTATGGCATCGAGCCCCGATTGAGCGGTAAGTATCGGTTCAGCAAAAAAACATCGGCGAAGGCTGCTATCGTTGCCACAAAACAATACCTGCACCTTGTCAGTAATTCTTCTTCAACACTTCCTACTGATGTTTGGGTGCCTTCCACACCTTATGTAAAACCACAGCAAGGCGTTCAATATACCGCCGGTATTTTCCACAACTTTAGAAACAACGACTACGAAACATCTCTCGAAGTTTATTACAAGGATTTAAAAAATCAGATTGATTATGGAGAAAGCAATGTTCCTGACCCCGCAGTTGATGTTGAAAGTCAGTTCGTATTTGGGAAAGGACGTGCTTATGGCGCAGAATTTTTTCTTAAAAAGCGTACAGGAAGGCTTAACGGGTGGATCGGGTACACCTTGTCAAGTACAGAACGTTTTTTCGATGAAATACAACAGGGAGAAGCTTACCCAACCCGCTATGACAGAACACATGATATATCCGTTGTTATGAATTATGCCTTGAATAAGAAATGGGATTTCGGTCTTGTTTTCGTTTACGGAACCGGCAATGCATACACCCCCATTGAAAGTTTGTTTTTCATTGAGCAAGCTTTGAATGTAAATTACGGACCAAGGAATAGTGCCCGAATAGACCCCTATCACCGGGTTGATTTGGCAGCGACCTTCACCCCCAATAAGCGGAAAAATAATCATTTCGATTCGAGCTGGACTTTTTCTATTTACAATGTGTACAATCGGTTTAATCCTTTGTTTATTTTTCCTACTTTTGAAACAAATGCGAGTACTGGTTTTGCGCAAGCTACGGCATATAAAATTTCAATGTTTCCGATTATTCCTTCGGTTACCTGGAATTTTAAATGGAAACCTAAGGAGAAAGAGACCGTTTTGCTGTCAGAGTAGAGATCTGACAGCCATCCCGAACGCATCCATTGAGCCACTGAATAGTGACCAAAAAATTGTAATTATGAAAAAAATAATCCTACTAAGCATCCCGCTACTATTTCTTTTAGCAAGTTGCGAAGAACAGTTTACGCCCGATCTAATAACATCAGAAGTTGAAATCGTGGTGGAAGGCCACATCGAAGCCGTTGCCATAGCAGGTGCCGAAGTGCCGCTTCCAACTTATGTTATTCTGACGAGAACAATCCCGTTTAATTCAACTATTTCACCAGCAGAAATTACAGCGCTTTTTGTTAACGATGCATTGGTGACGGTAAGTGATGGTTCGAATACGGTTGAGTTGACGGAAGTATGTTGGGAAGATATTCCCCTGGAGTTGAGAGATGTGGCGATAGAATTATTGCCTGATGGACTTGACACCATTCCGGTAAATGTTTGCATTTATATTGATTCAGATTTATCGTTGCAACCTGAGATAGGCATGACATACGATTTGGTTGTTGAAGCAGATGGTAAGCGACTAACGTCTAGTACGACCATTCCTCCACATACTGTAATCGATTCATTAAAATTCGTGGCAGCTCCGGGAGATTTTGGGAATGAATATTTTGAGCTTCGTGGCTTTATGTCTGACCCGGAGGAGTATGCTGATTTTTATCGGTATTTTACCAGTACAAATGGCAGCATACTTTCAGCGGCATTTAGTTCTGTGGTAGATGATAAATTTTTCAATGGCCAAAGTTTTGAATTTCCGCTGGCTCGTACTGAAGTTAAATTTACTATTCGTGCTGATTCTGATGGGCAGGAAGAGGAAGAGCGAATTTTTGGTTTGTATAATGATGGAGATGAAGTCATCATAAAGTGGATTAATATTGACGAGCCTCATTTTCGTTTTTGGGAAACGCTGGAATTCAATATTGTCAATCAAGGCCCTTTTGGTTCCTATACCCGGATTAGTTCTAACATTGATGGCGGTGTTGGAATTTGGGGTGGGCAGTCGGCTTCCTATTATTCAATTACGGTCGAGTAGAGAGGTGTCGGGAGTCAGGGGCGTGGAGTCGGTGTTTGAAACTTTGACTTTAACTTCTTTTTTATACCAGCCATCACATCAACGTAAAAGCTAAACTAAAAACGCAGTAGCCATTGCCATTGCGACTAGCCACTAGCCGCTAAGACTTCTCAATAATCTCCGTCTTCTCTCCAAAATACTGAACAAACTTCTGCATGTCCACCGCCAAGTCCCTGTTCTGAGTGGCTTTAAAATAGGTGTCAGCCATACCTCGGAGCGTTTGATAAAAGAAACGATCCATTTCGTTTACCTGCATTTCATTTGTCCACAAATCAATCTTGAGGGTGTCTTTTGATTCTTTATCGAAAATGGAAAGTAGAAAAGCCTTGGCCTCCTTCGGAGTAGTGTCCGGATTGTCATCAGCATTCCATTCTATGTTTAAAGGCACGTTGGCCTTATCGAGACCTACGGCAATTTTGATGTTTGACGTTCTGGCTATCTTATCTTTACTCATGTTTAATTTTTGCGCAAAGCTACTGAAAGTAGTTGAAATTGAACTGTAATATCGCGAAATGTAAACATTAAAATGTAAAAATCCTTTGCTCAGATAGACTACCTCCGTATTCGATCACATTTAGAGTCTCAAACAGCAGCATTCTCAAAGGATAAGCAGCGCTCAATACGCTCTTGCCAGCCTGTAGCGTCTGACTTTCGAATCCTTTTAAAAAATAGTCACAAAACCTTTGTTTTCCACTAAAACTCGCTTACATTTGCGGCTGGTGAGGGTCATACGACTCGCTCCTTCTGAATCCCCCAGGGCGGAAACGCAGCAAGGGTAGGAGGTTGAGCAGTGCGGTGTGATTCCTCACCTCCTTTTTTTCCTGGATGCCTGATGCAAAATGCTGGTTGCTGGATCACTCGATTCGCCGGCATTTTATAAAACATGACATTAAGTTCATCAAAACAATCTTCTTCAATATTTCGATTGCTCATTTCACTTTGTATCTTTGCGCGGAAGATACGAGTTACCGGATATATAGCCACGACTATCATTGACTCAGGTCATAACTTCGAATGATCCAGCATCTTGCTTCCAGCAACCAGAATCACGTAAATTAAAACATAAAAAATGAGATTTTTCATTGACACTGCAAACCTTGACCAAATCAAAGAAGCTAAAGAATTTGGTGTATTAGATGGTGCCACCACTAACCCCTCACTGATGGCTAAAGAAGGAATCTCCGGTGATACCAACGTAATGGCGCACTACAAAGCTATTGCTGATATTGTAGACGGCGATGTAAGTGCGGAGGTAATTTCCACTGATTTCAAAGACATGATTGAAGAAGGAAAACGATTGGCTGCCATTGCTCCAAACATCGTAGTAAAAGTACCCATGATCAAAGATGGTGTAAAAGCATTGCGTTGGTTTACTGATAATGGAATCAAAACGAACTGCACTTTGGTTTTCTCAGCAGGTCAGGCGATCCTTGCGGCAAAGGCGGGAGCTACTTACATTTCTCCTTTTATCGGAAGATTAGACGACACTACCTGGGATGGCATGCAACTAGTTCGTCAATGCGCTGAGATTTATGCGATTCAACAATACGATACTGAAATACTAGCTGCTTCCATTCGAAATGCGAAGCACATCGTAGATGCGGCACAATCAGGAGCTGATATCGTAACCTGTCCTTTAAAATCTATCATGGGCTTACTTAATCACCCACTTACAGATATTGGTTTGGCTAAGTTTTTAGCGGATCACAAGAAAGCGAACGAGGCTAGCTAAGACTGGTGTTTGCGTTTATTTTTTTCAAGGCCATAGGATGTGTAACATTCTATGGCCTTGTTCGTCTTTTCTTTGTCGTGCACTTTTAACGTGTTT
>Ga0114957_1005268_pt1 | contig 10798 bp, 7 predicted proteins | sample BantaG_FD_87175 | JGI IMG/M metagenome (GOLD analysis project Ga0114957, IMG submission 87175) | Marine algal microbial communities from Bantry Bay, Ireland - BantryBay_4 metaG | ecosystem: Host-associated > Algae > Red algae > Unclassified | place: Bantry Bay, Ireland | collected 2014-11-21 | reverse complement strand
TGGACGTAAAAAAGGCAGTTTTACAATCGATACTGTAATCTACCCTCAGGTAACAGCCGCAAGGCAAAACTTAAAGTTATTTTTTTTAAAGTGTCAATAAACCTGCTTGGCGCAAGATGTACTTATCTTCTATTAGCTGTTATTTATCTTTCGGCTCGAGTTCATCTAATTTAAGATGAATTTTATATATTGTTGTTGTTGTTGTTGTTGTTGTTGTTGGTAATAACTCACTTAAAAAAGCCTCAGCAAGGTCGGCAGCCTCAACTCTTTGCTCTACAGTTGTGCTATCTTTCCAGTTATGACCAGAAATATCTATTGACCCATCTAAATTAAACCTTATGGCCCCACCAGTTCCAGCAAATCTAACTTCACCTAACCCATGATTTTCAAGTAGCTGCATATGCATTGAACTACTGTCATACTTATGACTATGCTGTGCTCCCGGAATATTCTTCCCAAATAAAAACTCGCCTTTATGAATTACATAACCGTAACTACGACCAGGTTGAAACTCAAACTTATCAATAGGGCTGCGCTCTTTGCCATTATAAAAAATTACAGACTCAGAATTTTCAAATTTTTGTGCAATTTCAATAAATAACTTTACTCTGCTCACTTCTGTTGAGCTAGCTTTACTCAAGATTGAGTTACTACTGTTCATTTCGTATTGACTAGTTTTTACATCACCATATTTTAATGTATCTAATGTAACTTTAGAATTGGAGTCTAATTTAATTATGTCAAAATTACTCACGTAAAATCTATAGAGATCATTTTTTAATGAATCAATTGCTTCGAAGTGATCATTAGCTTCACTTATTTTACTTTGTATATGATCATAACTCAGTACCGACCAGCGATGAGATATTCTTGTGGGTGGCAATGGATAGCTCGGATGTTTTTGATTCAACTCCACTTCTAAATCTCTAGTTGAAAGCCTTTCCTCAGTTGGCTCCTTACTTCTTACAAGAAGGTATATTTTTGAGCTTTCTCTATAAAACCTTGATACTTCATAATCGAACCTTTCTTTTTCTAAATCTAATAACTCAGAGCTTCTTCTCATATCACTTTTTACATAATCTAAAAAAGCAGAGACCACATCCCCTAACAACCATACTTCTAGGCCACTTTAAAAATATTAACAATAAAAAAACTATATAAAAACAACTGTTTAGAGAGTTGCCCAAAGCCGCTTACTTATCAATAATTAGATCTGACGCAAGATTGTCAGGCTCATGATGAAACTCTTTACGAAAGGTCCCAGGCTCTAATGCTGCGTCCTTGTTACCAGAAGCAGGTCATATAGCTTTTACTAAGTTTATTGCATTCCAGCTAACAGGGTCTTTTAAAATAGCCCTGCCCACTGCGGTGAAATCAACTTTTGATTTTGATATAATACAATCAATATAACTTCCTGTTGTAATTCCGCCCACTCCAATAATTGGGGCTGATGTGAGTGCTTTTAAACTTTCAGCATCACCTACTAAGTAGCCTTGGCCATTATTACCTCTTGGCCTTCTCCAGCCGCCAATGCCAGATGAAACATCATTTAGGTCCACACCCAACTTTTCTAGATCATTAACGACCACAGCCATATCCTCAATACTCAAACCTCCCCGGGCATGGTCTTGAGCTGGTAGTCGTACAGCTAATAGTTTTTTTGGAAATAGTTTTTTAATTTCCTGAACTAGCCTTCTTAATAACAATGACCTGCCATGGATATCGCCGCCATACATATCGCTTCTTTGGTTTGTAATTGGTGATAGCCATTGGTTTAAGCCATAACCATGAGCTGCATGTAGTTCAATTATGTCAAAACCACTGGCCACAGCTCTTTTTGCTGAAGCTATATACCAATCCATCATTTTTTTAATATGAATTTCTGTGGCCATTATAGGCGTTTCTAAATTACTATTTTTTACAGGGACCGCTACTTTACTAGCTCCGATCAAACTCTGACCTGTAAGTATTGAACTCCCCTTACCGCCGACATGAACAATTTGAAGCCCGGAAAGTGCACCACTAGATTTAATTGCACTTGATACTTTTCGAAGCCCAGGAACTTGTGAGTTTAAATTTACCCCCAGTTGATTTGGCTCCCCCTTACCACTTTGGTGCACAAAGCTGTATTCAGCAAAAATAATCCCGGCTCCACTTTCTGACAATCTTTTATAATGCTCTATAGTCTTTTTAGTCACAAAACCTTGTTCATCTGCTGTTTGAGATGCCATGGGTGGCACAACCACCCTATTTTTTGCTATTTGTCCATTTTTAAATCTATACTCATTCCATCTATTCATTTTATTTCTCCAATGTTTCTTTAATTTACATACACTAATAATTGTTCTTGAAAAAGAAACATAATTGAATTATATATTTCGATTATGGAAATATTTGAACTTCGTTATTTTTTATCTGTAGCTGAAATTGAAAGCGTTAACCAGGCAGCAAAAAACATAAACATCTCACCTGGCTCACTCAGCAAGGCCGTTTCTCGACTTGAAGACGAGCTACATGTAAAACTATTTTTCAGAGTAGGCCGTGGCATCAAGTTAACCCCTGAAGGTCGGCAATTAAAAGCACGAGCCACACAAATACTTCAGCTTGAAGAAGATACTCGCTTTGAAATTGGCGGAAGTGACTCTACCAACATTAATATTTATATTTCCTCAGAAGAAATCCTACAAGCAAGCTTTGGGTTGAGCCTAGCAAAACAAATTAATAAAAAATTACCTTTTGCTAAAATAAAATTTTTAACTCGTGAAGAAACTAAAGCCATTGAACAAGTGAACGAAGGAGAAGCTCACATTGCTATTATTACTGGTGAGCCCCCAAAAAAACTAAAATCTAAGGCTATTGATCAAGTTAACTTTATAACCTGTGCCTCTAAAAAACATCCCTTAGTTAAAAAATACGGAGTTAATAAAGCTATTCCCGTGGAGGAAAGTGTGAAACACTCTTTCGTTTCACCTGAGCTTGCGATACTAGGAAGAATTAAAAACTCAACAAGCTTAGATGGTTGGAGAGATGATAAATTTCCTCGTCAAATTCAATATAAAGTGAGTGGATTAAAATTAATGGAGAATCTCATTCATTCCGGCATGGCCTTGGGCTACTTGCCAGACTATTTTATCAAGGAAAGTAACTTAGTGCCTTTAGAAATAACAGGCTGCCCATACTCCTGTAAACAAACTGTGCGCTTACTTACCAGCCCCACATCAGAGCTAAGGTGGCTAGAAGAGCTATGGACTACTCTTTAAACAATGATCACTCCCTAATGGGGCGATGAGCACCTTAATTAGGTGCCAGTTACTTTAGAAGGTTACGGATGCCCTATAATAACTCTTAATAAACAGTAACTTACAACCTCTTCTTCAAGGTTATATTTACATAAATCTTGATAGAATTATTACAAAGCCCTAACAAAAAAACTTTCAAAGCTATCTATATTATGGCGATTACTTTGAGACATTGCTACTTTGCCAAAATCAACACTAAGGAAGTCATTTTAATGCGATTCTATAATCTATTAGTTTTACTTATATCTATTTATTCTGTAAATGCATTTGCAGCACCAAGCCCTAGCCTTAGTTTAAAAACTTATTTAAGTAATTACTTTAGCAATAATGAAATTAAAAAAAACATTGATCTCGATAAAGAAATTCAAATCAGTGAGAGTAAAACACTCAGTAACAACCTTGATGGCCTGTTATCAATAACGCCATCTCGCTCACAACAAAAAGATAAAAACATACAACCTAGCTGGGACCGTAAAGATCAAGTCTCAGCCACTTATACGCAAAACCTGCCCACAGGAACTCGGGTCAGTGTTGGCGGCACTAAACACCTCAACAATAGCCTGCGATTTGATGAACAGGTTGATAATTCCTTTTTTATTCGCCTAGAACAGGATTTATGGCGCAATGGATTTGGCCACAACCAAAGAAGTAATAAGAAAATTGCTAAGGCTAATATTTTATCTGCCAAACTAAACCACTCCATTCAAACTGCCAGCCAGTGCAACCAGGCCGTAACTCTTTATATGAATGCCTATAGAGACTTAAAGGCCTACCAGATATATAAAGAGTTAAATACGAGCTCTAAAAAATCATTTGCCACAACAAAAAAATCATATAGACAGAGGCTCACTCAAAAAATTGATTATATCGCAGCCCAAGCCGATCAGCTGAGCAACGAGCAAAGACTTATTGCCGCTGATGCCAGACTACAAACTAGTCTAAATGAGTTATTCAATTCCATTGCACTACCTGTAAATAAAGATATAAAATTAGAAAAACCTAATTTAAAATTAGCAACGTCTAAAACAACTGTACTCGCAGCTGATTACACTCAACTTTACGATGCTGATGTAAAAGCTAAAAAACTAAATTATTCTTCACAAAAAAACACAGGCTCCCCCGAACTTAAACTCTACCTTGAAGGCTCAAAAAATAACAATCAATTTACTGATAGCCTTAGTCGCGAAGATACTGAAAATGTTAATGTCGGCTTAAATATTAATATCCCTATTAATGATACTGGCTTAAAATCTCGATCTAAAACTAGTTATTATAACTGGAAAAAAGCAGAGAATGAAAAAAGTTATCAACTTAGAAAACTTAAAAATGATTTAGCTAATAGTAATAAACAAAATGAAAAATTCGCACAACAGCTTGCAGTCTTAGAGAAACAAAAAAGTAATTATAAACAACTCACCATTGAAGCTAAAAGGCTGCTAAGGTCTGGCCGTATTGAGTATAATACTTATATACAGTACCGCGACCAGGAATTTAATAATGAGTTCACCCAAATTGATACTTATAGAGATTTACTACTTGGGCAAATCGAAGTTTCACTACTCACCACTCCTCAAACTAATTTATGTAGCCAATTAGCCAGTAAAAAATTAACCGGTGGAGAATTAACTAAATGAATAAAATATTTAACTACTTTATAGAAAATAGTTTCGTTGTTAATTTGATTTCGGGCTTTGTAATTTTGACCGGTGTATTTTGCTTATCAATGATGAACAGAGACCTCATCCCTCCCCTACAATTTCCTGTAGTAAATGTAACTGTCAGCTTATTTGGTGGAACTCCAGATGAAGTCGAAAAATTTGTCACCTACCCTCTTGAAGAGGCACTCAAGAATGTAGTTGGAGTGAATAAAATAACCTCCACTAGTTCTAACAGCCTTTCTCGAATCCGTATTACCTATGATTCAGACTTTAAGCAAATGGATCAGGCTGCTGAAAATGTCAGAGCTCAAATTGAGGCTATAAAATCAAGGCTTCCTGAAAACATCAGAGGTATAAATGTAACTCGTGCTGAAGTTAAAGAAACTTTTTTATATTGGCTTGGGATAGAAGGTTTTGACCAAAACAAAACCAAGCATAGACAATTCTATAAACGTTTTGAAAAGCAACTACTAAAGACCCCAGGTGTAGTAAGGGCTAATAGCAGCTTAAAAGAAAGAGATGTTTATATTGAGTTTGACCAAAAAAAATTAGACCACTACAGTTTATCAACAACAGAAGTCAGAACATTAATCAGAAGCGCCTTAGTGATTTCACCAGTAGGAATAATTGACCAAGGTGACGAAAAAATTGAGGTTAAGCTTAATAATGTAGTTAAGGATATTGATAGCTTAAAAAACTTAACACTTAGAGGTAGCCTTTCTGGTTATCAAATTAAACTAAAAGACATTGCCCGCGTTGAATACAAAACTGGTAAAGTAAACTCTTTGAAATACATTAACGGTAAAGAAGGCCTCAGCCTTGGTGTACGCAAAGACTTAAACTCTGACTCTTTTACACTAAAAGATTTAGTAGATAAAAAAATTAATAGTTTCAATAAAGAAGCCCCAGATAATATAAAAATTAAATCATTTCTTGATGGTCCACAGTTTATAAAAACCCAGATAAGTGTTTTAACACAAAACGGAATTATTGGCTTTATTCTTGTATTTTTCATCTTAATTTTATTTTTAAACTTTAGAACAGCGGTTATGACTGCCTTTGGTTTACCACTGGCTTATCTAGGTACTTTTTGCGTGCTTTATGCCTTTGGCTTAAATATAGATTTACTTTCAATTATAGGAATGATTTTAGTGGTCGGCATACTTGTTGATGACGCCATTATTGTTGCTGAAAAATATAATGATAATCTTTTAAATGGCCAGCCACCTAAACAAGCTGCCAATAACGCCATAAAAGCGCTAATTATACCTGTAACCGGAACGGTATTAACTACCCTAGTAGCTTTCGCCCCACTTATTTTTATTAAAAGTGAGATCAGTACCATTTTATATGCCGTGCCTATTGTGGTGATAACAGCTCTTCTTATTAGTTGGGTGGAGTCTTTTTTTATCCTACCTAACCATCTAGCTCATTTTGCAAAATCGCCAAAACCACCGCGGGCCAAAAAACTTATGGGCTTTTTAATTAGAAAATATAAAGTTTTCTTGCGCTCAACCTTAAAGTTCCGCTACGTAGCATTTATACTTATGATTGCCGTTGTTGGCTTGGCTGGTTTTATCGCCAATAAAAAAATTAAAAAAGATTTTAACCTGAGAATTAACGCTGAATATATCGACATTAATGCAACCCTTAAAAAATCAGCATCGCTGGAAGATAGCTATAAACAAGTAAAAAACTTAGAAAACAAATTAATGCAAATTTCAAAAGATGAAATTACAGATGTTTATACCAACATTGGTGACATTTGGGTGGATGGTAAGATGCGTACTGACCCCAAATATCTACAGATTTCATTAATGCCTAACCGCACAGACAATTACCCTAAAAGACAGGTCAAAAGAATCACTCCCATTATTCAAAAGATTATTGATGAAAACAAATCAGATATATTTGAGAAAATTGAAATTACCAAAAAAGGTGAAGGCCAAGACGAAGAAAAAAAACAAATTGTATCTCTGTATATTAGCGGATCAGACGAAATTGATTTTCAAACACTTGAGAAGAAAATTTTAGCCACAACCAAAGATATAAAAGAAATTAAAGAATACTCACCTGACAGTGAGCTTTTCTTAGACTCATGGAGTTTTTCACCAAGCCCATCAAAACTTAGCCTACACCAAATCACCCCTCCGCAGCTGTCGGGACAAATTAGAGGTTATTTTTCTCCAGATCATTTAATTGAAACTCGCCTAGGTGGAGAAAACTTATGGGTTTACACACGTTTAAAAGAAAGAGCTCAGTGGAAACTTAATGATCTAAATAGTATTGCTGTTTTAACTCCCAGACAAGTAACCGTTCCTCTAGCATTATTAGGACGCTGGGAAAAAAATAATGATTTAAAAAAAATTACTCACAAAAATGGCGAGCGCCAATTTACCATGGATTTCAAAGTGGCTGAAAGCAGCACAAGAGACCTAGCATACAAGGAACTCAAAAAATCTATTGAACCACTAAAAACAGCTTATCCTGAATATAACTTCAGCTTAGAATATTTATCTGACGAAGAAAAAGGCAACCAAAGCTGGGCTCTTAAGGTGGCTTTAATTTGTATTTTTGGAGTTATGTTTATTTTAGCTTTAATTTTAAAATCTGTGGCCCAGCCATTTATAGTCGGCCTACCTATCCCCTTTGGTATTGTTGGAATTGTACTAGCACTTTATGTACATAATTTGCCAATGGGCCTAATGGCCTTAGTGGGGCTAGTGGGCACCATAGGTGTCTCCGTGAATGCCTCTATTATTATGGTGGACCAAATTAACCAACTAAAAAAACGCCGCGGTAAAATGGACCGAGATGTTTTAATCGATGCTTGCGCATCAAGGTTACGAGCTATTTTATTGACCACGCTAACAACTTTATTTGGTGTGTTCCCAATGGCCTACGCTTTTGGTGGTGAGTCAGGTTTCACACAACCATTAGCTTTTTCAATGGCCTGGGGCTTGAGCTTTTCAACAATACTGACATTATTTATTTTACCTGCACTACTAGAAATACGAGAAGATAGCTTTAAGGTATTTGGCTTTTTAAAACGAAAGCTATTTAGAAAAAAAGAAGTTTCTAAAGTTAGTATTAACCAACCTGGTTCTAAAAAGAAGGACAAAGCTTTTGATGGTGAAGGCAACAGGCCTGCCCCACCCACTTTTCATTAAAACGAAAGAGCCACTTTGGCATTTAAGTGGTTGGCGCCAAATGCGTTAACATATTCCGCACCCACTTTAAGTAATAATAAATTCACTTGTAAGCCGGCGACTATTTGTAAGCCACTGGCTTCAGAGTCAACTCTACTTGAAGCTGTATAATTAAAAACTGAACCTGAGCCAGAGCCAGTAGCAATTAACTCACCGTTTGAGCTAAGAAAACCAATAGATGCATAGGGCTCAATAATTCCAAATGACTTACCAACTATAGCCTGTAACCCTAATTGAGTCTGTTTGTAATCTAATGTCCCTGTAAAACTACCAGAGGACTGTGAAGATTGAGTGATTGAAAGGTTTGTATCAATCAACATACCACGAATTGCAATATCCACAGGCAGTTCCATAAAGTATGTCAGCTCTATTTTACCGGCCAAACTTAAATGGTTAAACTCCACATCTTGAATATCTACCTCTGGTATGTAATTGGCTTCAGCAGTTATACCAAAAGGTAGCGAAACCAAAGCGTAAAGAGAAGCAAAGGGTAAAAATTCAATTTCATCTGAGCCTGAAGGCATTGACCTTGCTACAATTTCTTTAACATGATCAGATTTCGTAACTCCAGCTACAAGGCCGGCTTCAAATCCAAAAATTTTTGATTTACTTTTAGCACCACTTACTGTGCTATGAGTAAAGGTGGCAGAAAACTCTTCAAATATATTATCTACATCGTCTTCACTCAAATTATTAAAACCATAATTTGAAGCCCAACTAGGAATGGCAATTGTAATAGTAATTAAAACTATAAATAGTAATTTCATTTTTACCCCTAAATATCTAGATAAGATTTGCACATTTAACTCGTGTGATAATTATTTAAATTTTATCACGCAAAAAGAAAAAAAAACATTCAGTGCACCACTTAACTAGCCTAATAAACAGTTAGCCCGTATGAACGAAGTTCATGTAAGGGCGGTATACAAAAGTTTCTAAGCCATAGCGCTTCGTCCAGATTGGACGATGCGATGTGGATTAGAAATCACTCCCACTAGTTAAGCTATTTAAAATTAAACTGTTTTTTTATAAATTATTAAAAAATTATGTTACTTATATTTGCATAATATAAACAGGATTAATTTTCTGCTTTAGTTTTAGGCATTTTATTGGGGGAAGTGTTTCATTTCTACGACACAAGGCAAATATAATGAAAAAATACTACTAGATATTAGTTGTGTCAGCGCCATAAACTCCTGATACTTAGGTATAAAAATAAAACTTAAAACTATTAATATAAAACGACTAAGGAGAAGACGTATGAAATTAATGAGCCTAATATTGGCACTACTACTACCAATGGCTGCTATGGCAGACAATCATGCAGACAACCGCTGGACTTTAGGTCTTGGTGCCGGGATGTCTGTACCTTTAAACAACACTGATTTCAAAGATCACTTTGATTCTGATTTAGCTGGTTCAGTTTGGGCTCGTTACAATTTGACTCACAGATGGGGACTACAGTTAGGTTATGACCGTGTAGAGTATAACTTATCTGACGACGGTATTGCTGCTCGTGGTGATGAGCATGAGTCTATGGCTATGGATAACTTCAGTTTAATGGCTACATTGAACTTTGGCCATATGGGGTCGTTAACTCCTTATATCGGAGCTGGTCTTGGTTTAGGTATCATGAATCGTCTTTATACTAATTCTGAAGATACAGGAGCTAATGCGACTGGTTCAGCAGTAGAAAAAAGATGGATGGAAATGACTCCTAAATTACGTTTAGGTTTTGATTGGGCATTAAGCAATGCTATGAGCGTAGGCTTCATGGTTGATTGGCATTACTTCCAAACTGAAGATGACGAAGGTTATGGAGATAATGGTGTTGATGGTGGACCTGAAACTTCACTAAACAACGCACAAACTTTAGTTCCAATGTTAGCATTTAACTACAGTTTTGGTGCTCGTAACAAAGCTCCAAGTGATAGCGATGGCGACGGCGTAATGGATAAGAATGATGCTTGCCCTAACACTCCAGCTGGAACTTCTGTTGATTCTACTGGTTGTAAAGTTAAAATGAACGATGCTGATGGTGATGGCGTAGCTGATTCAAGCGACAAATGCCCAAGTACTCCAGCGGGTAAGGATGTAAATGCTTACGGTTGTGCTGCTAAAGAAGTTTTCGCAGTAAAAATGGATGTTAAATTTGATTCTGGTAAATTTGTTGTTAAAGACACTTACCGTGACCAAATCGCACAAGTGGGCGACTTCATGAGAGAGCATAAAGATACTACTACTGAAATCGAAGGTCATACTGATAACACTGGTAAGAAGTCTTACAACGTTTACTTATCAAAAAAACGTGCTGAAGCTATTAGAAACTATCTAATAAAGAACTTCGGAATTGAAGCTAGCCGCTTAACAGCTGTAGGTTACGGTCCAGACCAACCTATTTCTGATAACGGAACAAGAGCCGGACGCGCAGAAAACAGACGTGTTGTTGCTTCAATTAAAACTGAAAAATAATTTATAACTAAATTTAGTAATAAAAAAGGCTCCTTTAGGGCTTACTATTACCCACATCTTTTGATGTGGGTTTTTAGTTTTTAGGCCCGCCTAGTTAAAAAGCAAGCGAGCAAAGGTTTTCATTGAATTAGTAATGATAATTTTAAAATTATAAATGAGA
>Ga0114957_1005267_pt1 | contig 10801 bp, 13 predicted proteins | sample BantaG_FD_87175 | JGI IMG/M metagenome (GOLD analysis project Ga0114957, IMG submission 87175) | Marine algal microbial communities from Bantry Bay, Ireland - BantryBay_4 metaG | ecosystem: Host-associated > Algae > Red algae > Unclassified | place: Bantry Bay, Ireland | collected 2014-11-21 | reverse complement strand
TCTTGTTCAGCCTTTAAAATGCGCTCGATTGTAGATTTAAACATCTCTTGCATTACACCATTGGGGCCTGTTAAATCTTCCAATGATGTTACATTTTTTAGCATGTTTTGTACTTTTGATGTGACGAAAGCTGGCTCTTCTTTTCTTGTCATAATGACTCCTGTTACAAACTGACTATATATGTCAGCTTGCGGTTAAGTCACTTACACAGAATTATTTACACTACCGGCCTCAGATTAAAATTATTAAGTGTTGATTATTGTTTTTGTTTTCTTATTAAGCTAAAAAAGTGAACGAATAATGGTTGGAGCCATTATGCTCCAACTGAAATATTTAGTTTTTCATCTAGCATTGCCTCAATCTCATGTATCCAGTAGTAGCTATTTCTAGACTCTATAAGCTGCTCATCTTCAACTAAGCTATTTAGGTATTCTTGTTTGGCGATGCTGAATGATGTCGGGTCTAGTACTTTAATAGCCTCTATTGGGTTAACATTTATCCAGCCAACTTGAATACTTTCTTCGTAGCAATCAGCTAATGAACCTTCAATATCTTCGCTGCGGTAAACTTCACAATGTTCTTCTATTAGATCTTCAATAATCCAATCTACGCCATATTCAGGGCCATTATTTTGTGTGATTCGCATATTGTCATCTGAGTGACACTGTTTACACGTTGTTTTTTCAACTACTTTGTAGCAGTTATAGCAAAATGGTTTTGATTCTTGATAGGCTAGTTTCTCTAAGTTTTCATATAGTTCGCTATTTATGTTTTGAGTGTTCATATTAAGTTCTCCTTTTAGGTTAAAACCCAGGCTTACGCCTGAGCTTTTTGGTTAGATTTAATCGCTTGTAGGTATTTGATTTGTGACTTTAACTTTTTCACACGGATTACTTTTTCTGAGATTAACTCACCATTTTTATTTTCAAATGGTATCTCCAGTACGAACTTTATTAAGTTAATACTAAAAATCTCTGATGCTCCATTTATTGTTACAACTACTGCATTCCCACTTTTTGTTTTTCTAATTGATTTCTTTTTCATTTTATTCTCCTTGTTTAGTTGTTCCCCCCGTAATGAGGGGCCTTTCACAAGAAAGAAGGCTCCGATTGGAGGGATCAAGCGAGTGGATTCACTTGATGCCCATTCTGTAAGCGTAGCGGCAGGAGCTATGACATAAGAGCAAAGCGATATGGCGTTGATCATGCAAGAATGGAAAAGCGTCAATTGAAGGAGCGAGCGCACTCTAAACATGGATACTAATTTGAAGAAGTTACTTTAGATTACAAATACTGGTTTGATTTTTTGGTTATAGTTAATAGGCTGTTAGCATTTTGTATTACTTTTGAATAACTACTTAATTTCCCTTTGGGTATATATTGAGTACTCTTGGTTGAGTACTAAAATTAGAACTACTAAATAATACGTCATCATATTCTGCTTCAAAAAGCTCTCCCTCGGCTTTTAGCAAAAGGGAGGTCATTTTGAACCAGAAAAATATAAATAACGAAGTATCAATAGAGCTAAAGTTAAAGTTTCATGCTAGAGAGGTTAATTTAATACTGCTTACTAAAAGAAAATGGGTAATAGCAATTATACTACTACTAGCAAAAGGGTTTACTTGGAAGCTTGGAGGAGGGTGAGCTTGGCATATACTTGAGGGGCAGGGAGCTACGTGGGTAAAGAGGACCGTAGGAACTTACTGCTCTAAATAGTATCGCTAATCGGAGATTAGTAAAATTTAAGAGTAGGGTTACTTAGACCCATAGAGATAATAGCTAAATCACCTTTGACGTCGGTAGTCAGAAGTACTTGGCTTTTGTTTTTATTACGGCTAAAACTTTAGTGTGAAAAGTTTTAGGGAAGTAACATTTGATAAAAAAATTTTGATGAGCTGCTGCAAGAGTGCAGCGCTTTAAATGAAGCCTCAGTCAAGAGAATGTGTGGTTTTCTTATGTCAGCCCAACACTTTGCTGGAAAATCTGACTTAGATGTTAAGAAGAATTATCATTGTCAAATACAACTAATCAAAAAGCAAATGGAAGTTGATAATATTAAAGCTATTGTATTTGAGCTGTCACAAAAAAGTGACCTCCTGAAGTCAATATTCTTTGATAATAAATAACTTTTAATTATTTGTTTTTAAATAGCAAACTAGAAGCCAGAGACGAGTGAAACTCAAGGTGTGGTTAGTTTAATCCACCGCCATTACAAGTTACAGCTTCTAAAAAATACTTAAATTTTCATAATACAGTACAGAGGTTAGTTGAATCTTGCAAAATTTCGTCAAAAAAGTGTCTTGGGGGTAATTAATTAGATTTAAAATTCAGTAATTATAGGCTGTTAGGTTAGGAAGAGGGTAGATTCAATGACTTTCTAAATAAATTAACTTTTGAAAACAGTTATCAAACAGATAAATATATATAATGAGTTTAGCAACTAATTAGCTTGTTTGTCTTGGCTATTTTAGAGTAAAATTATTCTGATAATCATTGAGGGAGTATTTATATTGAAGCCACCAGAAATACCAAATGACAAAGAACGCCTTCAAAACTTGTTGAGTTACAAAGTGCTTGATACTGAGTCTGAACAAGTATTAGATGATTTAACTGAATTGGCCTCTCAAATCTGTCAAACTCCAATCTCAGCGATTAGTTTGTTAGATGCTGATAGGCAGTGGTTTAAGTCGGTCGTTGGGTTAAATGTTAAGGAAACTCCCAGAGAACATGCCTTCTGTGCGCATGCTATCGCTCAGGAAAATTTATTTGTTGTTAATGACACATTAAAAGATAAACGTTTTAAGTTTAACCCTCTTGTAACCGGAGATCCTAAAATACGCTTTTATGCAGCCGTCCCTTTAAAATCGGAGGGTGGTCATAATATTGGAACATTTTGTGTTATTGATAAAGTGCCTAGACTTTTAAACGACTATCAAAGAGAAGTTCTTGTTAAATTAGCTCGCCAAGTTATGTCTCAGATTGAATTAAGAAAAAAGGTTGGAGAGGTTTCTGATCTAAGTAAAGTAAGAGAAAAGCTGATAAAGAAAACTATTAGCTATGCAAAAGAAAAATCAAATTTAGCTGATCAGCTCCGCCAATCAAATGAAAAATTAAAGAACTTAAATACAAAGGCTATTGATTTGGGAAATGTTAAATCTCAACTATTAGCAAATATGAGTCATGAAATTAGAACCCCATTAAATACAATTCTTGGTTTAGTTGATATGATGAGTGATACTAGGTTAGACAGAAAACAGTTTATGTATTTAAATAAGGTTAAAGAATCATCGAATCACCTGCTTTCAGTGGTAAATAATGTTTTGGATTACTCTAAGCTTGAGTTTAATAAGGATTCCAAAGCTATTAAAGTTAAAGTAAAATTAAATACTGTAGTTCAATCGTTGGTGAAAATGATTGAAGCTGAGTGTGAATCAAAAGGCCTAGTATTTATGTCAAACTATGATGAGGCTGAAGATGTATATATTGAGACCGATGCATTAATGTTACGTCAAATTTTACTTAACTTATTAAGTAATTCAGTTAAATTTACTAATCCTGGCGGTAGTATAAGCTTTATGATTAATATGGATATTGAAAAGGGGCAGCTAAATTTTGAGGTTAAAGATAGCGGCATTGGTATGAATGATAATGTGAAAAAGAATATATTTACTCCATTTTTTCAGGGCGACAACTCTGCTAGCAGAAAATTTCAAGGAACCGGCGTTGGCTTGACCTTGGTAAAAGAGTTTACTGAAAACCTAGGCGGGGAAATTAATTTCCAATCAATAGTGGCTCAGGGCACTTCTTTTAATTTGGCGCTACCAACTGAAATTACACATGTAAACAAAAATGATAAAAGAAATATTAAGCCTAGCTGGGCAGTTATTTGCCAAGATCACCTTAGGCACAAGGCAGTTTCAAAGACTTTGCTAAAGTATGACTCGCAAGTAATTATGTTAAAAAAAGATGAGCCACTGTTAATTGATATTTTATCAACAGACGGAATCAATCATATTGTTATTGATGATGGTGATGATTACTTCACAGATGAACAGTTGGGTAGTCTCTTAGATAGTTTACGAGACATAAAGTTTATTTATCTAGGTGATAAAGAGATATCCAAGTATAAAAATATTGATTTTATTGCCAATGATCTTGAAGATTTAGTTAGTTATTTGAAAAAACAAGATTTTTCATCGAGCGAAGAAGTTAAAAGCGTACTAAGGAAAATGAAGGTTTTAGTAGCTGAAGATAATATTAATAACCAATTTGTGATTAGAGAGTTCCTGCAAGGTTATGTTGCTGATATTAAGTTTGTAGTAAATGGAAATGAATTTATACATGATTACAAAAGTAATAATTACGACATAGCTCTTCTGGACATACAAATGCCTGATTTAGATGGCTTCTCAGCTATGATTGAGTTACAAAAAGATGATATAGCACATATTCCTGTTTTTGCTTTGAGCGGAGACTTTCTTGAAAGTAAAATAGAGGAGGCGAGAAGTCTCGGCTTAGCTGGCTTTATTGCCAAGCCAGTGAATAGAAAATCTTTACTTCACTCGTTAGCCTACTGCAAGTTAGGTAAGTTAAATAAGTTTCATATTACCCATTACCATAAATAAGGGCTATCTGAGGCTTTTTGTATTTGTTTTTTCAATGATGTTGCATAGGAAATTATTGGGTCAGGTTGACTCGTAAATATCTGTAAACTTTGCGGCCAAATAAATTCTGCATTAGATCTAGGTCCATTTTTTTTAAATTTTAATTTAATTTAATTTAATTTTACTGTAGGGCCGATTAGAGTCATCATGACTCAGCATTTTTCTCTAAAGAGGTTCTATTTACCGTACAGTTTTATAAAAAGAATTTTTTTAAAAAAAATGGCTTTGTGGGTGAATATTGTTGGCGGTGTTGCTGTTTGACCGGTAGAACCTATGGGCGTAGGCTCTACAGATGACAAAAAATAAGCCTCTAGTATTTATAATCGATGATGAAGAGCACTGCTTAGGTTCATATGAATTATACTGTGAAAAAGCAGGTTTTGAACCTATGTGTTTTTCTGGTGGTAAAGAGTTCTTAGATTACTATAAGGTTTTTTTAACTGAACCCAGAACACATATTATTATTTCAGACATAGGTATGCCATCAATAACGGGCATTGACCTATTTAAAGAGATAAAGAGTCTATCTGGTGAAGGTATATTTATATTTTTAACTGGAAAAGAAGATATTGGGATAGCAGTTAATTGTATGAAGTTAGGTGCTTTTGATTTTGTAAATAAGCCAGTGAGCTTTGATTTGCTAAAAACAATAATGGATAAAGCCTTTGGGTATTCTGATTTACAAGCTAGGAATGAGGAGCTAGAAAGTATTATTTCTGACTCAACAGACTTTTTTGGGCTCATTGGTGTGAGTTCAAAGATGAAAGATATATTTAGTTTACTAAGGAGAGTGGCTAAGGTTGATGCTTCAGTATTAATTACTGGAGAAAGTGGAACTGGTAAAGAAAAAGTAGCCAGGGCAATACATAGTGCTAGCCCGAGGCGATTGAAGCCATTTGTTCCGGTTAACTGCTCTTCTATCCCTGAAAACTTAATAGAGTCTGAACTATTTGGTCACGCAAAAGGCTCCTTTACTGGTGCAGATTCTAAAAAAATTGGTCTTTTTCAAGAGGCCAATGGTGGTACAATTTTTTTAGATGAAATAGGTGATATGCCATACCAATTGCAATCAAAAATATTGCGTGTTTTGCAAGAAAAGGAAATTCGCCCAGTTGGTTCTAATAAAATAATACCAGTGGACGTAAGAGTTTTGTCAGCAACCCATAAAAATTTAAAAGAATCTATTGCCGCTAAAGAGTTTCGTGAGGATTTATATTATAGGTTAAGTGTCTTTCCTGTTGAATTACCTGCGCTACGGGAGCGGAAAGATGATATTGAACTATTAGCAAATTACTTTTTAAAAAAATATGGTGAGCTTTGGCAAAGGCCCACTGTCAAAATGTCAAAGCAAGCTGAGAAAATTATTTTAAACCATAGTTGGCCAGGAAATATTAGAGAACTGGAAAATACAATTGAACGAGCAATGATACTATGTGATTCTCGTCAACTTGAGGTTGACCATTTATTTATAGATAGTAATTGCCCTAAGAGTTTGACGGACTGGATTGATAAGCTTGAAAAAGTTCCTACTTTAAAAGAGTTTGAATTAGAATTTATTAAATCTGCACTAAAAAGAACTAATAACCATAAAGATAAGGCTGCAAAAATTTTAGGTATTGGCCGAAAAACACTGTATAGAAAAGAGCAAGAACTCAAAAGCGAATTATCCAGAACTTAGGGGGGGGGCGCTTCTGTTAATGATGCGAATATTTTTCTAATACAAGAGTAGATCTAGTTAACTCTCCTGGTTTCTTTAACTTGTATTTTGTTTTAATATAGGTGAGTTAAATTTAAAAGAATAGAAAGCATTTTTTGAAAGTATTAAACTAATTTAATGGAGCATCTTAAATTGAGTAAAATTGTTAAAAAAATCTGTATTCTAGGTATTGAAGGCGTTGGTAAGACAAGTCTCATTAGAAGGTTTGTGGATGATCAATTTGATGATAGTTATTTAACTACTATAGGCGCTAAGATAAGTAAAAAAAATATATCCTTAAGTAGTGAGAGCGAGGTTGAACTAATAATATGGGATATTGAGGGAGTTAAGGTTGGAGAAGGCGTTATTGAAAGTTACTTTATTGGGGCATCTTGCTTCATTATTGTAGGAGATATGTCAAGGAAAGGGAGCTTGGCTTCCTTAGTAACTATTTTTAGAGAAAACCTAAAGGATTTTCATGAAAAGAGTTTGTTTGTATTTGCACTGAATAAATCTGATTTAGTGAATTTAGAAGATGGTTTTAAGTATAAAGAAGTATTAACACAAGAGTTAGGAGTGGGCTCTTCAGTGTTTCTTACTTCCGCTAAGGTTGGTCGTGGAGTTGAAGAATTGTTTGTGGATGTTGCTGAAGGTTTAATAGATGAGTGTTCAAAGTAATAAAGTAGAAGATATATTGCAAGTAGCTATAGATAAAGAATTGTCGGTAGTTAGTATTAGCGGTAGTGCGCCCACAGACTTTGAGGTGCCACTGAATACGAAAGATATTAGAGAGAGACTTTCTTTTTTATATGGCTATGAAAGTGAATTTAATTCTATATTTGAAGGCAAAAAAGATTTCATACATTTACCTCTTATAACCTTTGATGATCATAGTCTTGAATGTGACTTATCTAAATTTGAAGATTATGTCTGTCTGAAGGTTAAATTTAAAGATAAGCTTAGAGAACAGAATTTCAAAAAGCAACAGTCTCATTTAGATAATAATCCATTCCATTGGCAAAAAGAATACACTGGTATTGATAAGAAAAATTCAGAAATAATTTTTTTACGTCAAATGAACCATGACCTAAATGGTGTTTTACAGTCATTAAAATGTTATGTTGACCTTAGTGAGCTTGACTCTAAAGATAATACTAAAGCATTTATAAATATGAAAAAAGCTGTAAATAGCTTTTCTGAGGTCTTAAAGGTTTCTCGTCAGTTTTGTAATTCAACTGTTAAATCTGAAATTAGATATGAAAAAAATAAAATTAAAGATTTTGCTTCGCGACTAGTAATTGATTTGAAAAAATCGTTAGTGTACGGTGGCCTGTTTAGCTACAGTTTGAGTGATGAAAACTTAGAATTCGGTATATTAGACTCCTTAGCTTCATTAAATTTAGTGAGAGATATTGTTACTGAGCTAAATCCAGCAGGGGATGGTCTAAAGGATGTAAGTTTTGGATGTCATAAGAATTCTTTAAAGATCACATTTGCTTTTAATGATAGTTTTTCTGGAAAACTAGAGGAGTTTAAGGCAAGCCTTACCAAAAGTGAGGACTCAAATAGTAAGAAATATTTTATTAAGAAGTCATTAAGTAAATTAGATATTGAATTGTCTGGGAGAGGAAATGAGATCTCCTTTATTTTTCATAGCGCTATAATTATAAATAGAATCTAAATGTATATTAATTAAGAAGGGGAGAAGGGCGACGCTTTTAAAAAAAAATCACTCTTTCCCCCATAATTCCTTGATTACAGCTTAAGCATCAAACAGTTTGAAAAAAAGTTTCACTTCCCTCAGATATATTAAATCTACCCCTGTATCCCGGATTTACGTATATATTTGGAATTATATAAGGCATAAAGTCATCATCAAGTACTATAGAGTTTCTTTTCCTATATTTTCGAGTTTTATTTTTTTTTATAATTTCATTTTCAAGTTTAGAGATAAGATCACTTTTTTTGATTGGCATAAGTACTCCTTGTCTGCGTTGTATGGTTCAATCTTTTAATGAGCAATATGAGTGCCACCAAAAATGTGTATTTTAAGTTATTAGAATCACTAATTACCTAGACATAAGAAAAGTATTATTTTTAAGTCAGTATGACTTTGCGTTGAGTCATGTTGACCTAGATAAAACTCCCTAAATTCAATTCATTCGATTATAGCTGGCATATAAATTGTAGTATTTATTTAAAAGGAGTTTGTATGCAGTTATTACAAGATTATATGATAAAAAATATTTCGCAAAGAATAAGTAATAGTACAGTTTCTATATTAAAAAATAACCCAGAGCTCAGTAAGTTTCATATGAAGTTAAAATTAGAGTCTCAGCGATGTTACAGAGTGACTTTTCATGGTTCTTATAAAGGTGTTGAGTTGTGCTCTAGTGAATACGGCATGGATGTTTTACGTGTCTTAAAGCGGGCAGAAGCAAAGTTTTACAAATTAATAAGAAAAATAAAAGAGCTAAAGAAAACTCAAATTAAAAAAATGAAAACTAAATTTCAAGGAGAGAATTATGACATTAAGTATAAAAAAGGAGATAGACTCCAGCCAACTATCACAAACACAGATGTTTATGTCTGAGGCCTTTGAAGAGATATCAAGGTTAGAGTCAATTGATATATTTGTTGAGCCTTTAAAAAAAGAGTTTTGGCAAGGTGTTTGTACAGTTAAAATGGACAATTGTAATTTGGCTGCAGTTAGCGTCACTAAGAATCTGTCTAATACAACAAAGGATTTATTTACTAAAATTGCAATACAGATGCATACAAAAACTAAAAAATACGGACTAAAACAAGAGCAATTATATTTAACTTAACTTAAAAAAATAATTTATGGAGCTATTTATGAAATTGAAAACACAATATATAAATTTTAAGCCTAGTCGAACAAATGAGAATTACTTAAACTTCAAAATTAATAATTTAGCGGATGAATATCCTGAGGTAACTGATTGCAGAGTTAAAATAAAAAGAGTAGGAGCCTTATTTACAGCTAGGATTAGCGGACGATATATAAAACTAGATGTGACGTCTAGGTACTCAAGCCCTATGTTTATGGTTTGTTTAAACCGATTAATTAATGACTTTGAAGGAAAGTTAATTTTTGCTAGTAGTAGATATGGTCCTAATCATCCTGTAAAAATATCGAGAAATTTTGTTTTTAAATATCAGCAGGGTAACGAGAGTTCAATGTAGTTTAGTTTAAAAAAAGGAGGAAATTATGAAGTGGATGATTATATTATTAGCTCTGTTGGCTCTAGGTGCTGGTGGTGGATTCTTCATAGGTATTTTTGCTATCATCTTACTTCCTTTTATTTTTATTCTCACAGCTGGGTACTACTTATATAATCGATTCATTGAAAATTATTTATCAGAGCTTAGGGGAATAGATAACTTTGAATATATCGATGATTTAGCATTTATAAAAAAAGACACTCCAAGAGTTCGACAAATTGATAGTTTTAGTAGTATTCATAATGGTAAATATAATTTTAACCAACCATTAGATTTAAGCTAATCATTTAAAATAAAAAAAATCCATCAGCCATATTAAATAGGTTTTATTGGTTTTTGTTCTTATAAATTTTAAGACTGACAATTGTGTGAGGGGGGTAGAGTGCGGCCTTATTCGAGAAGCATGTCATTTTTGAATGATTAAAACAGAGCCCAAGGATGGGCTCTGTCTCGTAGATTGTATATTAAATAAATTTTATTCTTGGTAGTTTCTGTGCTTGGTTTATAAACTTCTCTACAGCTTCAATTGAAGGCACCGCCTTGCAAATATTTTTATCTTTATTTGTACGTAACATTTTCTTGTGTAAACTATGTGCACTTCTATTTGCGAGGTCTCCCACAGAGTTTACTGCACATGCGTTTAATAACTCAGAGTATTGTGATGAAACACCTGTTATGCGAAAGAGGTCTGCCATCCCAACCCACTTTAGAATTGTGGATTCTGTACAGCCACTCTCTGCAGCTAATTTGTGGCGATAGGATGGGTCAGTGCCCTTGTTCAGTAGGTCTTCAACAGTGTTGATCCCAGCTTGATTTAGTTTGTTTGAGTGCTCTGGTCCTATTCCCTCGATAGTATTTATTTGATAATTCAATACAACCTCCTTGTGGTCAAAGCATAAGCCATTGATTAATTTCAATTGCCCAGCGACTAACATGTTCTTCAAAGTTTATGCCAGTTTAAAGTGAAACTAAGTTGGGTTGCGTACATTGTTTAATAAAACTTGTGTAACAATGACCAAAGTGGTGGTCACCCTGACTCATAAAATTTCATTGTGAAAAATATGAGGAAATATAGCTGCATAAATTAAAGTAACAAGTGCAACCCTTAGGTTTTTTTATATATCTCCCATGGAGTTTGATAATTCAATGTTTTTCTTGGTCTATTATTAAGTGCATCCTGAATATTCTTAAAAAAC
>Ga0114957_1005264_pt1 | contig 10803 bp, 9 predicted proteins | sample BantaG_FD_87175 | JGI IMG/M metagenome (GOLD analysis project Ga0114957, IMG submission 87175) | Marine algal microbial communities from Bantry Bay, Ireland - BantryBay_4 metaG | ecosystem: Host-associated > Algae > Red algae > Unclassified | place: Bantry Bay, Ireland | collected 2014-11-21 | reverse complement strand
GGGGGCGGTGTAAAAGGGCACCGACGGGGTGAGGGTGGGGGGGGGGCGCCCGGCGCCGAGTAGAGGGGACGGCCCGGCGGGCGCCGCCCCGCGGCGGCCGGCGACAAAGGGGGGCGCGAGGGCGCCGAGGCGCACGTCGGGGGGTGGGCGGCTAACTGGATGCATTGGGATGGTGGGACCGAGGCGCGGTCGGGACCAGTGGCCAACGCCGGGAGGGGCGATGTGTGTGGGGAAGGCCAACGCTGCTGCGTACCAGCTGGGATGCTGAAGGCGTGTCGTCCACCTTTCTCAGGTGAAAAACACTGCAGTGGGTTCCCGCTAACATATTTCCCTGCCCTTTAGGATAGGGTGCTCTCAAAGTGTAGTGATGCACACATATACTTAGATCTCGAGACTTGCTCTCCGTTTCAGAGGTGGCAGACTTGCCTGGCTCATCTTCATGTGGTGGATCGCTTCGAGACGGTTCGTTGCGCCCCGTGCCTTCTTGAAAGGTATGTCTGCCTTCCTGAAGTGTGACCCGTCCCCCACCGACAGCCCCTGGCAAGCACAAACAATGTGCTTGATATTGACCCGCACGAGTGCCCGTGAGCACGGCTTCTTGACAGATTCCCGCGACAGCGTATCCCCACAGGCTGACTCGGTCGTGAAGTCCGGCGAGCGCGCAGTGAGCTCATGAGCTGCTGGACAATCATCGTCCGCTCTGGACATTCTCCCATCGCGATCCCATCGAGCTCTCGAAGGACTTTCGATGGGCTGAAAAAGACAGTCGATGGGCTTTTTCCTGCCCATCGGTCATCCCCTCGAAGTCATCGCCGCAATGAGGTCCTGTCAACTTTCGAGGGCCTGACTGTCCCGTCTGTAGATTAGATGCAGCCATCCTGATTGGGCAGTTGATTCCGAAGTGTCTTGACCTGTCGGCCAACGTTCTGTCAGTGGAAATTCGAAGCATTCGTGCACAAATGAAGATGCACTTAGCCTTACAACTTCTCCGTCTCACCGTCGTCGTGACCGCGTCTTCTTCGCAAGAACCATCCCCGGCGGCATGTAACTTGGCGTCTGCAACAGCTCGTCGGGCCTATGACATCAATCGCAGAAGTGTACGTAGAGCCGGTCGCACGTCGATGAGAGAGCGAAAAAACCATTGAAAGCACAGTCATAGTCTCGAACACGCTGCACGTGAGCCTCAATCGCCCACGCGCACGATCCACACACTGACTCCACTTCAGTTTGCCCAACCTCGAGCTCGGCCAGGAGTCAGAGACCGGCGAGATGTCGAAGGAGGTGGCGGGACGACTGTGGTCGTCCCATTGTATTTGTCGCAGTTTGTAAGAGTTTCTCGAACCAACCAAACAGAAGTAACTGCTCTGCCACGCATCCTATACGTCGACTGGGCGCGTGGCCACCCAATTCAGCCTTTCGCAAAGCCCAACAATGTCCATCGAGCAACCCTGCAGGAAATCATATCCTGAGCGATGCCAACCTCATCGCAAATGAGGCCTCGATGAGGTCTCGATTGGAAAAAGTCAGGACGGGACGATTGTCGATGTTTGACACATCGTACATCTGAGTTATGGATATTGGTGGCGTTGCGCAGTCCACGTGTGTGGCCAGTCTTCACGAAACATGACAACTAGTTGTCAGCAAGCGACCCGCGGAGCTGTTTTACTGGTGGAACGCACACACGAATCTAACTGGCACGACTGCGTTGAACGGATAAATCGAGGCCACGTCTGTTGTCAGCTGGTCTTGTTTCAGTCTTCTGAGAGCCCTATAATAGTCTGGCTAGGACCGCTCGTTCAGGCGATCTATCCCGAGAAAAATTGCCCATTCGTTACTCGCAGTCCTCCAGTTTCCAGTGCAACGCACAGATCACGAGCAGCTTCCAGCTTCAAATTCCGGCAACACCTGACTGCCTCCTGCTGTTCCGACAGTTCTGGAGCTATTTAGCGCGTCTCCACCAATGGATCCAAACACCCAAACGCCTAAGCGTGGCACGGTTTTGCCAAAAGGGGCTGGGATGCAATCCAAAACTGGGGTGTGACGGTCCAAAAACAGATCATCCTCATCTAATCATCTAATTGACCTCATGTCCGTGACACGCTATTGCTCTGGCTTTGGACCTTCAACGGCAAAGCCACTCCGAATGGACCTGTTTGAAGGCGCGCCACTCCAAACAGCCCTGTTGGGATGCGCCCCCAAACGTTTGGCAATCCCCTGGTTCCATTTTGAGCCAACCTATGATACGCCAATGGAATGCCCAAGTTTGAGACATGATCTGCTTAGTTTTGGCTCTGCCTTTGGAGAGCCAGTGACAGCGCCACACGTTGCGCACACGTGGCCGTTGGGTTGGACGGTTGGCTCCATTGGTGGAGGAAGACTCGCGACCCATATTCTCTTCTAAACGATTCTCTTATAACGAGAACGCACTGTATTACTGTCTTTCCAACTTTGGCAGATGTGGTCGAAGTCGAGACAGCGTCTCGGTCAAGTGCCCATTGGTCGACCCACTTTATCCGCCTGATCGGGTGGCTGAGAAACAGTTTCATACCGTGATCTCCCCACTGGACATCGACGGCACCTGCCAAAATTGGGAATACAGCGAAAAATCCTCCCAGACCCTTCGGGATGGGGGCTTTGCGTCCGTTTAAGCGGGTATCGAGCACCATCGCAAATCGGTCCTGAACGGCCACTCAATGGTGGACTGACGATGGCGGCTCGAGTAACATTTCACCTATGAGAAATGTGTGCTCGAGGAGTGATAGGCGTCTATCACCCCAAAGAGAACCTAGAGCGCCGCTCAAAGCGACCTCTGCGTGGCCCTGGACAGCGGGGCGCAGAAGAGGACGGGCCCGCCACTTGTGAACCCAGTTGTTGATTGGCTGATGTCCTGCGCGGTCAAGACAGCTCGCACGAATCTCCTCGCGCAGACTTCTCACACAAACGTCAGGTTGGGCTCCTCCGTACGCAAGCCTCTTTGGAAGGGCGCCTGACACGCTCGGGCCAGCGGAGCTAGTCTTTTGAGACTCTGGTCTGCGCTGGCTTCACGCGACCGGCACCCGCACCCGGCCCCGGTGCACCGACCGGACGCTCCGCATTGCGTCGGAGCCAGGGCCTTGTAGCACGGGTGGCCGAGGGGCACCACCCCTGTGGTGAGCAAACTGAGGGTCATCCGTGCCCAAACGGAGTCGTTTCCGCCAGTGCTGTTGGTCAACCGTCAAGGCAGCGAATGCCCCAGTATGCCCTCAGGCACTGCCGCTGGGTCAGCTCTCAAACCGGACGCTCGCAGTCTCTCGTGCCAAACGCGCGCCCTAGCGATTGTTAGCACCCGCGGTTGCCCATTGGGCGACGCGGTGGGACTCCCGCCACGTGGGGGCCCCTTGTGGCGGGTCGCGGAGCCAGCCAAAGAGCCAGGGTCACCTGGCCCTCACACTACCCCACTCTGGTTGCCGTCCAAGGCTGGGTGCCCTGGATGGCCACGGAGATGGCCGCGGTCCCACCTTCAAAACCGTGAGTCAGGCTTGTAGGGCACGTGCAGTGTGCCAAGGCGGATGAGGGGTCCGAGGGGTGACTGGGCGGAGCCCCAAATGCGCAGCTGCGGCGTTCGCGCGGTTGGTACCACAAATTCGCGGCGCACCGAGAAGCAGGTGTCGGGCGACGCTCCTGGCTAGGTGGGGGGGGCAGAGGGCGGCTGAGCGTCGTGCGGTGAGGGTACGACGCGCTGAGCCGCCATACGGCTGGCGTTCACTTAGCAAGACCCCGACCGTGGGGCCCGCCTTGAGGCAAGAAGCTGGGGGCGGTGGGCGCGTCTTTTTGCCCATAGGGTCCGGCGCTGTCTGGTGTCCGACGCGTCCGCAGCGTTGGTGGTAGGAACGGGTGGGCGACGGACGGACACTTCGGGCGTCGGCCACGCGGCTCGGTCCCACACGGACAGTGCCTCTGTCCTCGGCTTGCGCGTCGAAGGGGGTTTCGGGTCGATGGCCAGCTCCGGCCAATCCTGATCGCTTTTTTTCGCCTGAGGCGGCTAGCGTGGACGCAGGCCCAACCTCCTTTAGCGCTCGTACCGTCCCGCGTATTGGTTTTGTCACGTGTGCCGCAGCCATTGTGCCGCCGACCTCTTTCGTACGTACGTTGCGGCCCCCTTCACCTGTTTACTGCGCACTTCACGAGCAGTCTCAGCGGCCCTGCCTGGGTGACTGTGCCTCCCCTCGTCCGTCGACGACCCGGCTGCATCGCAGACGTGATTCTCCGAGCTTGCTGTCAATGTGCTGGTCGTCCAGCGGGCGCGTGCGACCTCTTCCGCCACGGCCACTTGTCTTCTTTGTCCCGCCGCGCACTGCTTGCGTGACGCTGCAAAACGGCGGCCCGTCGGTGTTGGCGCCGCCGCACAACGGCTTGCACGTTGGCGTCGCCGTGCCGGACGCCGCGGCGTCCGTGCAACGGCACCGTGTTCGGCCAGCGCCGGCAGAAGCTTCCGGCGGTGCCGTCGCTTCGCCAACTATGAGCGGCGAGCACCACACTGCGGCGGGGGAGAGCTGGGCACATCCAGCGGACCGCAGCGGCACAGGGGATGGAGAGTCGTCGAAGAAGCTGAAAATCAACTTCCTGCTGTGCAGTGAAGAGGACCAGTCCCGGCGCCGCGACAGCGCGCCGTCAGCCCCTGCTAACGATGGTAGCCGTGGTGGCCAGAGCAACGGGCACTTGGAGACGGGTGACCGGTTGAAGGAGCGGGATGGGGAAGATCGCACGCACCGCGCTGTGGTGCACGATGCTGGCGACGTATCACGTGTATGGCGGCCTACCTCAGCGGCGGCCTCGACGGGGGAGGACGATGGGGGCCGCCGGTGGCCGCCACCGCTGCAGTTGCCATTGCCCCTCCTCGGCCGGAGCATGACGTCCGGATTATCATCACTTCCGCCCCTGAGGACTGCTGACTATGGTCCCTGGCGGGGTGGCCGCCAGGATGGGGCGGCGCGGCATCCAGTGCCATTGCCACCGCTGGTGCACCCGCCACTGAGTAGTCTGGCGTCGCTAGGTGGGAGGAAGGAGCACACGGTGCCGGTCCGGAGGCGCTCCACTTCCCCGCACCGGGTGCCCGTCGCATCGGGCAAGAACAAGCTGCAGCTGCCGCCACTGCAACTTCCGCCACGAGCCCTGGTGCTCCGAGCGGCGTCTACGGAGGGAGGCGCCCTGACTGGGACCGATGTTCCCCGTCAGCGGTCGATCGTCTCCGTGGTTGGCCGCTTTGATAGGACGACGTCGTGGCCTCGGGCAAGCGGGTTAGCCGCTGACACCAGCCTGCCGCCCTCTTCGACGAGCCTGTATCCGGCCGCCAGCAAGGGGCTGCAGCATACAGTCCAAGGCAGGCTGCCTCCGCTGCAGCCGCGATCGACCGCCGTTCTGTCGCTTTCGGCACTGCATCAGCCACATCTCCATGCTCCATTGCTTCCCTGCTTCAAACAAGAAGACCCAGTGGCGTTGCGACCCGAGGCTTCGGTGGTGCAATCACACAAGCCCCAATCACCAACGGAGCAGCTCCTGCAGCGGCCGCGCCCCGACGGCGACGATGGCAAGGCGGCTACCGAGCCGCGACTCACCGACGGGCCTGCGTCGCCCTTCGCAGCTAATGCACGCCATGAACCCGCGGCACCGGCAGCAGCAACGCCAGTGCATCCTATTCCACCCTTGCGTGCGGTACTCTTCCCGTCAGACAACCCGGAGTTGGACCAGGTACGTGGTGTTGGGAATTGGGCATTCTGTCTCGTTGCTCCTGTCTCTTGTGTTTGGCGCATTTGTCGAGAAGCTGAGGCCGCGTAACTCTTCTTGTGCGTTGCGACTCGAGCGTCCTGGTTGAAGGGGTGGTTGCTTTTCAACTTTGCTCCCTTACTCACAGCAGCAGTGTGCAGCGATATGGGCTTTCCTCGCGCTCGTGCTCATTTCCGGTTGGTTTGGGCTGGTGTTGGTGCGTGTAAACAGGCGGCTGCCACTCCGCACGCCTGCGAGGAGTGTAGCGAGCGCTATGCGCACCGAAGTCAGTTGCAGTCGCACATCCGCAATGTGCACGAGCGGGCCGGTCGGCCGTTCGAGTGCGAGCGGTGTGGAGCCCGGTTCCGCCAACGGGCACACAAGCAGAAGCACGTGGCCGCTGTCCACCTCAAGGAGAAGCCTTATAGATGCAGTGTGTGCTTCCACTGCTTTGGGCGTCGAAGCGACTTGTACGTTGTCCTCTCTTTTGTTCATCCACTCTCCTGCATACTCTTGCGGGTGATTGGATTTTTGAGGCGTGACCGCGCAGCGGTCCCCTTGCACTCCCATCGCTGCTGCGGCTTCGTGTTTACTCACTAACCTTGGTGACTAAGCGGCACAACCCGAAATCAATGCATCCTTGCTTGCTTCCACGTTCCTTGCCTTTCGACAAACCCCACACGGACTATGCCACAGAAACAAGCACGACCGGCTGGTGCACAGGCGGGAGCGGCCCTATGGTTGTGACTTTCCGGGCTGCCGGCAGCGCTTTGGCCAAAAGGGCGACAGCAAGAAGCACATGGCCACCCACGAGCGCAGCGAAGCGCGTAAGCGTGCGGCAGCTGCTGCTGTTGCCGTCGCGCCGTCTTTGGCGGGTGGTGAGGTTGTCCCGCCCGCTCCCGTGGCAACTGTCAATGGACGCCCGAGGCCTTCCGTCGCCCGTGCCGAGTGGCAGCCCGTACACGAGCACACAGAGGCGGCCCGCAGCACCGGCTGGCGGCAGACAGAGCTGGAGCGAGAGTCGGAAGCCGGGGACGAGGCGGACGATGCTGACGTGGAAGATGAGCTAACTAGGCCCGATGACGGCGGTGACGCGGAGGAGAAGAAGAACACGGATGTCGATGGCGAGGAGAGCGACGAGGTCGAGGACAACATGCGTGGTGCGTAGACGCACAGGAAAGTGCCTGTGCATCTCCACCTGCGACCGTGTCTGTAGTTTTAGTGTATAGCGGTACGGAGGTGAGATAGTGCACTGCTCGCTTGAGGGTCAGGCGTTTCGTCTTGGGGTTCACCTCACCTCGCCCCCCTCCCTGACGCACGCCCCCAATCGCCGTGGCCCACGCAGGTCCGCCAGTGCCGAGCCCCACTTGTGCCAATGCCGGTCGTCCCGGACGCCTGTCTAGGCCACCTTGTCCGCCGGCCCACCCGTCTCCATCCGCATCTCCATCCACACCCCCGCGCCGTGCTCTACGACCGACGGGCCGAGGCTGACAAAGCCCGCGCCCTGGTACAAAGGCACGTGGTGGGCTCGCGCAATGAGCGCCACTTCCGTATGGAGAGGCAGTGCACTTAAGTACTCGCGGACGAGCTGCACTGCGACGCCCCGCCCCCGTGCGTCGGGTCGGGTGACCACGGAGTGGATGCACACTAACGGCCCGTCCGGGTCGTGGGTGCTCATGCTTTCTGCCGTCAGCTGCAATGCCGAGCGGGTGCCACAGACAAAAGCCAGCAGTGTGCCGACGGAATCATAGGCAGCGAGAAACAACTCGGGTGCCACCTTGAGCCGCTGAGCAAGCGCTTGAGGGGAAGCTGCTTCGTCCGCTGCATAGCTGGCTGTTTCCAACGCGGCGATTGCGTCTAGCTCGACGCCCGCAACAGGTGTCCGCACCGTCGCCTGGATGCCACCGAGCATGACCGCCATGGCAAACGGCAGCAGGCGGTGGCGGACTCGGGAAGAAACTGGGAGATGAGCAGTGGTGGAGAAACCAGCGGGGAGAGCGTGCCGCCGAAGAGCGGTCACTGATACATTGGCGGCCATTGTTTCAGGAAGCGAATCACAGTTCGGATGGCTCCAACGGTCACAGATGGTAGTTGGAGAACAGTTTTCACCCGGCCAAGTCATCCGGGACAATATTTTGTGTGTTGCTGTCGCTGTCCCGCCTCCGCCCTCGACAGCCCCCACGCTGTACCCACAGCACCCCGTCTCAGTGCCCATTCTGAGCCAGGACCGGCAACGCAGCGGCATCCATTGGAGGCCGTGTTGCGGTCGCGGACTCGCCGTTTCGTCCCCCAGGAGCCGGCGGGTCAGGGGCCTCTTCCAACCTCGTGCTTCCTCCACAAGGGCGTATCGGCCGGTACTCCGGTAGTTGCCGCCCCGTTTCCTCGACAAGTGGTCGGGACCGCGCAGCTGAGCTCCGAGGTCACGCACCAACTTTTTCTTCGTTCCCCGTCATTCCCACCATGAGCAGGCGTCCTTCTCCTCGGGAAGCTGAAGATGCGGAGCGGTCGGTGCGGTCGCTAATGCGCCGTGAAGGCAACCGCTACTGTGCGGACTGTGGGGACCGGTCGCCGATGCACGTCTGCCTCCCGCTGTGCACCTTTGTCTGCTCCATGTGTTCGGGCATCCACCGCGACGCCGGACGGCGGGTCAAGCACGTTGACTCCGGAATGCTGACCATGGATGACGTTGACCGGCTGGATGTCCGCGGCGGGAATAGTGGCGCCCGCCAAAAGTGGATGGCTCGGTGGAACGCGCGTGACTTCCCCGAGCCCCCGCCCGGCGACGTGGAGCGGGCGCGGGAGTTCATTTGGCTCAAGTACGAGGGCTCGTGGGCCGCCCGCCCCCCCACGTCGTCAGGCGGGCGCGGTGGTGGGCGGGGCGAGCGGGACGACAATCGGCGGCCGCCGATCGTCGACGACTATGGGCGACGTGGGCCGCCGCCAGGCCGAGAGCGGGAGCTTGACCGATACGCGGGTGGGCGGGACCCGCGGGATCGGGACCCGTATGGCCCGCCACCACCGCGCCGGGGCGATGGCTACGGGGACGACCCATACAACCGGGAGCGTGGCGGCGGGTATGGGGAGCCGGAGCGCCCCCGCCGCAACCGCAAGAGCAGCTCCACGAAGGACCGGAAAAAGGGCAAGAAAAAGGGCAAGTCCTCCAAGCGCGCCGACAGCGACTCATCGGACAGTAGTCGCTCATCCTCGGTCAGCGGCTCGGACAGTGATGCGTCGTCGTCAGGGTCTGACTCGGACGAGACGCGGCGGCGGCGGCGGCGCGCGAAGAAGGCGGGCGCGGACAAGAGTCGTTCCAAGTCGTCCAAAGACAAGAAGAAGAAGAAGAAGGCGACCGAGTCCTCCCGCAGCGGGGGGGCGGCGCCAGCGTTTGCGGGCACCGCTGACGACTTCCTGGGCGGGGCGACTGCCGCGTTTGGGGGGATGGGCCTCGGTGGCTCTGGCGGAGGCGTGATGGGCGGTGCTGGCACCGGCATGGCGGGGATGGCCCCGCAAATGGGCCAACTGTATGGGATGGGGCAGATGTATGGTGGCGGGCCGGGCGTCGCGAATGGCGCGAATGGCAGCATGGGGGGTATGGGCGGCATGGGCGGCATGGGCGGCATGGGCGGCATGGGCATGCAGCAAATGTATGGCGGCGGCGGCATGCAGCAACCAATGTACGGCGGCGGCGGCATGCAGCAGCCCATGTACGGCGGAGGGATGGGCATGATGGGCGGCATGCCGCCGCCGCAGCAGCAGCCGCAACAGCCGCCACTGCTCGCTCTGCCCGCTCCACCACCGCCGCCCACGGATTTTAGTGGTGGTGGCGAGCCTGAGGACCCATTTGTGGCCCAGATGCGGCCCGCCGGGCCGCACGGCCACTTTAACGGCCAGGGCCCGCCAGCAGGGATGGGCGGTGGCGGCATGATGCAGCAAGGAGCCAATATGGGCGGGGGGCCCCCGCTGGCCAGTGCCGCCGGCGGTGGCGGCGGCGGCGGCGGAGGTGGTGGCAGCTCCAACCCGTTCGATGAGTTTTGAGCTGGTCGGCGGCCGCTGTTGACGGCGAGGCGATGCCGGGTTGTGGGGGTGATGTGCGGGTTCTGTTGAGCTGGTGGGTGAACGGTACGCGCACTCCTTGGCGTGCTCTCGCTGCAAGTCCGTTTGCGTCACCCCGCGGAGTGACGTCGTCGACGTCTCGCGACAGTTTTGGCGGCCTTGTGTGTGGTTGTTTTTCTTGCCTTTCCCGTGGTTGTTTTCCTTGTGGTTGTCATGGCCGGCTGTGGCCTACAGCATCTCTCTTGGTATTATTCTGTTGGTTTTCTTCAGTGACTGCGGGGTTGGGACGCACATAGATTAGTTGTTCTTCCGTCACTCACACTCCTCATCTCATCTCTAGCGGGCGGCTCTGTGCTCTTGCGGCGGGGTCCCAACCGGGTGATCGTTTGTCAGGTAGTGTCGCGACGTGCGCACTGTCCACTCTCAACTATCATCGAACGCGCTGTAGTTGCTGCAACTTGTGTTGTCCAGCATTGTCGGCGGATAGGCTTCCATGGGGACCGACCGTCTTGCCGCAACCACCCATCAGCGGCGGCAACGCTCAGGACCACCTCACACCCCTCAGGCTGCCTTGCGCGACATGAGCTGTGCCTCAATCCCACCAGCAGCGGGTACGAGTCGATGTCGTTCCGTCCACAAGGTACGTTTTGGCGCACGAATCGCACCCAGGCGCTGCACCACGGAGACCGAAACAGCGCGCTCCAGCGAGGCATGAGCAACAGCCAAAGGTGAGTCCCCACTTGGGAAAGCCAGTGGCCGGACCATCGAGGCCAACCAACGATGGCGTGCACGTGGATGATGGAAATCTGGTGCCTATACACTCACGTCAACGCGCAGCCCACAGGAAGAGATCTGTGTCGGCAACGACCCTACCAGGCACGCACCACCTCCGTCGCGCCGCTGCCGCTCGAGCGTCCCCTCAAAAAACAGGCACGCGTCTCCTGTCCCCCACCGCCATGCCACCACCCCCCCCACCCCCCCTCCCCCCGCACCCGCCCGCACCGACCG
>Ga0114957_1005263_pt1 | contig 10804 bp, 13 predicted proteins | sample BantaG_FD_87175 | JGI IMG/M metagenome (GOLD analysis project Ga0114957, IMG submission 87175) | Marine algal microbial communities from Bantry Bay, Ireland - BantryBay_4 metaG | ecosystem: Host-associated > Algae > Red algae > Unclassified | place: Bantry Bay, Ireland | collected 2014-11-21 | reverse complement strand
AATAAATTTACGTTTTTGGCTTGATCTTTTTGCCGCTAGTCTCGTTAAAAAGCCTCGTGATAGCGCGGCTATGGCAGCCCGACTGTTCCGGTTCCTTCACATGGTTCAGTCATGTTTTTTGCCTTACTAGCAACAAAAATCGCTAACCCAAAATTCTTAATTTATTAATACCTCATTCCTAATAAACCAACTTTCTACCCTGAAAATAATAAAAGACTGGAAGATTGATTGAAGAAGTACTTCGGTAAAGTAAGATGGGCAAAAAAAAGCATCATAACAATTAGTTACGACGCTTCCAAATGGGGACAGTATTTTGTCTTATATTTCTTTCGGTAATTATTTAGTAGCCCCGCTAGAACAGAAATAAGACATCCTACTTCATCTTTGATCTTTATTACCAGATTAACTAGCAGAATTTTTAGTTAGTGATTCCTCTCCTGGTCGGCCACGTTTTAAAAACTGTAAACTGATGAAGGTGAAAATCATACCAAACACCAGACACAGCATAAACTCTACTCCACCGTTAATGAAAGAACTTCCCAAACTAGAAGGATCTGTAGGATTTCCATTTTCTAGAGTAGCTTCACCGGAGGGTAAAAACACATTGGCGATTGAAAGAGTTATGGCCGCAACAAGGGTCACTAATCCACCTAATCTGATTCCTTTTGAAAATTCAAAACTATCTTTAGTAACGGCAGCACTACGATGCAGAGCATTTTGCTGATTAGACAATACCCAATATAATACTATACCGAGAAGTATATATTTAACAAACATGATAAAAGGTGTGCTAAACGTTCCGACCTGATTAAGGAGAATCACTAACAAAGCCATTCCGACCGCAGCGAATATTCCTGCTACGATGCTGGAAAAGAAAAATCTTGACTTCTTTTCGCGAACGGGATTGACTTTTCCCGGAGCATTATTTCTGAAAGTATTTTCGTTCATTACGACGTTATTTGAATTATTCATTGTAAAAATTTAAAAAGTTTTAAAACAGAAGTATCCTATTTTAATAAATCACAACCACGATTTTTCATCTAGTAATCGGTTGTGTTAGGCCTTTACTGCTTTTCCGGCACGTACTGCCCAGGCATCTAACATCCACGATTTCTTCTCCAGATTTTCCAAAAAGCTTCCGGCCATATCGATGGTTCCCTCATCGCTCACTTTACCTGCACCTTCGATAACGGAACGCAGATTTTTTATCAGTTCCTGATGATTTTTCAAAATGGTGATTACCATTTCACGATCATCTTCCAACATCTCAGCTTCCGGTACGCTACCAATTTCCAAATATTCTGAAAATCGGCTAACTGGACGGTGTCGTAGTGTCAAAATACGTTCGGCAATTTCGTCAATTTTTAAGCGGGCATCGTTGTAGAGATCTTCGAACTGGTTGTGTAGATCGAAGAAATTTTCTCCTTTGATGTTCCAATGAAAGTTGCGTAAATTCTGATAATATACATGATAGTTGCTGAGCAATTTATTAAGCTCGTTGACAACAGGTTTTATTTCTTCTGATTGAAATCCCAGGTAATTCATGGTTGTATTGTTAGTTAATTAATTAAGAGCGTGTTCCATTGTTTATATAAAACAGAAACTTAAATTATATGTTCAGTTGAATGGCTCAGTTGATAGAAATAAAAACTAGGCTGCCATGATATTTACAACTGATCCGTATCTACTGTTAACCATTCCCTGTAATTTTTTACGTGCGTAAAAAATTCTACTTTTTACAGTTCCCATTGGAAGGTTAATTTTTTCGGCAATTTCGTCATAGTGGTAACCCTGAACCATTAATTCGAAGGGTACTTTATAATTTTCGGACAGGTTGTTGACCATTGTTTTAAGTTCCTTCATTACGATTACGGATTCACCGTTTCCTTCTACACTTTTGTTAGCAATCATGTAGTTATAATCTTCCATTGGCTTTACCACTTTATTTCTTGTCTTTTTCTTTCGGTAATTATTTACAAAAGAGTTGTACATAATTGTGGTCATCCATGCTTTGAAATTAGTTCCTTCCGTAAATCGGTCTTTGTGCTTAAAGCTACGCATCAACGTTTCCTGCATAAGGTCTTTAGCATTTTCTTTATTGTGGGTCAATTTCATAGCGAAACCAAAAAGTAGAGATTCTATTTTATCTAGGTTGTTGTTAAATTCAGCGTTTGTCATGATTATTTTTTTTTAATTTTAAATGATTTAGTTCTGAAATTTCCAGAACTCAGTTCGTGGGAAATAATTATTTTAGAACTTTTATTGGAATAACGGTAGCTTCATAATTTTGGTAAATAAAAGTAGAATAGGATTTCGCTATTTCAAAATGCATATCGTCTAATATGTCTACTTCCATTTTTAGCTGGATGAGTGTTTCATTTATTTTGGTACTAACGACTTCCATTGGATTGGGAGCGGAAAAGTTTTTTAATCTTCCGATAAGTTCAGTCGCAATAGAAGCTAACTTTTCATTCTTTTCCAGGAAAACGACAGCTGCTTTACGAACAGCTGCGTGCGGATGACCTTCGGAGATTTGCTCCAACTGGTACATACTTCTATTTAATCGTTGTAATGAAAGGAAGGCAGCCAGAATCAATCCGGCAGGCTTTGATTGATTGTGTTGGGGTTGTAATTTTTGGTTATTGATGGAATAATTCATAGTGAGGAGATTTTATTTGTTTTTTGCTTTTTTCATTTGTAGTTTTGAATTGTTGCTTCGCGACTACACAAACATATAGTCAAACGGCGTGCCAACTTTATAAACATCTGATAATCAATAACTTACGGAAAATATTCAATTCATAAAAAGATGATATTTAATCATTTTGATGATATTTAGTCATTTGGAGGAACGGAAATAAATTAACCTGAAAATTATTTTTATCATCAAAAAAATCTATAATTTTTTTAGCACAATCCTGAACAAAATTGAAAGAATAGGTTTCTACTGCGGAGGATTCCAAGTAAATTGATGGATATAGGTCAGTTTTAAAGCGAAGTCTAGCCATTTATATTTATTCATTCTTAAATTTTTCATCTAATAAAAAGTTTACAAATTCATATTGTCTAATAAAAGTACATACAAGAGTATTACTCAGGAAGCCTTCCAAAAGAAGGTCATTGAGGGCAAAGAGCCTTCAATTTTGGTATTCGGTGCCGAATGGTCCGGGAATGCAGAAATCATGAATAGCATGATGGACAGAATCTCTCAGGAATTTGATATTGGCCTTAATTTTTATAAAGTTGATCTTGAGAAACATCCCAATATTGCTACCTTTTTTGGGGTAACTAGTATTCCTACTATAATCATGTTAAAAGAAGGAGAAGTATTAGGATTGGTAAAGGGCTTTACCTCCGCTAATAATATCCGAAAGAAGATCAGAAACAATTTTTCAGAAACTCAAGACAAAAGCAGTAATCAGGCCGTTCTTTAGCATATACGATATTTGCAAATCTTATCTTTTTCCGCTATTTCCCGGCCTTAATTACTAAAATATCCTTTTTTAATTTTTAAACCTTATCCAACATTTTGTTTACCCACTAGATTTCGTATATTTGTTTAACCAAGAAAAGAAGCTAGAAACCAAATTTCTATATAATTTTTTTCAGAGTCCCATTTCTGGAGAATTTTATGACTAAAAAGTAACCCCAAAGGGCAAACCCTTATTTATTCCGTGTCTGACTGATCAGGTCTACGCAGCTTATCTTACCTTTTATATTGTCATATATTTTTCTGTCTCTTCCAAATAACTGAAAATGTCAGTTATCGTGGTGAACTACCCCGACCCGAGCGAGGGTGCGAGGAATTCTAAACACCGATTAAATTTGACTGAATGCCTAAACTGAATGTTTATGAAAATTGATATTTTTAAGGTTATGATTTTGCACAAAGACCAAATAGTGAGAAAAATCATTAAAGAAGAGATTCTTAAGATTTTACCGCATACGCTCTTTGTTACCGCATCCACAAAAAATTCTTTCTTAAAAAAAATAGGATGGATTACACCAGATTTAGTACTTTCTAGCACTGCTGAAAGCATTAACTTTGGTCTGGAAGCACTACTTTACGTTCGAAAAAACCTTTCAGATACTCCTTTTGTTTATATCACCGATCAAAAACAACTAGGGAGTAAATCACTTTCGTTGATACTCGCAGAAGCAGATGGCACCATCAATCATACGAAGACGGACCAGATCTCAGAGGTAATGAACGGGATTTTACCCAGAATAAAACAGCGTAAGCGCTTCAGAAGCGTTGAGATTTTTGAACTCCACCAGAAATTAATGCTGGTACAAAAATCAATTGCTTTGTCAACCAAAGGATACTTTCTGCCCCAACAGGAAGCACTTTTGAATACTTTATTGAAAAAACAATTAGATAAACACGTACTTTAAGAACTATGGTTAAGCCTTTGAAAGTAATGATCCTCGAAGATACAAAGACGGATCAAGAATTAGTAAAAAGACAAATACTCAAGTATAATCCCAACAGTCTTTTTACGGTTGCAGAAAACAAAAGTGGATTTTTCGAAAAAATAGACTGGTTTTTGCCCGATCTTGTTCTGGCAGACTATCATCTCCCCGATTTTACCGGGTTGGATGCAATAGTACATATGAAAGAGAATACACCTTTTGTTCCAATTATTTTTGTCACCGGTGGTCTTAATCCTAATGATCCGCTAGCAGAAGTAGTCCTCAATGTAGCTGATGGATACGTTTTAAAAACCAATCTTGACACACTTCATAGTCGAATCAAAGAGATTATGGACAAAAATGCAATTAAAGCCAGTAAATTTGCCAAAGCAGCCGCTAGAGAAAACAATCAAAAAATTAAAATACTCAAGACCATTAGCTTACTACAAAACTCCGGCAATTTTTCTGGAAAAGAAGAGCTGCTAACGCTCGTAAAGTCCATGCAGGAAGATATATTCGAAGAGGAATAGATATCCGTACCATTACTTTGTATTTGGTAATCCCCTACATTGTCAACTCTGACAGTACTAGTGCGTCGGGAACTAAATACCTAACACCTTATACGGCCTATTTTGAGATCACACTTCTATAAAAAGATAGTAGTGGACTGTTTAAGGAACAACGATCTAATAGATTCAGAATTATGACTAATATTTTTTGTGCCTAACTTCGTTTAAAATACGCGCCATAGCTACGGCTATGTCTGTGTTTTTTCAACTCGTTATACACAAAAACTACCTACTCAAAATTTCTTAATCTATTTAATCCTCGTTCTTAAGGAATGTTGATAAAATCCTTGATCTAATTTTCTTTATAACAAAAACGTTTTCTAATGAAATTATTTATCAAAGCAATCCTTCTTTTATTATTTCTTCCTCTAACTGGCTGTACGGTACCAGCCGGTGGTGTGCCCGATGCGGTAAAAGAAGCGTTCGCAAAAAAATATCCCGGTGAAAACGATCCGGACTGGCACATCGATAAAAACGGGAATTATGAGGCTCATTTTAAAAAGAAAGGTGTCCACTACCGGGCTGATTTTACGCCTCAGGGTGCGTGGGTGGAAACAGAAACCAACATTAAAAAGAAAGACCTACCCGAGGCAGTACAAAAAGTAATGAAAGAGAAATACGACGGCTTCAAACTTTCAGAAATTGAAAAGGTAGAAAGCAGTACAAAAGGTACTTTCTACGACGTAGAATTTAAAGTCAATGGTACCAAGCAGGATGTGGAATTTAATGCCAGTGGCCAAATCCTCAACTAGTAAATATGGAGAAAGTAACAGCAAAAAGCCCTTACAATACGACCTACGACCTTGATACTTGTGATAAAGAACCGATCCATATCATTCAAACTGTCCAGCGGTTTGCCTGTATACTCGCGATCAGTGGAGATGGCGAAGGCCGGGTAGAACAGGTTTCTACGAATGTAAATGAATTTCTAGGAATTGACTACGAAAAAATATTAGGCAAGTCTCTTTTTGATTTTATTCCTCTAGAGGTCGCTAGTCGAATTAAAAACGGGATGGAATCCGGAAATTTTATGGAATTAAATCCAATCGTGCTTCCACCCGAAAAACAGGAATTGGGAGAACGATTGCTGTCCATCCACGAAATGGAAGGTCAGTTTTGTGTTGAAATAGAACATCGTTTGGAAAACGAAAACGAACTCTATTTTTTATCCATGATGGACCAGGCTATTCAGGGCATTCAGACAAGTTCGATCAATGATAACCTTTTACAAAAAACCGTCGAAGAAATAAAAAAAATTACCCAATATGATCGGGTGATGGTCTATCGGTTTGATGAGGATTATAATGGTCAAGTGGTAGCCGAAGCCAAAGAACAAAAACTGGAACCCTTTTTTGGTCTCCATTATCCCGCGACCGATATTCCTAAACAAGCCAGGGATTTATTTTTAAAAAACAGGGTAAGAATACTAACGAATGTAGACGATGATTTTTGTTTTATTTACCCTGCCCTACACCCACAAAAAAAGACCCCACTCAACGTTGCCAAATCCGCCGCGCGCGGCGTCTCTCCTATTCATCTTGAGTACCTGCGCAATATGGGCGTAGGAGCCTCCCTTAGCGTAGCCATTGTGGAAGACGGTCGACTATGGGGGCTCATCGCTTGTCATCACGGACAAAAAAAGGTCCTGGATTACCGAACACGCAGTCTGGTAAAGTTTATGGGTACCATCATATCCGGACACCTTTCGCTACAACGAGCGACAACGTTTCGTGAAAACATACTACAAAATAATATGATTCACGCCCAGCTTTTCGAACATATGAGTAAGGAGCAGGACATCATCCTGGGACTAACGGAAGGAGATGCTAGCTTACTGGATTATATTTCTTCCGACGGAGCGGTGATCATTCTTGACAATAAAGTAATCCCCGTAGGTCTCACGCCTAGCGAACCACAAATAAATCAATTAGCGGACTGGTTAAGTGAAGATTTATCGAACAACCTGTTTTCGACCGATTGTCTGATCAAGGAAAATCCCGATTTTGCGAATTTCGCGAAAGACTTTTCGGGAATATTATCGGTCAATCTATCTGGTAACGCTTCCGAATATATTATCTGGTTTCGGCAAGCACAGGAAAAAGAAGTGACCTGGGGTGGCAATCCAAAAAATGCGAAGAGTCGTTCTGCGGAAACAGGAAGACTCTCCCCGCGGAAATCCTTTGAAAAATGGAAAGAGGTGGTTACGGATCAATCGCTTCCGTGGACCGAGCAAAACAAAAATTCGGCTTTAAAACTGAGAAATGATATCAAGGATATTCTTCTCAAACGGTTTAGTCAATTAAAAAAATTACACGACGATCTGAGCCGATCTTATCTTGAACTAGAAAGTTTTAGCTATACCGTCAGTCATGATCTACGCTCGCCATTGCGGGGCATTGAAGGTTTTGCCCAGATACTTAAGGAGGATTATAATGATAAACTGGACGAATTTGGCGTGGAAGTAATTAATACGATTATCAGTAGCGTAGATAAAATGAATAATTTTATAAATGATATTCTAAAACTATCCAAGCTGGCCAAAATGGAAATGGTTCCGGAAGAGATTGACGTAAAAGCAATGCTGAAAGATATTAAGGAAGATTTTGAAGCTGTCGCGCAAAAAGATCATCCGGTAAAGATTATTATCGAAGATTGTCCCAACATCAAAGGGGATCCAACCACGATTAAACAGATTTTTGCCAACTTGATTAGTAATGCCGTTAAATACAGTCGTCCCATCGAGGATGCGTACGTCATTATCGGTGGAAAAGAAACTGACCGAAAAGTTAGTTACCATATAAAGGACAACGGTATTGGGTTTGAGATGGCTTACGTGAACAAAATATATGAGGTATTTAGCCGTTTAGTATCAGAGGAAGAGTACGAAGGAACGGGAATTGGTCTTTCGATTGTAAAAAGGGTGGTAGATCGACATAATGCGGAGATATTTGTGGAGAGTGTGCCCAACGAAGGCACCACTTTTCGGATAGATTTTCCAATTTAAAGGTAAATTATCTGTTTTTCACGCTTATTACCCCACATATTGGTTTTTAGTAATAAAAAAGAATACCTTTACACAGGTAAAAATTTATACCATCTTTAATAGACTTTATTCCTGAAAGATAGATATATGAAAGGCATGGATCTCATCTTGGTAGAAGATAGCGAAGTAGACGGACAGCTAATTAAGAGAATTCTTCGTAAAGAACATTTGACAGATAATTACGTGTGGCTTAAAGATGGTAGTCAGGTACTGAATTATTTTAAGGATGAAAAAGCACCTTTACCAACGGCCATTCTGCTCGACATTAAGCTGCCTAAAATAAATGGACTAGACGTCTTAAAGCAACTCAGATCTTCCAAAAGAACCAAAAATATTCCCGTGGTGATGTATAGCTCCTCCTACCGGAAGGATGATATTGAGACAGCCTACGAATACGGAGCCAATAGTTACCTTACCAAACCAACGGGTTTTTCCGAGATGAAGACTCAATTCGTCAATTTCTTTAATTATTGGGTAAAATATAACCGCAATACGCTCCAGTTTTAGGGTAATTATGTCAAACTTACTTTCACATCTAAAGTCGATTACCCAACCGCAGCACGACCAGTTAGAAGCGGTTTCTTTTGCCAAAGAAATCATATCACAGAAAATTAGCCTTTCCGATTATCTACAGTTACTAGATAAAACAGCCGTCATTTATCAGTTTTTTGAACCGATGGTCAATCAGTTTATTACCCAATATCAGGATACCCGATTTACGCCTTTTATTTCCCATCGTCTGTCGGACGTAGAAAAAGACCTGGCTAATTTTACGAATTATAAAAAAGAGGATAGACTGGTAATTGGTAGCAACCAAAAAGTTGAATCACTTCCTGACCTGATTGGCGTATTATACGTTTTGGAAGGAGCCCGCCTGGGCGGAAAAGTAATTGTCAAAGCGCTTCGTAAAAATCCGGCACTGGCGGATATTGGGGAATTTCAATTTTATCAACAAACTGGAATTGAGACCCGGCAACGATGGCTGGATTTTAGGGCGTTGGCCGAAGAAGGTGTTGTGGATGAGGAGGGAAGGAAAAGAGCTACGCGAGCTGCACAAGCCACCTTCGATCTTTTTTATAGAGTACACCGGCTTAATAATTAGAACAGGAATTAGAATGGGAATGGTTCCAGTTCTAATTCTATCTTTACGCTCCCTGCCTTTCCTTTTTCATAAGGTCGATACTTTCCACTATCTTTTTATAATCCTCCGGGTTAGTAAGATGTTCCTTCGCATCCATGCGGATTTTTTCGATTTCCAGACGAATCACTTTTTTATAATCAGTTCCGGTGGAATCCTGTTTAATCAAGAATTTTAGCATATCCAGCATTCGTAATAATACCATCATATCGTGTCGCGCGTAAGTCCGTAAAGAAGCCAAAGTATGGCATAGTAATTCTTCAAAATCAGTGATGGTTAACCACAATCGGACAGATACTACTTCGTTTTTCTCATTTTTTATCGGAAATGCTTCCGCATCTTTTCGTTCCATTTTTTTATCAAATAAAATGGCCAGGTGATTGATCGCATATAAGGCAGTTCCAGGATCGTTAATACCGGGGCTCATCGCCTTTAAAGCAATTTCGTTGATCTGCTTAAATCCGATTGCATGGTCGTCTTCCGCAACTTCGTTTTCACTAAAACGAAACTGTTCCAGTATCTTATTTTGTAAATCTTCTTCCAACGCTTTATCACAACAGAATAAATCAATTTTATTCACCACAAATGTTCGGGTAGCAATCAAGACCTTTATTTTCAGTTCGTGCTCAATACAAAGTTTGCTGATTATTTCACAGTTAATAGCTTTTAAATAACCAGAACGATCTGACTTATAGACCTTCCAGGAACGGGTATCAGGAGCGGGTTCGTTAATTAATTTAGAAATCATTCCGTTCTCCATCTTTTTTTCGGTAATGGAAGACAACGATTCCAGTATCTTCCCAACCTGGACGGCCTCGGAGATAGAATGAATAAAAAATACAAAGATCATTAGGCAGTGTAATCCAAAAAATATCGCCAGTAAAACGGAGATACTCGGCACGGTCGTGTCCGACTGCGTGGGCGTCAGATTAATAATCAACAATAAAGAATAAGTGATCGATCCAAGGTAAGTGCCCAGTACAACCTGATGAAACTTATTGGCAATGAGACTGGGTAAAATACGGGGAGAATAGTTGGAAGCTGCATTATTCAATAATACCATAACCATCGAAAAACTAAAAACCATCAGTGAAATCAACGCCCCCACCATCATGGTCAGCACCGACTCGGCAACGTCCCAACTCTTGATCATCAAAAACCCGGGGGCATGCTCGGCTACCCACCCCGTCAATCCCTTTTCTTCCAAAAAAAGCATCAGCGCCGTCAAAAAAATAGAAAAGATGGCAAACAAGGTCGGATAAAAAGCAATACTGGTCGTTGTCTTTTCGTAGAAAAAATCAATAAAATAAGGTAAACGTTTAAAGTTCTTAGTCCAGTCCATAGTGTGTTTGATGTCTTACTAGCAACAAAAATCGCTAACCCAAAATTCTTAATTTATTAATACCTCATTCCTTATTGGAACAGAAACCACTATATTTAGTTCAATTGAACAATCAGGGTGGTGAACATATATTCTATTAGATCGTTTTAATTGCTATTATAAACACAAAATTTTCTTATTAAATATTAATTATTTATGTTTAGCCAGTTCAATGAATCTATTAAGAAATTATACGATAAGCTCTCCAACTGGATGGACGAAGTAGTACTTGCATTGCCTAACCTTATCCTGGCGACTTT
>Ga0114957_1005262_pt1 | contig 10804 bp, 9 predicted proteins | sample BantaG_FD_87175 | JGI IMG/M metagenome (GOLD analysis project Ga0114957, IMG submission 87175) | Marine algal microbial communities from Bantry Bay, Ireland - BantryBay_4 metaG | ecosystem: Host-associated > Algae > Red algae > Unclassified | place: Bantry Bay, Ireland | collected 2014-11-21 | reverse complement strand
TTTTTCATCATATTTCATAAAAAATCCTCGATGTAACACAGGCTATATCTACGTTTTTTTATTTTATCTGATAAAAAAATAAGCTCAAAATAACTTATGAATAATTGTGAACATGAACTTAAATCTAATAGACGGTGTCTGGATGACTTAGAGTTCTAAACGGCCAACGTTGAGTTGTATATACCTTTAGGGCAATGTCATTGACATAAGAAGTATTAAATTTGGATATTCCATGCTCGATATTAGATATTCAAAAAATCCTTATGTCAATGACATTGCCTTCAGGGAGCGTCGCTCTGCGCCGCCAGGTTACCTTAATTTTATTTTCTACCAATGGGAGTGGCATGCTGCGCTGATAATTATTGAAAACTCTTCGTAATGAATCTTCCTGCCTGCGTTCAGCCGGCAGGAACAGTTATTTATTTAGATAAATAACTGTTCTCATGCCTTGATTTAACTCAAAATAATTGTGAACATGAACTTATTGCTAAATATCTATCAATTATTAGCTAGAAAAAAAGACCAACAGAAGCTTGAATGTTAAAATGTTTAGAAGAAGGTTCGATAGTTACATTTCCTATCTGTACTTCTTTTTCATATTCTTTCAATCCTTGAGTAAATCGAAGGTCTATCGTAGTATTACCTAAATTTAATCCTAACCCTACTGCAAAGCCAAGGTCGTAATCTTCAAAGTCCTCTCGCTCCGCTTCATAAGTATCGTTTATGCTAAATATTGCATTTTCATATTTTACATTAGTACCTAAAAGGTAAGAGAACTGTGGGCCAAACTGAATTTGTATCGGAAGTTCAAATGGCTGTAAAACTACCAAAACTGGAATATCAACATAATCCAAATTTGATGTTACATCTGCGCCAAGGTATTTGTACTTTGAACCTTTACGAACAAAAAGTGCCTCGGGTTGGATAGCAAAAGTCTCGCTCAAATTAATTTTAAGCATAGCTCCTGCTTGAAATCCAATTTTTGCTTCTAAGTCTTCAACGTTATCATCATTTGTAGTGATGTTGGAAAAATTAGCTCCTGCTTTGATCCCAAATTGACCGAAAACAAAAGATGTGGCGCAAGTAAAAATGATAATAAAAAATAAATGTTTCATATGTATTTTATGTATTTATTAAAAAAATATTTTCTAAATGCTAAAAAGCTTTAATAGCGATTTTGTTCTTAGTTTTCTTTTAAAAGAAAAAGTATTGTTGATACTATGACTGGATTTTAAGAGGAAAATGAGGGCAAAATATAGTTATTTACTTTTCTTAAAGCATGTTGGTAGTTTTCTGTTTTCTATAACAGCTCACTTTTCTATAGAAGAAAGTGAACTAGTGTCTGGTTGAAATTTAATAATGTTATTAATCATTCCATTGAAAACAAAATAGTGAAAAGGTAATACAGAATACCAATATAACCTACCTAATATTCCACTCGGACGAAAGGTAGCAGTTTGTTTCAAAATATTTTCACCTCCTTGTCTTACAATTTTAAATTCCAACCAAGCATCACCTGGCAATATCATTTCTGCATAAAGTAACAATCTTTTTTTCTCCTTATCTGCAACGAGTACCCTCCAAAAATCCAAGGCATCACCTGCATCTATTTTTGATGGGTGAGTACGCCCTCGGCGTAACCCGACCCCACCAACAAGCTTATCCATAAAGCCACGGATACGCCACAAAAAATTGCCAAAATACCAACCTCTTTCTCCTCCGATTGACCAAATATTATTTAGTATTCGTTCTGTTTCGACCATAGAAATTGCACTTTGTTTTTTATCTCTAAAACATCCAAATTGAGGCACTTCCATATTTTCTTCCAGAGTTCGTTGGTCTAAGCTGCTGACAAAACTATCTTTCCAGCTTGACACGACCATATTTTGCTCTATGTATTGAAAAGCCATTTTGACCGCATCTTGATAAGAGATATTTTTGATGTTTAACATTTTTTGCAGATCATTATTCCTCCCTACAACATTTACCTTCATACTATTAACCAAGTTGACTGCAAGAGGATAGGAGGTGGAAGTCACAAAATATAACCAGTAGGAAGATAAACGAGGTGTCATCACAGGAGCTGTAAAAATATAGCGATTCAAGTTTCTCACCTTAGCATAACCTAATAACATTTCTTTGTAAGTAAGTACCTCTCCACTACTGATGTCAAAATTTTTATTAAAACATTTTTCGTGCATCAATACCCCCGTCAGGTATTGAATAACATTTCGAATTCCTATGGGTTGGCATTTTGTATTTAGCCATTTTGGAGTTATCATCACAGGAAGTTTTTCTACCAAATCTCTTATGATTTCAAATGATGCACTTCCAGAACCAACGATAATACCTGCACGTAAAGCAGTCAAAGGAGCTTTACTTGAATTGAGAATATTTTCCACTTCTAGACGAGACTCAAGATGGGCTGAAAGGTTTTCACGTTCATTTACAATACCTGTAAGATAAATAATTTGACGAACGGTGGAGACATTCATATATGCTTTAAAATGTTTGGCAGCTCTGCTTTCCTTTTCTTCAAAATCTCCAATTGAAGCTGACATTGAATGCATCAAATAATAGGCAACATCAAAGTTTTTTGGAAAATTTTTAAAGTTGGGTTCATCCAAAAAATCAATCTCTTCTACTTTTACTTTATCTTTCCAACTATCCAAAATTTCAAATCTATTTTTATCACGAGTGCAGGCAATGACTTCATGACCTTGTTCTATTAAGACTGGCAAAAGCCGTTTTCCGATATAACCAGTTGCACCTGTGAGTAAAATTTTCATAATGATTTTTTGTTTAGGAACGCTTAAAAAATAAATTATAAGAGTAACAGTTTGGCGATTATGTTGAGTCAAATCAAGGCATAAAAACAGGCGTTTACTAGATAAATAACCGTTCCTAAGTAGTGTGTACTGATAATACGTTTATTGGAGTTGCCCTTTTGCCCATCTCAATTTCCATTTTAGTTTTTGAAATTTAGATTGCATTTTATTGAGTTTCATTTGAGCATCAATTAGTTTTTGCTCTCGACTGTTCAACAGAAATATAGAACTTTCACCAATTCTAAATTTTTCAACTTCAGCATTAAGTAAAGTTTCATAATTGATCACCATGCTTTCGAGAATATTGATTTGTTCAAAGGTGGTTTCTAATTGTTGGAAAAACACATTGATTTTATTAGCAATTTTTAATTGTTTCTCTCCCAATTTATATTGATTTTCCAGTTGTTCAATTCTTACCAATTCTAAACCACCTCTTTCTTTTCGCAGTAAAAGAGGGTAGGAGAGTTTTAAACCCCATTTGTAATTTTCCGTAAATACATTGTTAACTACAGACGCTTCAGAATTATCATCTGTCCAATCAAATCCATCTCCCAAAAAATTATAATTAAATCTAAGGTTCGGTTTGAATTGTTCTCGTTTAAGTCTTTCTTTGATATCAAGTTGCTGTTGCTTGATTAAAATATTTTGTAATTCAGGATGAGTATCAGCTATTTTTTTTACAAAATCAGCAGTAGGTTTTTCTTCGAAATAATTCCAATCCGCTTGTAAATCCTCAGGACGTAAATTTTCAGACACTTCTAATGGAGTCAAATTTTCGAACCATAAAAAATTAGATAATTCCAAGGTTGCATTTCTAAAATCAACGATAGCTTGAGCCAACTGAAGTTCTCGATTTTGAATTTGGATTATTGATTCCAAAGTATCAATGGCAGGTTTGTCTCCTTGCTCAAAACTGGTTTTGATTAATTCAAACCTATCTTGAGCCAAGGTTAAAGAGTTTTGATAAACTTGGAGAATTTGATTTTGATAAGCCCATTTCCAATAAGTTTCAATTGCTTTTAATAACAATTCATTTACAATAGTTCTTCGCATCGCATCATTGCCATCTTGTAATAATCTAGCTTGTTGCACTTGCGCTCTTCTTTTATCGAAAACTAAACCTTGTAAAAGTGGAACTTCTACTCCAATGATAGCTTGACCATTTTTGGGTAGCTTGCCTGCTGGATTTAAAAAAACTCCGTTGGACCAGAGGTATGCCATTTTTACATCAATTCCCCACCACGTTGGTACTTTTAGTCCTGCTTCACCTATTCGAAAATAATTCTTTTGGTCAAAAGATTTATCTTCATATTCTCCAAACCATTTTGGGTCAAATATTCCACGAGCTTCTAGTAAACTTGCATCTGCTTTGTTTTCCAAAAGCCCAGCTTGTTGCATTACAGGATGATATTCCCGTACCCACATCAAATATTTTTCCAAAGAAAAAACTTGAGTCGTGTCAATGTTTTGCCCTAAAAGTGGAATGGAAAGGAAGATGAAAAATATTATTCTTATCACGTTTTTGTATTGTTATTTTTATCGCTAAAAATTTACGTTTACCAAATCTCAAAGGTTTAGTAAACGTTAGGAGGGAATTAAACAGAACTATTATTTTGCCACAGATTTTACTGGTGGCTTAAATTTAGACTCATTTTTCTTAATATCATTTTCATAAAAGTCAGCAGGAAAACCATTAAGTTGTCGCCAGAGTTCATACCAAACTGGAACATCTTTGAGCAAAGCGATTCCTTGTACGCCTGCACCTACACGAAGTAATTCTGGAAAAGGTAAATCAGGTTGATTCGACTTGATTAAAATTCTATACATACTATTTTCATTTGGAATATTGTCGATGGCAATGACCTCACCACTATAAGTTCCAAAAGAAAAATCCGACCATCCCGAAATAATAAATGCTTGCCATCCATCAAAAACCAACCGAACTTCTTGACCAACATTCATCAATGGTAAATCCATCGGGCGCACATACATTGATACTGCTAAGTCTCGTACATAAGGTACAATGGTTACAACCTTATCGCTTTCTTTGATAATTTCGCCAATACCTGATTTCATAGTTTTAGTGATGTAACCTGACTGCGGAGCAATGATGTAATACATATTATTCCGTTCGTTGTAATTGGCGTACTGGTTTTGTAACTTATTCAAAGTTCCTTCCGCTTCAAATTGTGCGGAGATGGTAGAAAATTTATCAGACTGAGATTTTGCAATCTTATTATTATACTCATTGTCAATAGTTTGCAAAGCTAATTTGGCGATGCTCAAATCGTTACCACTTTCTTGCAATTTATTTTTGGTCGTAATCAGTTTGGCATTGGTTGATTGTACTTTTAATCGTTTATTTTCTAAGTCGCTCAATGACTTAATTCCTTTTTGGAAAAGAGTATCCGTTCTACGATATTGGAATGCTGCAATCTCTGCATCGACTGTTACTTGGTTCAATGCTGCTTGTTGACTTTGCTGTTTAAATTCTGCTTGTTGGATTTTATTTTGCAATTGCTTTTTCTTGAATTCCAACTCTTGGCGTAATGCAGATATTTGATTATCCAAGGCATTTGCTTTTTGTTGGTAGCTGTCCATCGAGCCTTGCTTGGCAGCAATTTGATTGGAGGCTCTTTCCAAAAGTTGAGGGTCAAAATATTCTGCTTTTACCTCAGATAGAAAAACAATCGTGTCTCCTTTTTGCACCAAGTCTCCTTCTCTTACATACCATTTTTCAATCCTACCTGCTATCGCTGAATTGACATCTTGCGGTCTTTGCCCTGGTAAAAGTGTGGTTACTTTTCCCTTCATCTGAATATTTTGAGTCCATGGTAAAAAGAAGGAAATCAAAATCATTATCAATAAAACAATCAACCAAATCGAAAACATTCGATTGGCTCTCAGTAGATTATTTTTCTGATAACTATTCAGTTGAGTGGTATCGACTTTATGTAAAATTGAATTATTCGAAATATTCAACATTGTACTTTTCTTTTATTTTAGAGATTTTTGATTCAGTAACTTTGCATTTACGTTTCTAAACTTTCAAAGTTTAGTAAACGTAAAACGTTATTCGGATCAAAATTTCTTATTGGAGCTTAAAAATTTCTTTGACTAAAGGCTTAGATTTAATTTTTTCAAATGGAGCATTTTCAAGTATCTCTCCATCTTGAAGAATAATAACACGATCACATTTTTTTGCAAATGAAGGATTATTTGAAATCCCGATCAAAGTCCAATGCTTTTGTTCTTCTGTCAAATAATCAATAACCCGTTGCTTTTCTTTACGTTCCAAGCGAGGCATAAAATTATCTAACAATAAAATTTCAGGTTGAAAAATTAATATTCTTGCTAAAATTATTTTGGTCCTAACACTTCTAGGAACATTTACACCATTCGCTATTAATTCTGTTTGGTAGCCATCAGGTAAATGATTAATAAAGGCATGCAGCCCAATTTCTTTGGCCGTTCGAATAATAGTTTGGAATGGAACTTCCTCATTTCCTAGATTAATATTTTCAATAATACTTGCATTAAAAATTTCGTCTTGGCTACTCAATGTTCCTATTTCTTTTCTCAAACTATCCAAATTCAATCGTTTCAAAGGAACACTATTGAACGAAATCATACCTTCATAACTGGTGTATAGCCCACCTAATAATTTTGTCAAAGTAGATTTTCCTGAACCATTAAATCCTGCAATACAAATCTTTTCACCTGGGGCAATTTTTATCGAAATATCTTTTAAGGTTGGTCGATTAGAATCTTGGTATTTAAAGGAAACGTCATCCAACTCAATTTCGATACCACGTTGACCAGTTTCTAATTTTTGTAATTTGATTCCTTCCATTTGCTCCAAAGGCAAATCAGTTACATAACCTATTTTTTCTAAACCAGTCAGAACATCATATATATTGTCCATACTCAAGATGAGTTTTTCCGCAGAGTTCATAATCAAAATCACAATAATTTCTGCAGCTACAAATTGACCAATACTGATTTGATTTCTAATCACCAAAAGGCTTCCCAAAAAAAGTAAGGTAGCAGTAATAAGTGTTTTAAATAACACGACACTTCCGTATTGAATTAAAAGAATTTTAAAATGACTTTTTCGAGCATCAAGATAATTCGTTACTAATTCGTCGGTTCTTCGCATCGGCAAATTAGAGGTTCCTGATAGCTTAAAAATATTCATCGCACGTCCTAATTCTTCTAACCAATGTGCAACTTGATATTTATATTTACTTTCCTTTAAGCTTGTTTTTAATCCTTTTTTTCCTGTAAGGCTAAAAATAAGCAAGAGTAACAATAATAAAATCAAACCAAAGAAAATAAAAAATGGATGATACAATGACAACAAGATTAAGCCAAATACAATTTGTAAAATGGCTGTCGAAAAATCTATCAAAATTTTTGGAATCCCTTTTTGTAGGGTGATCGTATCGAAAAAACGATTGACCAATTCAGGTGGATAAATACCTGTGAGTGATTCTAACTTGAGTCGAGGTACTCGCCATGCAAACTCAAAAGCAGAACGAGTAAAAATCCTTCTCTGCAAGGTCTCTGTTACTGTTAATTGCATGATAGTCAAAAAACCATTAAAAGCAATTCCAGCGGTAATGATTCCTATGAGTAGGTAAAGAGAAGAGGAAACTTCTCCTCCAACCATCAAGTTGATGATCGCTTGGATACCTAAAGGCAAAGACAAAGTGATGATTCCTGCAAAGATGGCGTACAAGTAAATGTAACTAATATCCTTTCGATCAAGTTCTAAAAGTTTAAAAAATCTTTGTGTCGATTTCATTGTAATTCGATTGTTATAAAACAGGCTGTTTAGCTATTGTTAAACTAAATTTTCAATATATTGACTATCTATTTTTTCCAATGTTTGTTTTGCTACGCTCAAAGCTCTCATTGAATTTTTCTTTTTAAACGAGTGTGCTTCCATCTTTATTAAAATATTTTTGAGCTTACGAACCGCTTCTAAAATGTAAGGGCCTTTGTTTAGCATCACACATTCTGCATTGGAGCTAATGGCTGCATCCGAAACTTCAGCACGAGTTGGGATTCCTGTTTTTGCCAAGTTTTCTAACACTTGCGTCGCCCAAATAACTGGAATATGTGCCGCTTCACACAACCATAAAATTTGATTTTGAACTTCTGAAATTCTCTCAAAGCCGATCTCCACAGCAAGATCACCTCTTGCAATCATGACTCCTATATTAGGTCGTTTCATCGCTTCAAAAAGAATTAAAGGAAGATTTTCAAAAGCTTCGCGTGTTTCGATTTTATAGACAATTCCAATACCTTCACTATTTAGTTTTTCTAATTTATGATATAGTTTTTCAACATCTTCAGGTTTTCTGACAAAAGAATACCCAATGATATCTGCATTTTTACAAGCAAAAGGTAACATCTTTATATCTTGATTGGTCAAAGATGGTAACTTCAAATCTGTATCTGGTAAGTTAATCCCTTTATTTGAAGTTAATTTATTTTTATAGGTTTTATTGATTACTAATTCGGCTGTTTTTGCATTTTTATTTACCACTACTGCTTCAATCATCCCATCATCAAAAAACACAGGATCGCCTATTTTTAAATCATCAATAATTTGCGGCAACAAAAGTCCTACTTCTCCAGCTTGAGTCAAAGTATTATTGTCACCATATTCAACTTTTTTTCCTTTTGTTTTTTGTTTGGTTAAAATAAGGTGGTCGCCTTCCTTTAACTTAATGAAGTTTTTGATTTTTCCTTTTTTAGAAACTACTTCAATTTGTGCAGTTCGAATCTTAGGACCTGCCAAATCCATATAAATCTTCAATGGTGTTTTTATCTCACTTCTTACTTGGTTGATATTTTTTATCATTTTTTTCCACAAATACATATTGCCTCTTCCCAAATTAATTCTAGCAACTTCCATCCCTTCAGTCACTAGATTTCTTACTAACTCCACACTTGTTGCCGCCTCATCAGGCATGGTCACCATTATTTCTGTAAAATGTTTTTTCTTTGTACGATTAAATAGTTGATTGGCATTTCTGCGTAATAATTTTTTACTTTTCTTGTAATTGATAGCTTCTATTTGATGATTGCTTTTGTAAGTTTTTCCTTGAGATGTCTTTAAAAGTTTAAGGACATTTTGGATTTTATTAAAAGCATAGCCTTCAGGATTTCTTATGGAAGAAATTCCTAAGTCTGAAAGATCATCGTGAATTTTTCGTAAATCCAAACTTCTAAGCAACATATAATTATACAAGTTCTTTGCACTAAGTTTATATTGAGCATGTACTACTGCTGCAATGTCATTTGCAATAATGTCACCTGCTACCATCTTATCATAAATTGACGCTACTTCTTTTTCCAAACATTTAATCGTCATAGGTTCTTTTATTTAAAAAATTATTGTTCCCCAACCCCCTTCTGTAGCAATGCCATTGAATTCCATTTTGAATGTACAAGATCGAACTTAACATTATTACCTACAGATGGGGACTGAGTAAAAAACTATTTATCATTTATAAAAATTATTTATCACCGAATTGCTTATTGAGAAATGGCATAATGGCATATTTCCATAATCCTATAAATCCAACTACCGTACAGATTACTCCTATCAGATAAATTTTGATACCCCAAAAAGTACTTTCCGTCTGTAAGTATATAAAGTCTAAAGACAATCCTATGGCGAGAATTAAAGCAGAAATTAATGTTTCTTTTTTCATGATAAATTAATTTTATTTAATTAGTATTATTTTTTTTCTTTATTTGTTCCTTTTTAGCTTTTCCTAGTTTTGCTGCTCTATCATTCAACAATGGAATTACAATACTTCGTATCATTCTGAGTACGCCCAATATCATAAAGACAGCACCAAGCATTAAAAAATTAATTCCAAATAATTCAAGATTTGTGGCGAAGTGTATGCATTCCAAAGCAAAACCGATTAGAATAAGCACGATTGAGATGATGATTCCGTTTTTCATTTTTCAAAAAATTAAAGGGTTAAAAAATAAATTCTTTTTCAATATCTTCTAGTATTTTACCATGAGGTAGCGCATTTAAATTTTTATCTACATTGACAAATACAATTCGTTCTATAGAGATGATTGTCTTTTTTGAAAACAGATTTCTGACTTCACAGCGGAAAGTAATTGACGTACGACCGATAGAAATAAATTTTAATCCAATCTCAATGACATCAGCTTGCTTTGCAGAACTCACAAAATTTATCTCTGACATAAACTTAGTGACCACTCTTGGATTACCCAATTTTGTCATCGCATAAATACCCGCTTCTTCGTCAATCCATTTCAGTAATTGTCCTCCAAAGAGTGTATTATTGGCATTCAGATCTCCTGGCTTAATCAATTTTCTTGTGAAAAATTTCATTTTATCTTTTAGTTTTTGAAGGTTTATTTTTTACTAAAATATCAGTTAATAGCTTGAATAAATTTTATAAAAACTTCTCCTAAATTCTATGACTGTATTTTTTTTAAGTGAGATTTTTTATTAAAGAAATAATCAGGCTAAAGAAAAATAAAATTATAGAAATGATAGTAATGCTATTATTTTTATGAGTAAAACACAAATATAGGTATAATGTTCAATATTCTGCTAAAAAAAGAATATTAGTTTTTTAAAGATGAAGTTATTTTAGTAACGGTCAAAAAATAACTTCCCGATTTTAGACCGATTCTTTTGTCCGTATTTTCCCTTTAAAATTGGTCATAGTATCAACAATACTCCCTCTTTTAAAGAAAAACTAGGAACAAAATAATTCGCCCTAAAATCGGAAACTTATTCTTTGACTGTTACAGAGTATTAAGGAATGCGAACTAAATAAATGCAAATTCTTGACAGGATATTTTGTCCATATTTTTCACTTTAAAATCCTGAAAATATCAACATTTATGCGGCTTTCAAAGCAAAAACTATGAACAAAACCTCTCTCTCAAAAATCTGCATTTATTTT
>Ga0114957_1005253_pt1 | contig 10814 bp, 7 predicted proteins | sample BantaG_FD_87175 | JGI IMG/M metagenome (GOLD analysis project Ga0114957, IMG submission 87175) | Marine algal microbial communities from Bantry Bay, Ireland - BantryBay_4 metaG | ecosystem: Host-associated > Algae > Red algae > Unclassified | place: Bantry Bay, Ireland | collected 2014-11-21 | reverse complement strand
TTCCAATCTCGCCGAAATTATTATCTAGCCGACCAAGATAAACGTTAGATTAAAACAACGGCACTCGGAAACCTAAACCCGATTGCAGCGGAAATCCTTTTTGTGGAGTTTACGGAACAAAAAGATTGGAGTGTAAAGCGGGAGCGAAGTTTATAAATCTGGCTTAGGTTTATTTTCAAAAAAAAATACCTGCATTTTTAAAAGACTTGTTCTATTCAATATCAATTTTTTACCATACGTAACTAATTGAAGCGTATTTGCTTCGATGCTTAAATTAACAAGCATGGGCATGTTAAACCTAACTAAAAGCATTAATACCAGTAACATCCATACCGGTAATCAACAAATGAATTTCGTGTGTACCTTCATAAGTAATTACCGATTCTAAATTCATCATGTGTCGCATAATTGGGTATTCGTCCATAATGCCCATGCCACCTAACATTTGCCGGCTATCTCTGCAAATTTTCAAGGCCATTTCAACATTGTTACGCTTGGCCATTGATATTTGTGCAGGCGTTGCTTTATCTTCATTTTTTAACTGCCCCAAACGGTGTGCTAACAACTGCGCTTTGGTAATTTCGGTAATCATTTCGGCCAGCTTTTTTTGTGTTAACTGAAAACCCGCAATTGGTTTGCCAAACTGAATGCGCTCTTTTGAATAACGCAAGGCAGTATCATAACAATCTAAAGCACAACCAATTGCGCCCCAGGCAATACCATAGCGTGCAGAAGATAAACAACTTAGTGGCCCTTTTAAGCCTTTTATTTCTGGAAAGATATTTTCTTTTGGCACTTTCACATCTTGAAACAACAACTCGCCGGTAGCCGATGCTCGTAACGACCATTTGCCGTGCATAGTTGGTGTGCTAAAACCTTCCATACCACGCTCAACAACCATACCTCTTACAATGCCACCTTCATCTTTGGCCCAAACAACGGCAACATCAGCAAAGGGCGCATTGCTAATCCACATTTTAGCACCGTTTAATATTACGTGATCGCCAGCATCAACAAAGCTGGTTTCCATACCATTGGGGTTACTGCCGTGGTTGGGTTCTGTTAAACCAAAACAACCAATCATTTCTCCGCTGGCTAATTTTGGTAAAAATTTTTGTTTGATGGCTTCGGTAGCATATTTGTAAATAGGATACATTACCAAAGAGCTTTGTACAGAAGCGGTTGAACGGATGCCGCTATCGCAACGCTCCAACTCTTGCATTAAAATGCCGTAGCTAATTTGATCTAAACCTGGGCCACCATATTGCGCTGGTATATACGGGCCAAAAGCACCAATACCTGCTAAGCCAGGTAATATATGCATCGGAAATTTCGACTGTTGCGCTGCATCTTCAATTATTGGTGATACCTCTTTTTTAACCCAATCACGAGCCGTTTGACGAATGAGTTTATGCTCTTCGGTTAATAAATCATCAATATTATAATAGTCATGAAACTGATATAAATCTTGACTGGCACTAACTTTAAAATCTTCGAGTGTGGCTATTCCGTTTTCGCTATACATATAATAATATTTTGCAAATTATTTTGGTTTGGCAAAGATAAGCGATTCCGTTTAATTTAAGTTAGCTAAACTTTAGCTATTATTGTATTATACCAAATTAACCATAAAATATAAAAATGGATTTGCCCTACATTAGGGTAAGCACCTTTTTAGAGGGCTTCAATCAGTTTTATAGTTCGTTAAAAACAACAATTGAAAGTGATGGTTAGTAACCGTTAAACAATTCGTTACACATATATATGCCGTTTATTTAAGTAAAGTACAAATTGTAATTATTGTAAACATTTTGGTTATATACATTGTTTATTTACACATAAAAAGTTAAATATCTTTGTGGTTTACAACCTTTGGTTAATTGTATTTGTCTTTTAATTAGTTCTTTAACACTAACTTATTTTTTAAAAGAAAAAATTATGACTAACCAGTTGATTACTTTATTCAGTATAGTAACTATACTATTTTTGTTTTGTAACCTACAAATACAAGCGCAATGCAACGATCCTTTTTCAATAGATTGGGTAAATAATGCCACAAGCTCTAGCTGCACCGACACTATTTATTCTTTCACTTACAACAACGAATCTTATATATACCTAGAAAGAACTGATGGCTGTTTAGCTGTCGATTGGAGCAATACTTTATACAACTGCAATAGCGATTCTAGTTGTTATGTTTTTGGGTTTACACTTCCAAGTGAGCAATGTAATGTAGAACTATTAAAAAACATACGGCCTTATTTAATTGATGAAAATGTTATCTACCCTAAAGAGAAGAATTGTAAACCCTTATTGCAACTTGCGGCAGAAAAGGGAGATGTGTTTATTGATGATGCATGCTATGGCGTAATTTTAACTGCCCCAAACGGGGCTTGCTTTCGGTTAAAAGTAGAAAACGATGGGTCCTTTAGCTCTGAACCAGTAAGATGCCCTAACTAATTATGTTAAATAGACTTATTGTCACAAACAGTTTTTGAAAAAATGCGTTATTTTTGTGGAAAATCAAATTTAAATATGAATAAGTTTTTAATTTTAAGTCTATCAATTTTAGGTATTTTATTTTTTAATGCCTGCGATAAAGATAAAGATAAAGACGACGATGCCGATGTAGATTACGGCTATCACGCACACATTATGTCGCCCGACACTACCGCCAAAAAAGTTGGTGACAGTATACACTTACACGTAAACTTTGAAAGCCATACCAGCGAAACGGTACATAATGTAAACGTAAAAATTTATAATGAAGCTGATAACAGTTTGGTAATATATGATGAACCAAGCGAGGCACACGTACATGCAACAGAAGGAAGCTACGAGTTACATGCAGATATTGCTTTATCCGAAGCCAATGGTGTATTAGGCCAAACCACTTGGATAGTAGAAGCTAAAGTTTGGCCAATGAGCGATGAAGACGATGAACATAACCACAGCGATGAAGATGACGAACATAACCATGGCGATGAAGACGGAGCACACACCGTAACTGAAACCGTTAAGTTTTATGTGCAACCTAATTAAGCCAATTTTTTAAAAAGAAATTTAAAGTCCAGCCCTAAAGGTTGGGCTTTTTTTGTTTTACCGCGCAATTTTTTTGTTATATAACTTTAATTCCTTACATTAGCACAGTACAGCATAGTAAACTAACGATGCGTTAATGAAAGCGGTAGCAAAAATAAGGGCGTTAAAAAAAGAAAAAGCCTATCCAAAATATTTAAAAATTGTGGATGGTATAAGCGCTGCTATTGCTGACAACGAATTTGAAAAAGGCGACCTCTTACCTTCTGTAAATGGCCTTTCTAATGAGCTGGGCGTAGCGCGCGAAACCGTACTTACAGCTTATAAAAATTTAAAAGATAGAGGCATCATTAGCTCCCGCCATGGTGTTGGTTTTTATGTAGATACGGTAAACACCCAACAACAACTAAAAGTAGCTTTAGTGCTTTATGCTTTCCAAACTTTTCAAGAAATATTTTACAACACCTTTAGAGAAGCCTTAGGCGAGGATGTGAAAATTGAAGTCTTTTTTCATCATAATAATAAAAAACAATACGAACAAATTATTACCAGCATTACAGGCAAATACGGTATGTATGTAGTAGCACCCATACATCATAAAATAACTCAACAAGTCCTCAGCAATATCACTCCAAACAAATTATTAATTATTGATCGCTTTGAAAACATAGGCAAACAGTACGCTTATATAGCGCAAGAGTTTTATAAAACTACCTTAAATGTATTAGAGCAATTATCAGCAGCGTTAAAATTGCACCAAAAAATTATTTTATTTTATAGAAAAGATACCGACTATCCTAAAGGTATTAAAAAAGCATTTACTTATTTTTTAGAGGCCCATCAATTAAATGGTGAAATTGAAAAGCAATATCAACCCCATCTGTTACAAAAAAACAACGCTTACATAACCATAGGCGATGTGGATTTGTGGAAGTTGCTAAAAGATGCACAACAACAAGGTTTAGAGGTTGGTAAAGATATTGGTATTCTTTCTGCTAACGATAGCCCAATAAAAGAAATAATTAGCGGTGGCATCACCACCTTTTTTGCCGATTTTGATTATATGGCAAAAAAAGCAGCCAATTATGTGTTGCACAAAAAGCCTATTAAAGAAACCTTAAAAGTAGAACTATATAGAAGAAAATCATTATAACACTCTAACAAATACAAAAACTAATATTTAAATATTGATTATGAAACCAAATGTAAAAACTTATAACAATCGCCTATATGGATGGGGCAAAAGTACCATACAGCGAGGTGGCTTGTTAATTTTGCTTATAGCGTTTAGTTATTATGGCATGGCGCAAACCGTAAGCGGCACAATTACCGACCAATACAACGATACGGTAATTGGTGCTACTATTGTTGTGGATGGCACAACCATTGGCACCATCACCGATATTGATGGCAACTTTAGCTTAAATGTACCAGAAGGCAGCAATACCCTGCGCATTAATTACTTGGGTATGAAGGAGACCATGGTTAACATTGATGGCAGAAGCGTAATTAATGTGGTAATGGAAAACAACTCAGAATTAATTGATGAAGTAGTAGTAATTGGCTACGGCGTTCAAAAGCGAAGCGACTTGGTTGGCTCGGTGGCCTCTTTAGACAGTAAAGATATTAAAAGTATTGTGGCTGGTAGTGCCAGCGTTGTGTTACAAGGTAAAATGGCCGGCATCCAAATTGAAACCAACGGTGGCGCACCTGGTGGCGAAACCAATGTGTTTGTGCGGGGCGTGAGTTCCTTAACCAACTCGTTTCCATTATATGTAATTGATGGCACTTTTGCCGATAACATGAATTTTATCAATTCAAAAGATATTGAATCTATTGAAGTATTAAAAGATGCAGCTTCATCGGCCATTTACGGTTCACGGGCAGCTAACGGTGTAGTAATTATAAGCACTAAACAAGGTAATAGCGATGGAAAAACAACCGTGAGTTTAGATATGAGAACAGGCATTGAATCGCCCAGCAAATATTTAGATTTGATGGATGGCCCAGAATTTACAGCTTTTCGAAATCAATTATCAGAAAACGATGGTACTGGGTTTGTTTTATCTAATAATTTCCCTAATACCGATTGGCAAGATTTATCATTAAATCCTGGCGCAGTAAACGATGTAGGGCTTTCTGTTTCTGGTGGTGGCGATCAAGCCAAATTTTTTCTATCAGGTAATTATTTTAATCAAGATGGTATTTTGGTCGGTTCTAATTTCAACCGTTTAAATGGTCGGGTAAATAGTCAGTTTAAATTAGGCCGCTTAACCATTAATCAATCCCTTTCGTTAATAGAATCTAATTTGCAAGATAACCGTTGGTTTGGTTTTGATGGTACAACCGCCCCCATTTTAGCAGAAACCAATGATGCCAACAATGGAGGTTTTGAAGCACCAGTTGATACCATTCACGGCTTTGGCGGCTCCAATGTTTATGGGCAAGCCAGTTTAGAAGACAATAACTTAAAATCAAGTGGCTTATTTGGCAACATTAATCTTACCTACGATATAACCAACGATTTAAACGTAAAACTCAACTTCGGGGCAGATAAATTGAATCAATATTCCAGAACCTTTACCCCTACTTATTTTATGAGTTCAACCGATGCCGTGCTAAATGAAAAGCTGAAGAATGAAGTAACTTCGGTAAATAATGAACGCTTATTAACTTTATTTGAACCCACCATAAATTACGCAACAGATATTGGTAATGGCTCAAATGTAAATATAGTTTTAGGCTATACCGAGCAAAAAATAGTGACTACCAACAATGGCGTTTTTGCAAGAGGCACACCAAATAATAATATTGATGTAATAGGTGCGGCGCCTGTAGAAGATATAGGAGGTTTAAGCGGCTTTCAAAATATTAGTGGTTTACGCTCTTTATTTGGGCGTGTTAATTATACACACAATAATAAATATTTATTACAAGCCACCATGCGTAGAGACGCTTCTTCAAAATTTCCGGAGTATAATCGTGTAGGTCTTTTCCCCTCAGTTGCATTGGGTTGGAAAATGCATAATGAAAATTTCTTTCCACAAGATGGCATTATAAGCAACCTAAAATTACGTGCTGGTTACGGTACGTTGGGCGCGCAAAACATACCAGACTATTCTTACATACCAACCATCAATTTAACCTCGGGCGTTACATTTGGAGGCACTTCACAAACTGGTTTTGCACAAACCACTTTTGTAGATGATAGCTTAAAATGGGAAGTGGCACAAACCTTTAACATTGGGGCAGATTTTGGTCTCTTAGAAGATAAGATTTTACTAACCGCTGAATATTACATTAAAAACACCGATGATGTATTAGTAGGCGTAAATGTACCGTCTACCTCTGGCACCAGTAACCCCATTATTCGTAATGCCGCCTCTATACAAAATAAAGGTTTTGAGTTTGAAGCATTGTATCGAAACCGAACTTCTGGTAGCGGATTTAATTGGACAATCGGTGCAAACCTCGCCACATTTAGCAGCTTGGTGACCGAATTGCCTAACCCAATTATAGGCCCATCTGTTACCGAAGATTTAACCAGAGTAAACCGCTTTATTGAAGGAGAAGCTCCAGGTGTTTATTGGGGCTTTGAAACGGCAGGCGTTTATGCCGATCAAAATGCTATTGAAAGCGATGCTAACATTGCAAATGATGTGGTAAGAAAAGACTTAGTACAACCAGGCGATTTTATTAGAGTAGATCAAAATAATGATGGTATAGTTAATAATGATGACCAAATTATTTTGGGAGATCCTACACCAGATTTTACTTATGGTATAAATTTTACTGGCAGCTATAAGGCACTTGATTTTGGTTTATTTTTTAACGGCGTGCAAGGCAATGAAATTTTTAATATGAGCAAATTTTTTCATACCGTTTGGGCTGATGGAAATAAATTAGCCACTATGAACAACGCGTGGTCTCCAACTAATACAAATACCAATATGCCACGCGCCACCGCAATGGATGCTGGTGGTAACCGTGCACCGTCCGACTTTTTTGTAGAAGATGGCTCGTATTTAAGATTAAGAACTTTAGAAGTGGGTTACACCATAGGGCAAAACACAATTGCCAATTGGTTAGGCGATCTTAGAGTATTTGTAACGGGTCAAAATTTATTAACGCTTACAGGTTATTCTGGTTATGATCCAGATGTGTCTTCAACCAATGGCGGGCGCGCTACTATTGATGGTGGTTTCCCGGGCAACCGACCAAATTTAAATCCATTATTGGGTAGAGGTATTGATGTGCGGGCTTACCCAAACACCAGAACCATTATGTTTGGCATACAAGCTCAATTTTAAAACCAATAAAATAACAATTAAATGAAAAATATAAATATATTGAAATTAGCGAGTTTAGTTTTCGTTTTAACGGTCTTTACTTTTTATAGTTGTAACGAAGATTTATTAAACCAAGCCAATAATAACTCCGTTAATACCGATACTTTTTGGCAAAGCCCAAATGATTTTGAAAAAGCCGTCAATGGCATGTATCATCCAATTACTAATACATTTTTTTGGGGTAGAATAATTCATACAGGCGCCATGTTAAGGTCAGATGTGTTCAACGTTCGCCCTTTTGATGCCAACACCGCACTTTCTACTTTGCAAGGCGTACCCGGTGTAGCCCGTTGGGCAACCGAAGTTTGGCAAGAGCCTTTTAAATGTATTTACCGAGCCAATTCTATTTTAGAAAATATGACCGAGGAGGCAGTACCCAACGAAGCACAACGCAACGGTTTTACCGGACAAGCTTATTTTATGCGTGCTTTCTCCAATTGGTATTTAGTTAATCTATTTCAAAATGTACCGTTAATTACAAGCACGCCTAAAAGTTTTGATGAGTACTTTCCAAGTCAAGCAACGCCCGAGGCCGTTTGGGATCAGATTATTGCCGATTTAGAACAAGCCAAAAATTTACTACCCGCTACCTGGGATGGCGCAAATACGGGAAGAGCCTCGGCAGGTGCAGCAACTGCTTTACTGGGCAAAAGCCATCTATACAGAAAAAACTGGGCCGCTGCCGAAACCGCTTTTAACGAAGTAATTAATAGTGGCACCTACAGCTTACTGCCTACCGAACAATTTGGCGATAACTTTGGCTTTGAAAACGAAAACAATCAAGAGTCGGTTTTTGAATTACAATACCTCGGCTTAGAAACCTTTACTTGGGGCGTTGATGTGCCAGGCGTAGGTACGCAAGGTAATTTTCATATTGACTATTCACCACCATCAAAGTCGCTTGATCAATCGCATTATATAAATGCATGGGTAAAAAATTTATTTGAAGCCAATAACGAAACCGTTCGTCGAAATGCCACTTTAGCTTATGATTATGAAGGTTCAAAAGGCTATGGCGGAACGGAATACGAAACAGATTTTGCCGATGATATTGCATTGGCTGCCTCTGAAAATATGCAAGCCATCTTCTCAAAAAAATACGCAGGTTTAGATGTTGGAGTACGTGCCAATGTGGCTGGCTTAGGTAATAATGTAGGCAACAACTGGCGCATCATTCGATATGCCGATGTGTTGTTAATGCAAGCAGAAGCCCTAAACAATCAAGGAAAAACAGATGAAGCTTTAGCCTTAATTAATCAAGTAAGAGAAAGAGCAGATGTGGAGATTTTAGAAGGCTTATCACAAACAGAAACCGTTAAAGCCATTATTGATGAAAGAGTTTTAGAGTTAACAGGTGAAGGGCATCGCTATTTTGATTTGGTACGTTGGGGTTTAGCCAATGATTATTTGGGTGTAGAATCTTTACACGGCGACCATCCAAAATCATTAAGTGGCGGTACTTTTACACCAAATAGAGATGAGTATTTATGGATACCAGTAAGTGAATTAGCAGCCAATGATAAACTAATACAAAATCCAGGATATTAATAACTAGTCTATTTTTTAAAATAAATATATCAGGCTGTGTTTTTTTTATAAACAGCTTGGTATATTTTTATCATTTTGTATGAGCTATTGTTTAAGCACTATTTGTTTTTGTATGATGCTTTTGATAGTTTCTTGCACAAAGAATGAAACAACGTTTACCCACCACGCTAAAAGCAAAACCAATATTCAATTTAATAATATCATAAAGCCAACCGACAACATAAATATCTTAGATTTCCATTACTTGTATAATGGAGGTGGAGTTGGTATTGCCGATTTTAATAACGACGCCTTACCCGATATTTTATTTGGCGGTAACCAAGTGAGTTCTGTTTTATACATCAACCAAGGTAATTTTAAATTCGAAAAATCTGATGCGATTAACACTACAGATTGGATTAATGGCATCAGTATTATTGATATTAATAACGATGGCTTAAAAGATATTTACCTAAGTGTGGGTGGGCATAATTGCGATGAAGGCAATTGCAAAAACCTATTTTACATCAACACATCTACCAAAAATAAAATTGAATTTATAGAACAAGCTGAAGCTTTTGGCTTAGCTACCGATTTTTACAGCCAACAAGCTGTTTTTTTTGATGCAGATAAAGACGGTGACTTAGATTGTTATCAACTTCAAAACCATGTTGACCGAGCCAACAAAAATTATCCAAAACCAAAGCGATATTTTTCTACAAAAAGCTATGATAAATTCTATTTAAACCAACAGGTTGAAACAGGTGAATTGTTTTTTAAAGATGCTTCAGAAATATGGAATGTAAAAAACCCAGGCTTTGGCTTGGGCGTGGTTTTAACAGATGTAAATAATGATGGCTTTTTAGAGGTATACGTTGCCAACGATTTTATAAGCGATGATTTAATTTATATAAATAAGGAGGGGAAATCTTTTAAAGAATCTTCCAAACAATTATTAGCCCACACCAGCTACAACAGCATGGGTGTTGATGCTGCCGATTTAAACAACGATGGCTACGAAGAAATAATGGTAGTAGATATGTTGCCCTACACCAATGGGCGTCAAAAAACGATGTTGGGTACGATGAACTACGACAAATATATAATATCTTTAAAAGAAAATTTCAATAGCCAATATATTAGAAACACTTTACAAAAACACAACCAGATTAACCACAAAAACGAAGCCCTGCCCTTTACCGAAATTGGAGCGTTTAGCAACATTTATCAAACCGATTGGAGTTGGGCACCTTTATTTGCCGACTATAACAACGATGGAAAAACTGACCTCTACATCACCAATGGGTACGCCAGCAACATCACCGATTTAGATTTTGTAAACTACAACAGCCAAACAAATCCTTTTGGCGGCAAGGCGGCTGCTAAAAAGGAAATACTACAAAATATAAGAAAGCAAGGCGAAGTAAAATTAAACAACGGCTATTTTGAAAATGAAGGAGACTTTAAATTTGTCAATCGAACCAAAACTAAATTTGCCGATCAGCCATCATTATCAAACGGTGCTGCTTATGCCGATTTAGATTTGGATGGTGATTTAGATTTGGTGGTCAACAACATTAATCAAACGGCTTTTATCATCGAAAATAAAAGCGAAGGTAATTATATAAAGCTCGAAATAGAAGGTGACGATTTTAATATAGATGGTATTGGCACAAAGGTCAGCATTTGGTCAGCTGGTAAAATGCAGCAAAAATTGTTAAGCCCGGTAAGAGGCTACCTTTCATCAGTAGAACCAATTTTACATTTTGGTTTGGATTATGCAACAACTGTGGATAGCTTAATAATTGAGTGGCACAATGGAAGCATCACCCAAAAAGAAAACTTAAAAACCAATCAACAATTACAGTATGATATAAAAGATGCTGAACCAAATAGTAG
>Ga0114957_1005251_pt1 | contig 10816 bp, 10 predicted proteins | sample BantaG_FD_87175 | JGI IMG/M metagenome (GOLD analysis project Ga0114957, IMG submission 87175) | Marine algal microbial communities from Bantry Bay, Ireland - BantryBay_4 metaG | ecosystem: Host-associated > Algae > Red algae > Unclassified | place: Bantry Bay, Ireland | collected 2014-11-21 | reverse complement strand
GCCCCCGGCCGGCGGTGGCCGCGGTCGCCCGCCGCAGCCGCCGCGGCCGCCCCCCGAGGCCGCCGCGGCCGCCTGCCGCGGCCGCCACGGCCGCCGCCGCTGCCACCGCCTCGTCTCCCGCCGCCGCCGCCGGTCCTCTGCCCCCGGTCCCGGCTCTCGCCCCCCGCTCCAGCCGTCTTCGCCGCCGCCGCCGCCTTCGTGATTGCCGCGGCCGTGGTGTGGCCGCCGCTGGCCGCGGCTTCCGCCCGTGGCGAGCCTTTGCAGCCACTGTCACGCCCGTGCCTCCACTGCTGTGGGTGACTCCATGGCGACGCCAAACCGCGATGGGCAGCGTAGGAGAGGTTTGCGCTGTTTCTTCATCGAGGACGTTTTCGACTGCTTCGACCACGCGGAGGATGCCTGAAAGCCGATGGGCGCGTCGCTCTCGGGCATTTTTGAGACGACGCGGGACGCGTGCATGGTTGCGGTGAAGGGGGGGGGGATGACAAGACAAGATTGGGACGGCGACACGGATGCGGCGGAGGACGATGCGCACGGCCACGACACGGCCGACATGCAGAAGTTGATGAACGGCGACACAAGCACAAGGTCCACAACCCGCCCGCCAGCCCGCCTGACAATCGACCGTGCCGGATCGCGTCCGCGCCTTCGCCTGAGGAGGGTTTATCCCTCCAAGTACTCCAGAGACAGCACCAGTACGGACAAGCGCGCGCGCCGGCAGCCAGCTGTGGGCGCGACGCCGCTGACCGTCGAGGAGCTGCACGCCGACTTTGCGGCCGAGCTTCGCGTTGCGCTAATGATCACGGCGCGCATGGACAACGTCAACGATCGACCAAGCGTCGAACCCCAGTGCGTGAGCGGCACTCGTGTGCTCGTCTTCGTGGAGCTCTTTGACACTGTGTGCGTGTCGACTGCGTTGCTGCGTGGCTTACTGGTCACGTTCTGCTCGTGCGGCGGTGTCCTAGGCAGTGGGCGGCGATCCTTTACTGGTGAAAGAATCGAGCACGTCAACGTGCAGGTGGCGCGAGGAAAGTCGTCAACCTGTCGTCACGCCAGTGCGCTGCAGAGTGCCTACAACGAAATAGCGGCGGAGCACGAGATAGAGAGCCTCGATGAGCTGATCGAGGCCTTCTCAGCCCTGGCGGGCGACTACCAGGACCTGCAGGCAGACGTCCACGCGGACACGGCGGTGCACTTGGCCCTCCTTGCGGACAAGAAGGCCAATGTCCCCATCCTCGCCGTGTCTTACGAAGGCATCTGGAGCCCCGCCATTGTGAGGCGCCAAGGCAACAAGCGCAAGCTGGCCACCTGCTTCCTTCTCTCGTGCGCGAGCCACCCCTGGGGCTGCATCGACGCACAAGCGGTGAACGAGTACAACCGGTTGGAGGCGGCGGCATCGTCGGCTTCCGCCGCCGAGTTGCAAGAAGCGCTCAAGTTTGGTCCGTCCGGCTTCCTCAACGACGGCGACGAGGAGAAAAACGACGAGGGCGACGACCAGGCGGGGGGCGAGCCGGGCGGTCCTGCTCGACCTGTCGAGCTTGCCCCGCCGACGCCGCTGCCGCTTCGAGTGCGGCACTTGCGAAGCACGTTTCCCTGCCCTGTCGAGGTGCAGCGGTGCAATCAGTACCCCAACTTCATCGACTCCTGCGTGCAGGCGAACGAGCCCAAGACGATGCATTACACCCACGCCGAGCCCGTTTGCCTGCGGTGCAACATGGTGCGCGACGAGTCGACGAGGGTGGAGCCAGACGAGGCAATGATGTCCACAATTCGTGGTCGGGCCAAGATCCACATAGGCACGTGGTACTGCAGCACGTGTGAGCTCTCAATGGAGTATGACGGGGCGCTCAATGGGCTCTTCGTGGCAACACGCGACACCATGTATGCGCGCACCTTCCTCGACACCATGTGAGAGCTGTGCGTCATCGCCCGCAGCACGATGGCGGCTGCGAGCGAGTACTTGGCGAGCTTTCTGCGCAGCACCGCTGTGCTCGAAGAGTGTGAGCCCGGCCAGGCAAGACAGCTACTCTCCAACGAATGCGGGGAGTTCTCGCACACGCTCATCATCCCTGACGCCGCCTTCCGGTGCCACTACTGCGGTGCCGAGGAGCGAACAGGAGGGAGCTTTTGTTGTGTGATCTGCGATGGGCAAGTGCTTTCCGTTCTGCAGCAGCACTTGGTGAGCATTCTGCGGCCAGGAATGAACTCCCCGCGGGTGGACTTCTCCCTGATCTTTGCATGTGCGCTTCGCAGCGCAAAGATGCGGCGGCTTGTGCGCAACCGCGTGCGTGCACCAATCACGAACGACACGGCGCTCACAACGGCTGAGATGTCGGCCTGGAGCGTCTATGCAGCCGCGCGGCTGGCCGTTCCCCCCACAGGGGGGCCTGACGTCATTGCGGCACGCACGCCGACCGAGAAGACAGCGGCACTGCTGTGGTCGTCTTCCATCCTCTGCAGCACTTTTTATGAGGAGGTTGGTTGCGGGGAGCGGGAGCAGGCGCCAATGGTTCCGAGGGAGCCGGCGGGGGGCGCAGTTGTTGACTTGTTCGCCGCAGCTGAGTACGCCAGTGACGGTGATGACCTTGATGGCGATGCCACGAGCACCGCAGAGTCTATGGTTGACCTCGTGGCAGCTAGCGGCTCACCGGACGGGAGCACTGCAGCGGTGAAAGGCCCTGCTGCGCAGATGACGGACGACGTTGAACGGCTGTCGCTCGCGAGATCTACCGACGCCGAGGAGGCTGCCGATGCCGAGGAGGACACCGACCCCGAGGCTTCCATCGACGACGCGGAGTCCACCGACCCCAAGGGGTCTACTGACGACGAGGAGTCCACCGTCGGCAAGGGGGCCACCGACGCCAAGAAGTCCACCGACGCCTAGGAGTCCACCGACGCCAAGGCGTCCACCGACGATGAGGAGGCTACCGATTATGAGGAGCCTGCAGACGCCGAGAAGGCTACCGACGCCGCCCGTCGTGGCGACGCCGCCCGACATGCCCACGCCGCCCTACGTGGCCACGCCACCGGGCGTCTCAAGGTGAACAGTCGTACCATGATCCTCACGGCTGAACGCTCGGCGTCAAGCAAACGCCGCTGGATGGGCCAACCGTCGCCGAGGTCGCACCAGCTCCCATCATCCATTCTGCATACGGCGAGCATGAAACGAGAGCCGCCGCCGGGCCGCGCTCGGACGACTCTTAGAAGACGCCGCTCTGCTACCTGGCGGCTGAGTGAGCAGAAGGGGCGGACAAGGCCACGGTGTGCGACCCCGCCGACCTGCGCTCGCCGCTGACGCCAAAAGCTACTTTGGCCACGGCGCCAATAAAGCCGTACCGCGGGTCTGCCGAGCGCGCGCCGCGGCATGAGGTGCCGCATGTTACCATCGGCAACATTCAACTTCGGCTGTGGGACCGACGACGGACGGCGCCGGCGGTGATGCTGCAAGACGAGGCCATCAACTCGTACGTCCATTTGCTTTCGCAACGGGAGCAGACGTGGGCGGCGGCGGAGAAGCAGCCGACGCGCCTCCACTTCTTCAACACGTTCATGTTCTCCACAATGATCCGGAACGATAAGTTGGCGTACAGCTATGAAGCGGTGCACCGCTGGTCGCGGCACTTAAACTTCAAGTCCTACGACGCTGTGTTTGTACCAGTAAACCTGGGCAAGATCCACTGGGCATTGGGGGTCGCGTACGCACAGCGGCGTCATGTCGACACGTATGACTCTCTGGGCTTGGTGCCCACCTGGATCCCTGCGTGCCTGGTGCGGTGGGGCAGGGATGACTCGACGGTACACGGCCACAAGCGCGGCAAGTGCACTTGATCGCGGGTGCCGTGTCTGTTGCAAGAGGGCGGTACGGACTGCGGGTTATTTACGGTCAAGACCATGGACTATTTGTCCATGGGCGTCCCACAAGCCAGCATGACGGGCAGCATGGACGACTATAGGCGCCGCATGGCAGCCGAGCTCCTGGCAAACACTCTCTTGTGATGTAAACCCGAACGTTTTCTTTTCCGGCTCTCTTGCGCTCTGTTCCCACGCGTGCCCTTGCCATGGTATTGAATCTATGCTGGTCGCCTCACATCATCATCCCTTGCGCCACCGATGCTGGCCTGATCGTCTCTGGTCTCGCTTGCCACACTAGTGTATTCACCGAAAGAGAAAGGCGGATGCTGTCACCTGTGTTATCGCTGCAACAACACTTGGATGGAGGCGCTGTGATTGTTTCATCACACTGGCTGTGCCTATGTTTTGGGGAGATTTCCTCCATCAACTACAACAGTCTCATACTGCTATCAATTGAAAAGGTCCCTTCTCGACAATCTCACACTACAACTCCTCTCGGCATCAGCTTCCATCGCATTTGCAGAGCTGATAAATCCCCTCTTCCCCTCTCGTCTACCTCGCTTCACCCCTGGCAGCCCCCGGCCGTAAGAGCGCCATAGACGTCCTCATCTGTCTGCCCAACGTTGGTGGCGGTTGCGCCATGCTGCCCGACGGAAAGTCCGCTCGCGTAATCCTCCTATTTTTGCATCTGGGCGGTCCTGCATGGGCCTTGCGGTGATGACGGGTGGTTGAGCTGGCGACCCTGTATCTGTGGCATTCACTCCTTTCAAAGAGCCCCCGTTCCCCAGCCCCCTGTGAAGGGCACTGACTGCCCCAAAGCCGAAGGCACCTGTGGCCGCCGGCCAATCTACCTTGCGACCGGCTGCCAGTCGCCTCTGATGCTGCCGGTCACCGTCCACCCGTGCTGTGGGATGCAGACAGCCTCGATGTCCGTCGTGCGACCGGCCATCCGACGACCCCTCCTGCTGCCTTGTCCTCCGACTACCCTCCCGCTGCCTGGACACCGGCCGTCTTGCGCCCCGGCGACCTACATGGCGGCCGCTTGCAGCTCTCCGATCTGGACGCCCGCGGCTGCAATTGCAGCTGCCGCTTCAGGGCGCTCCGAAGCCCGCCCCCGCACCCCGTGCAGCCGCGATATCGGCCGGGAGACCGGCCATCCGACTGCCCGCGACTGGCACTGCAGCTGCGGCTTCAACGCGCTGCGACCTCGCGCCTGCACCAAGAGCCGCTGGAAACCAGCACGTACTAACGTCCCCCCTTCGAACACCCCAATATCCCCGCCCCCTCACCTGTAGCCATCCCCCGCTTGCCACCTCATGGTGAGCCCTTCGTCAGAGGCGGCGCCTACCACTGAGGATGGAGTGCCCCCCGGACGACTGTCGCCGCTCGCCGTTTCTTCTGCGGCAGGTGCGCCTGTGCCCGCTCTTCTTCGAGGACAAGCCACGTCGCTCTCCTCCTTGCCTCCGCAGGCGCAACTTGCGAGGACACCGCCCTCGCTGCTCTCTACCCGTTCCACTGCTGTTGCAGGCACCAGAGACCGTCTTCACCTGTCTTCTGGCACGCCGCTTCCCGAGCCTACCTCTCCCCCTTGTACCGCTGGTACAACGCCACCAGCTGGTGAGGTTGACACGGACGCCAACCCGCTCCGAGCGGTCTCTCTCTCCGGGGCACCCGCCCCCCCGGCAGCGGACGCCCCGCAGCCGGCCAACCCCTCGACCGACGAGCAGAGCTCTTCCTCTTCCGACTCTGACGCTGACGGCGACACAGCTGCCGCTGCTTCTAATAGCACGGCGCGGGTGTGCGTCGCCATTGTGGACGCGTGTCCCCCGACGGCGAACGAGCGCGTGGATAAGGATCGGTGGCGCAAGGCGCGTCTGTTTCTGTCGGCCTTGCTGGCCGAGCCGGCTTTCAACATATCTGCTGGGTGCGACGTGGTCGGCGTTGCGGAGTTGGCGCACAACCTCATCGAAGGCGCACCGAGCTCAACGTGAATCGACAATATCAACTGCATCCAGCAGGTGGTGTTTATTTGGGAGTTCCTGCTGCTGATGCGGTTCCCCATGGACTGGTCGCGGGACTTGTCGCGAGCCATCGGTGAGCAACTGTTCTCCATCAACTCAATAGAGGTGGCCCTGTCCAAGTGGGAGGCGGCGGCCGGGGACGACGCCACTCATTATAGTCAACGCTACCGGTGCTTAGCTCCGTCGATCCTTCGATCCCCCCAGCCACAAAGGTATCCACGGATCCCACCTCAGCCGACGGGCTGGTAGTCTACCCCGCCGTCAACGGGCTGGTGGCCGGCCTCGCCGTCGACGCGCTTGTGGCCGCCCGCGCCATCGACGCGCTCTTGGCTGCCCCCGCCGTCGACGCACTTGCTGCAGCCCCCTCCGTGGACGCTCTTGTGGTCGCCCCCGCCGTCGACGCGCTTTTGGCCGCCCCCGCCGTCGACGCGCTTGCTGCCGCCCCCTCCGTCGATGCCCTCGCGGCCGCCCCCGCCGTCGACGCGCTTGTGGCCGCCCCCGGATCCGGCGCGAAAGAGGGCGCCCCCTGCAACGAAGCCTCTTACAGACGCGCGGGTAGACCCTCAAATGACGCGGGCATGGCGTCAGCTGCGGCGGCGGGTGCTGCCACCCCCGTGGTGGCGGCGCAACAGTGACCGGGGTGTCCGTCAGGCCGAATGGCGGCGCCAGAGAGGCGGGAAGCGTCCGTTGGCGTCATCAGCGATGACGGTCGCGGGGGGGGGCCGGGGCACTCTGCCACACGCATCAAACAAAATAGGCGGGCTCTCCTTCGCGACAGAATCTGGCGCCTGTCCGCCACCATGCCCAGCTGCTGCTGGATGGGGGGGCGCTGTGCCCGCTTGCCGACAGCTATGACATAAAAGAGATCGCGCTAGATATTCGGCAACTTAAAATATCAATATAATCCTCCACTTGGTCTACGCAGAACTTCAAATGAGAATCCGGTAGTTGTATTTGTTGCAGCCATTCCAAGCCTTCTACAACTTTCGGAATTCACAGTACGACCAAATCTGGGCGTCTCGTCTGTGATGAGAAGAAATCTCCGCAGATTTTAAGTGGGCTTGAGCGCCTGTCCAGAACGGCAAAGTCAAAGAGCAAGAAGAAAAGAAGCTTCATGTGCAAGAACCTCAGGCATTGACGATCCCGCATGAACGTAAAAACAAATCGTATCTATCCGCGCTACCTTATCCAAAGAAAAGGAACCATGTTTGTGCGCGACACTTCTACAAGATAGCCTTCAAAGAGCAAAGGGACCAAACAACTTCCACACCAGTAAAGTCCCCCATGCGCCACACTTTGCGTCGGTGACCGGGCAAACGATAGCGACTTTACAAAGGATATCGAAGAAGCATGTCCTTCACGGAATTCACGCAAACAACGACACAATCAGGATCCACCGGAACGCCATGGACGCTGGTAGTGCTCTTGACGAGCCTTTTCACGGTAACCATCTTGCCGCTCGGCCCGAGCAGCTGACATGAGGCATTATCGGGCAGCGCCGCGACCGCCGACTGTGGCTCCTCAACCATTGCGACGGCCTCATCGTTGGCGCGCCGCACCAAACGCGCACTGGAGCGACGCGGTCGCTTGAAAGCAGGCGGCGTGTCGACCATGACGGCAGACGCGTCTGCCGCGACGGAGGGCGCACGTGCTTCGACGGCTGCCTCGCGTCGGTGCGACGGGGCCCGCTTCCTCGTACGAGCAGGAGAGGCGTCATCCGACGACGGCGATGCGGACGCCGGCGACGCCTCAATCTCCTCCTTGACGGGCTCGCCAGTTGTGGAGTGCCGGAAAAACGACACGCTTCGTCCCCTTCGCGTGCTCCGCCTTGTCGACGTCGTTGCTGCGGACAAGTCGACTGGAGCGACCGGTCCCTTCGGAAGGTTGGGAAGTGGCGGCGTGTCAGGTGGGGTTGTGTGAGGGAGTTGGTAGGCGGAAAGCTGAGCCACTTCGACAGGAGCCGGTGGCATAACCGCTGCCGCGCCGTCGACCGAGAAAGGCGGTGGACTGCCCGGTGAGTCGGATTGCAACCGGGCGGCCAGCGACGCGGAGAGCGAAGCAGCATCAGACTGGGGGGATCTCTTTGATGTCCCCGCGGCCGCCGCTTGAGCACGTCTTGGCTCGAACGGATTGATCCGCAGCGACCGAGTGCGCATGGCCTGCTCGACGGGGAAGTCCGATGTGCTGCTGCTCGTTGATACCGGTTGGCGCGGCAGCTTTGCCGAAAACGTCTCCACTGTGTCGGGTGCCGCCATCCCAGCCGCATCCGCCACCGTCGTGGGGGGCCCGGGCAGTGGCACCGCCGACGCTGGCGGCAAGGGTGGTGCCGCCACCAGCACGGGCGGGTGGGGCGCTGGTGCCGCCGAAGCTGCCTGGGGCGGCGGCAGTGGCGCCGCCATTGCCGCCGGTGGGGGCAGGGGCGCCGCCGACGTAGATGGCAAGAGTGGTGTCGCCGCCAACACGGGCGGCTGCGGCGGTGGCGGCGCCGACGCTGATCCCTGGCGTGGTGGCGCGCCCGTCGCCGCCAGCGGCGGCGGCAGTTGCGCCGCCGCGGCCTGGGGAGGCAGCGTTGGCGCCGCCATTGCCGCCGGTGATGGCAGGGGCGCCGCCAATGTAGACGGCAAGGGTAGTGGTGCCGCCAACATGGGCGGCGACGGCGGTGGCGGCGCCGATGCTGACCACAGAGGTGGTGGCGCGCCCGCCGCCGCCAGTGGCGGGGACAGTTGCGCCGCCGCTGTTGGCAGTGAGGGCGGTGACGCCTCCAGTGTCCGCGGCGGGGGCAGCGACGCTGACAAAGAAGGTGGCGTGGGTGGTGGCGCCGCCGACGCCAGGGGCGGGGGTGGTGGATCTGCCGATGCCGGCGTCGGTGGCGGTGGCGCCGCCGATGCTGTTGGCGGTTCTCTCGGAGAGGGCGCCACAGTTGCTGCAGGTGTCGTCGTTTCCTTTCGTGGTGGTACCTTGGCCGGCGGCTTGCGGGTTGTTGACGTCGATCGCGCAGCCGGCACGACAGCCTTCGGCCGGCGCTTTGCTTTCGCCTTTGCTGACGCTGCCGGAGTAGATGGTGTACCGGCGTTGGCTTCCATTGCTGCACTTGTTGCCGCAGGTGCAGCCGCTCTTGCTTTGCGAGGGAACGACTTGTCGATACCAGCAAAAGACGGCGCGGGAGACCGAGGCGGTAGAGGCGCGAGTAATAGGGGTAGGGGTATACGTGTGTGGTGATTTGGCGGGTTGGACCCCTTAAATACGTGGTTGGGTGGTCGTACGGGTGTGTAAGAAAACGTAGAACCTGGAGGCAAAGGGAAGACTTGTCGGGCGGCGTGCTGAGCCGCGGAGGGAGCCGCCCTTGGTGCGACTCGCAACGTCGCCATTGACGCCAAATGAGGTGGCTGCTGCGTGGTTCTCATCGCGCCGAGCTCCTTTTTGGAATGCATCTTCATGAAGCTGTCAAAGGCCAGACGGGCCGGCGCCTCCATCTGCACCATGAAGATGAGGTGCGCGAGTTGGATGTCGGTCGAGACGTGGTTGCGTGGACAAAAGAAGCTCGGCAGCTCTACATTGATCGGCCGGGAAAACGCGTCCATGCGCGTCTGCTTGTCGACATTTAGTCGGGGATCGTAGGACAGCTCGACACGTAGCGGCGACACCTTCTTGGTGTCCTGGCGCGGCCACCACTCGAGTCGTTTCTTAGCGCCGACGGCACCAATGCCGATTGTGTCGGCGATGGATTTTCCAAGCAACGGCATCAGCGTGCGTGCATGCGTGCGGACGTTGCAAATGGCCAGCAGCCGGTCAACGAGTTTGACAGTCGCGGCCGGCGCCGCTATCGCGGCGGGTGGGCGCTTGAGGATTGGCGCCTTCTCCGAGTTGTTCCTCCAGTTGCGGGGGCCTGCGCCTCGACGGGGGGTCGACGCAGCTCCGTCCCCAATCGTCACCGACCGTGCCGCCATTGAGATCGTCTTGTCGCTGGTGTTGGCGGCTCTCCCGTTGTTGCCGCTGACAGCCCCGAAGCCCGTGGTGGCGGTGACCGCCCCGGTGGCTTTGGCGGCAGTGTAGCCGCTTGTGCCACCGGTGGCAACGGCGGCAGGGGACGACAACCACGCTCCCCCGAGAGCATGGTATTCGAGGCTGCCAACGGCGGCACGGATGTTAGTTTTCGCGGCCTCGTCGTGTTCCTCTTCCCCGTCGTCTTCCTCAGCCAAGGCAGCGTCGACGATAGCCGCGGCCGCAGCGGCGGCCATGGCTTCGGCGTCATTCTCGTGGTTGTTGTCTTCAATCTCGTTGGTCACCTCCTTGTCACATGTGGATGGAGCCGAGCCCACATCCGGCGCTAGCGGCCGACCTTTGGCCCGTGGTAGCGGAGGGCCCGCATCGTCCGCCCCACTCAAGGAAGATGCCTCGGCCCGTCCCGAGCCCGTGCTCGCCCGCCGCGTGACACGTGAGGAGGGGACGCGTGTCGCCGCGCCGGCGGATATGGCGCCAGCGGCCTCGACGTACCGGTACACCATGCCGGGCACCCCTTCGGCGGAGCTGTCCAGTACGGCCTTTCCTTCAATCACCGGCGTCCAGAAAATGTGGCTCTTTTGTCGAAGCCCGACACGTGCACGTGGAAGTTCATCATGGGGTAGTCGCCCGTAAGGGTGTGCACGAGCTCCAAGAACTGTGCAATGAGACAGATGGCGGCGGGCGTAGGTGGCCGCTCTCTACTGGCTCGGCGGTTGAGCCTGAACGCCATGCGCTCCGCGAGTTGGCCTATCGTCTGTTTGGCCATGATGGCCGCAAATGACGACAGCGCGGTGCGAACCGAAGATGGGGCGTGGGTGAAGGAAGGGGAGGAGAGGCACCCCTCTCCACGCACGTGCGCCTGGGCGACGTCGGGGAGTGGAGGGGGTGGTGTTGACGGCTCGAGTCGGGGCTCGCTGGTGTAGGGGGGGGGGGGGGGGGGG
>Ga0114957_1005247_pt1 | contig 10820 bp, 8 predicted proteins | sample BantaG_FD_87175 | JGI IMG/M metagenome (GOLD analysis project Ga0114957, IMG submission 87175) | Marine algal microbial communities from Bantry Bay, Ireland - BantryBay_4 metaG | ecosystem: Host-associated > Algae > Red algae > Unclassified | place: Bantry Bay, Ireland | collected 2014-11-21 | reverse complement strand
TTTTCCGACTAACATGGGTAACCGTTGGGATCCATTAAACCCGGGAAGTAATCCTAGATTTACTTCCGGAAAAGAGAATTTTGCTTTCTCTCCTGCGATACGCATGTGACAGGCGAGAGCCAATTCAAATCCACCTCCTAAACAAAATCCCTGCACCGCCGCAATCGTAGGTTTATGAAATCGCTCGATCTTATTAAATACATCATGACCATTTCGAGATAATGCTGACCCTGCTTCTGTACTTTCTATTCCTAAAAATTCTTTGATGTCTGCACCCGCTACAAATGCCTTTTCTCCGGAGCCAGTGATTATTACTCCTTTTAAATTTTCAATAGATTTATAGCCATCAGTAAAAAAAGAACCGATCTCAGATATCGTTTCCATATTCAATGCATTCAATGCATGTGGACGGTTTACGATTAGAGTTATGATACCATCGTTATTTTCTATTAATATGTTTTTGTACGACATGTTTTGAAGGTTTAATCTGAGGGAAATGGAAAATGGTTTAAGGTAATCAGTAATCAGTAATCAGTAATAAATATATCGTTAAATCTAAAGTCTAAAAATCTATAAAGGAATATTCCCATGCTTCTTCTTAGGCAATACAGCAACTTTAGTTTCTAACATCGCAAATGCCTTAATCAGTTTTCTTCTTGTTTCTCTCGGCTGGATGACTTCGTCGATAAAACCTCGCTGTGCGGCAGAGTAGGGATTTGCAAATAAGTCTGCATACTCCTGTTCTTTTTCTAAAAGTTTTGCGATAGGATCATCTGCTTCTTTGATCTCTTTTCTAAAGATAATTCCACTTGCTCCTTTTGCTCCCATCACAGCAATCTCTGCTGTAGGCCAGGCAAAATTCATATCTGCTCCGATATGTTTAGAGTTCATCACATCATAAGCTCCTCCATATGCTTTTCTCGTAATCAGTGAGATACGTGGAACGGTAGCTTCGCTTAAGGCATATAATAATTTTGCTCCATTAGTTATAATAGCATTCCACTCCTGATCTGTACCGGGTAAGAAACCGGGCACATCTACCAATACTAAAAGAGGAATATTAAAACAATCGCAAGTTCTTGTAAATCGAGCTGCTTTTTTAGAACTGTTGACATCTAGACATCCTGCAAGGATCATTGGTTGGTTAGCGACGATGCCTATAGTTTTCCCAGCAATCCGTGCAAAACCTACAATGATATTCTGTGCATAATTTTCATGGATTTCATAAAATGTATCTGTGTCTATAATCCCTGTAATTACATCACGTATGTCATACGGTTTATTAGCACTATCAGGAATAATAGTTTCTAGTTCGTCCCTATATTCTTCATCTATACTGTAGGGTAGCGATGGTGTTTTGCCTTCGCAGTTTTGCGGCATATAGCTTAGGAGCTGTTTAACCTGATTGATACAATCGATATCATGAGCGGCAGTTAAATGTGTCACTCCAGATTTTGTACTGTGTGTACTGGCCCCTCCGAGTTCTTCCGAACTGACCTCCTCGTTAGTTACGGTTTTTACAACGTTAGGTCCTGTTACAAACATGTAACTAGTATTCTCTACCATGATGGTAAAGTCAGTCATGGCAGGTGAGTAAACCGCTCCTCCAGCACAGGGTCCCATAATCGCAGAGATTTGTGGGATCACACCTGAGGCCATTACGTTACGATAAAATATATCCGCATAACCACCTAGTGATCTTACCCCTTCTTGGATCCTAGCTCCACCACTATCATTAAGACCTATAAATGGAGCTCCTGTTTTCATAGCTAGATCCATAAGCTTACAGATTTTTTCTGCATGCGTCTCTGATAGGCTTCCGCCGAATACGGTAAAGTCCTGAGCAAAAACGTAGATCAATCTTCCATTTACAGTACCATATCCCGTTATAACACCGTCACCATAAAATTTCTGACGGTCCATTCCAAAGTCAGTAGTCCGGTGCGTTACTAAAATTCCGATTTCCTCAAAGGATCCTTCATCTAATAAAAAGTGGACACGTTCCCTTGCGGTTAACTTGCCTTTTGCATGTTGCTTATCTATACGATCCTGACCACCGCTTAAATAAGCTTCGTCTATTTTAGATTTTAGAATTTCCTTTTGTTTGTCCATTGTATTTAGACTTGTAGACTGTTAGATATTAGACTGATAGAATCATGTTTTTTTAGATGTTAGACTTATAGCATTTAGACTTTTAGATTGTAGACTTATTAAGTCTAACGTCTAACAATCTAACGTTAAAAAATCTATCCTTTTACTTTCTTAATAGCTTCTGTTAATCTCGGAACCACATCAAATAAGTCAGCACATACACCATAAGTGGCTGCCTTAAAGAAAGGGGCTTCGGCATCTTTATTAATCACTACGATACACTTACTACTATTTACTCCAGCTAGATGTTGTATTGCACCAGAGATTCCTGCCGCGATATAAAGGTTAGGTCTAATTGCTACGCCTGTCTGTCCTACATGTTCGTGATGAGGTCTCCATCCTGTATCAGCTACTGGACGGGAGCAAGCAGTAGTTGCTCCTAGTACATCAGCCAGGTCCTCTATGATTCCCCAGTTTTCTGGTCCTTTCATTCCTCTTCCTGCTGAGACGACGAGTTCTGCTTCAGGCAGTGGAGCTACAGTACCTTTTTGTAAATCTGTACTGATCACTTGTAATGCCGCTTCGCCTACAGGCACATCTACATTTTCTACAGGTGCATCAGATCCGGTAACTTCCGGTTTTAAAGTATTACCCATTAGAGATAATACTTTATTGTCAGTTGATATTTTATATTCGGCTATAGCCTTACCTGAAAAAACATTTTTCTTTACGGTAAACGCACCATCTTTTATTTCTGGAAGATGATTTACACCTGCTACTGATCCCGCATTCATTTTAACGGCTAGCCTTCCGACTAGTGATTTACCAGTAGAGGAATGATTTACGATTACGGTAGTAGCACCGATGATGTCTGCTGCTTTAGCGATAGCAGCGGAATAGCTTTGGCTACTAAAATTATCTAAAGCACTATTATTTAAATGATGGACTTTACTCGCACCATACTGTCCTAGCTGAGCTGGATTATCAGCACTACCGATTACGATTGCATGACAGTCTACACCTAGGATGTCAGCTGTCTTTTTTCCGTAGGTTACGGCTTCGAAAGTCGCTTTTTTAAATTGACCATTTTTTGATTCTGCAAATACTAAAACCATTTATTTAAATTTTAATGATTATCAATTAATAAAAAAATCAAGAATACTCTACAGCACTTTGGCTTCTTCCTGAAGGAGTCTGACCAGCTCATCCATATTTTCTGGGTCGATCATCTTTACGGCTGATTTTCCTTCAGGTAAAACATAACCTACTACCGTTGCTGCATCTTCAAATGCCACAGCAGGTACTACATTAAGTGGCTTTCTCTTAGCCATCATAATTCCTCTCATATTAGGAATACGTTGTTCTGCCATTCCTTTAGCTGCACTTACCACGGCAGGTAAATTTACTTTTACCGTTTGGGTTCCTCCATCTATTTCTCTCTTTATGGTAGCCGATGTTCCTTCTACATCTAAATGCATTCCATAAGAAACAAAAGGTACATTTACGAATTCGGCAATCATTCCGCCTACTTCGCCACCATTATAATCGATCGTTTCTTTTCCACAGAGGATGACATCATGTGGATTTGTTTTTACGTATTCAGCAATTTGTTTAGCTACATACATCGCAGATTTAGGATCTGCCTCGATACGTACGGCATCATCCGCTCCGATCGCTAAAGCTTTACGGATAACAGAATCATTTTCTGTCGTTCCTACATTGATCACGGTAACCGTTCCTCCTCCCGCTTCTTTTAATTCTAGAGCTCGTACTAGAGCGTACCACTCGTCATAAGGATTGAGAATATACTGCACTCCATTTTTATCAAATTGCGTATCACCATCGGTAAACGCAATCTTAGCAGTGGTTTCTGGAGTTCTACTTATACAAACTAAATACTTCATAAATTATATTTCGTTTTTAATAATCGTATCCTAAGATCTATGACTCCATGTAGAATCATCACTTTGAATAGGGACTAATTTTTTCTTGTTATCTAAATAATACTTCAACGCTACTTTTGCAGCAATTAGTTTTTCTTCTATTTTACCTTCTTCTATTTTCTCTGGAGTAAAATGATTTTTTACAAAATGAGTATCGATATTACCACTTATAAAATCTGGATGTTCGCAAACAAATTTACCAAAGGGTAGCGTAGTTTCTATTCCTTTAATGTGATAATCATTGATCGCAGTTTTCATTTTTTCTATTGCAGATAGTCGGGTATCACCGTAAGTGACTAGCTTTGCAATCATCGGATCATAATAAATAGGAATATCCATTCCTTGCTCATATCCATCATCTAATCTTACGCCATCGCCACTAGGTTTTTTATACACTTCTAGATTTCCGATACTAGGTAAGAAATTGTTCATCGGGTCTTCCGCATAAACTCTTAACTCTAATGCGTGTCCCGTAATAGTTAGATCCTCTTGGCTAAATGCCAATGTTTCTCCACGTGCAATTTTTATCTGTTGCTCCACTAGATCGACTCCTGTAATTAACTCAGTAACGGGATGTTCTACCTGTAGTCTGGTATTCATTTCTAGAAAATAGAAATTGTTGTTTTCGTCCAGTAGAAATTCTACAGTTCCTGCTCCTTCATAATCACACGACTTGGCTACATTTACGGCAGCAGCACCCATTTGAGCTCTTAGCTCCGGAGTAAGTACAGCTGATGGAGCTTCCTCGACTACTTTCTGATGTCGTCGCTGGATGCTACATTCTCTCTCGAAAAGATGGATCACATTTCCATGACTATCCGCTAGTATTTGCAGCTCTATATGTCTAGGACTGCTTATATATTTTTCGATAAACACAGAGCCATCCCCAAACGAAGATTCCGCTTCGCTTATGGCTCGTTGCATTTGTTCTTCTAGTTGGCTTTCTTTTTCTACTACTCTCATTCCTTTTCCACCACCTCCGGCAGAGGCTTTGATAAGAATCGGAAAGCCGATTTCTTTAGCAATAACTTTTGCTTTTTCAGGATCGGTGATGGCCTCTTCTGTTCCGGGAACCATCGGAATATCATAGCCTTTTACAGTTTCTTTGGCAGCTAGTTTACTACCCATAACTTCTATAGCGTGTATGCCTGGACCGATAAATTTAATACCTGCGTCAGAGACCATTTTTGCAAAGACTGCATTTTCACTTAGGAATCCATAGCCAGGATGAATCCCATCGCTTTGGGTAGATTTGGCTGCAGTCAATATTTTATCCATAACTAAATATGACTCAGCTGAAGGGGCTGGCCCTAATAGTATGGCTTCGTCTGCAAATTTTACATGTGGAGAAAAACGATCTGCCTCAGAATAAACGGCTACCGTTTTAATACCCATTTTCTTTGCGGATCTCATGACACGCAGGGCTATTTCTCCTCTATTAGCTATCAGTATTTTTTTCATTCGGCTGCTGCTAGTTCTATGATAATTTCTCCTTTTTCTACTGCGTCGGCTTTTTTCTTTAAAATTGCACTCACAATACCATCAGCTTCTGCTTTAATCACGTTCTCCATTTTCATAGCCTCCAGAATGAGTAAAGTGTCACCCTCTGCAAAAGCATCTCCCTCCTTAACAGCTATTTCTAGAATCAATCCTGGCATCGGAGATTTAATATCTGTAATGGTCTTAGTGCCTACATTTGCAAGTCCCATTCGATCCACTAAAAGATCATGGCTATCCTTTATGTTAAATTCATAAGCGGAACCATTAATATTTACAATGATATTTTTAGGATGATCTGTAGGTATAATTTTGTCTACTTGGAACGATTTATTCCCATCTAGGATGTGATATCCTTCCTGATGATCTATGATGTCTAGCTCTTGTATATCCTTGAGAGATAGTTCTATTTCTTCGGTTCCGCAGGTTAGTTTGTACTGGCTCATTTATTCTTACTAAAAACAATGATTGCAAAAGTAATTTAAATCACTACTCAACAAAAATATGCAATTAAAAAATATTTTAGTTAATATTGACTAAAAATAAGTCTTTTTTACCAATTGAAAATAAATACCAAAAATAGAATTTTAGAATCTAGTCGTATTCACTTTAATGAGTATGGTTATGGTGCGTCATCTTTATATCAGATCGCCCAGACTATGCAAATGTCTAGAGGTAATTTAACCTATCATTTTAAGGATAAAGAATGCTTATTAGATATCCATCTAGATGATATGGTTAAGCGAAGTAAAGAAAGTTTTACAAATTCGTTTCTAGTTCCATCATGGGAAACTTTAATCATTACCTCTAAAGATTTTTTACAAGTACAACAGGATTACTCCTTTATATTTTTTGATAAGAACATTCTCTTTTTAACTAATGTTCAGAAAAGAATTAAGGCGATACGTGAGAATCATATACGCATCCAGATGTCGATGATCAATGTGTCTATCCAGTCAGGTAATATGAGATCAGAAACAATTTCTGGAATGTATCACAATCTGTCCAGAACTCTATGGCAAATTCTATTTTTTTATCTAATCGCTAAAAAGTTTAAAGCAGGAAATGATGTTACCTGGGATAAGCAAATGTGGTGTTTATTACTCCCTCATTTTACGGAGAAAGGAATACAGTCGTTCCAAAATCATTTTGGAAAAGACTACTATAATTCTCTCGGTTTAGACTATAATTCTTTTATGGAAGAGATCGTATCTTTTTGATTGATTGGATTACTTTATTTTGATAAATTGGAATTAGGAACAGTAGAAGGAACCCAGAATTAATTCCAGATATTTTTTGCACCATGACTTAGAGTTTGAAGATTCTAATGCTCATTCAGATTAATATGATATTCTTAATCATTAAGGATATTGTACAGTATTCATCACCATGGCTTAACAATATTCCAAAATAGAACAATGATCTTTGGACTCTAAAATTATTTTTACTCATTTTTGTCATTAGATATGGAAAAATTGTTCTCAGCATTTAGCAAAGTAAGTAAACAAGAGTGGCTCGATAAGATTAAAGCAGATCTTAAGGGAAAGGACATTAATGCTTTCTATAATGATGTAGATAATTTAATGATAGATCCTTTTGGGCATGCTGATGATCATACAAAAGTTTATCATCCGATTCCTAAAAAAGATAGTGGCTGGGAAAACTGCCAGACGATCGTCATTGATGGAATCTCTCGAGCAAACAAAGATGCACGTAAAGCATTAAATGGAGGAGCATCTGCTATACAGTTTTATTTCCAGGAAGGACAGAAGGATTTGACTTTAAGTCAATTTGAAAGACTTTTTAGAAAAATACGATTGGATTATATATCAGTAACTTTTGATGGTTTTTATAATGCACAGAACATTCTAGAACTTATAAAAACACATATTTCTAAAGAGCAAGTATTGGACGAAAGTCCCACTATTTTTTTTAAATCTTGTGAGGCATTAAAAAATCATAAATTTAAAATTTACGATTTTCATTATCACGCATCAGTAGCTTATGTCTATCAGATTTATTCTAAGTTTTTTAAAAGTCTCAGGTACGCAGAAAACCCTCAAAATATTGCTGATCGCACTTTTTTTGAGTTAGAAATTAAGGAGCATTATTTCTTAAATATTGCTGCGATCAGAGCTGTAAAAATAGGACTTCGGCATATCGCCTCCTCTTTTGGGATTGCTAATTTTATTCCACTAATAGAGGTATCTGTACACAACCCAAAAAATGAAAACAAAGACGATCGTCGCATAAGACACTCCGTACAATTACTATCAGCATTATCAGGTGGAGCAGATCGAGTGAGATTAAATAATCAGCATGAGGACTGGGATGACCATGACCTCAGAATAGCCCTAAATATTTCTAATTTATACGCTCTAGAGGGATATATAGATAGAGTAACGGATCCTAGTACGGGCAGTTATCATGTGGAGCGATTGACAAGTGATATCTTAGAAGAAAACTGGGCCATATTTATAAACCAAACTAAGGCAGATCTCTCTGATCCAAAACAGATAAGTGCTACTCCCGATGATTTTAACGGAGGGTTATATACGTCACCTGATGGGTTTGATATCAAAAATGTTTTTACAGCGGCAGATATAGAAAATGTCGATCATATCGGTTTTGTAGCTGGGATTCCTCCTTACTTAAGAGGCCCTTACAGTTCTATGTATAAGGGTCGGACGTGGACGATCAGGCAGTACGCTGGTTTTTCTACAGCAGAGAAATCTAATGCATTTTATAGACGTAACCTAGCCCAGGGTCAAAAGGGGTTATCTGTAGCCTTTGACCTAGCGACACACCGAGGATATGACTCCGATCACGATCGAGTAAAAGGTGATGTCGGGATGGCTGGAGTAGCAATCGACTCAGTAGAAGACATGAAGATCCTTTTTGATCAGATACCATTAGATCAGATGTCTGTTTCCATGACAATGAATGGAGCCGTACTACCCATCATGGCATTTTACATCGTAGCCGCAGAAGAGCAAGGAGTAAAGCCAGAGCTATTAAAAGGGACAATCCAGAACGATATCCTCAAGGAATTTATGGTGAGGAATACATATATATATCCTCCTAAACATTCGATGAAAATCATAGGAGATATCTTTAAATATGCTTCTACCCATATGCCTAAATTTAATAGCATCTCCATCAGTGGATACCATATGCATGAGGCCGGAGCGACTGCAGCGATAGAGCTCGCTTACACTATTGCAGATGGACTGGAATATATACGGAAGGGAATAGATTCTGGACTGAGTATAGATGATTTTGCTCCAAGACTTTCTTTTTTCTGGGGAATAGGAATGAACCATTTTATGGAAATCGCAAAGATGAGAGCGGCTCGATTACTATGGTCTAAAGTGGTCAAGGAATTTAACCCTCAGAATCCAAAATCGATGGCTCTACGGACCCATTGTCAGACTTCAGGGTGGAGCCTCACGGCGCAAGATCCATATAATAATATAGCTCGTACGACCATCGAGGCGTTATCAGCGGTGTTTGGAGGAACGCAGTCTTTACATACAAATTCGCTTGATGAGGCCATCGCATTACCTACAGATTATTCCGCAAAAATAGCTCGGGATACACAAAAATATATACAAGAAAAAACAGGGATCACTGACGTCGTAGATCCATGGGCTGGAAGTTACTACGTAGAGTTTTTGACAGATGAGGTCGTAAAAAAATCTTGGGAGTTGATACAAGAAGTAGAGGAGCTAGGCGGGATGACGATCGCTATAGAAAAGGGATTACCTAAGATGCGTATAGAGGAAGCGGCCGCTCGTAAGCAGGCTCGGATCGACAGTGGGGTGGAGCGTATAATCGGCGTAAATATTTATCAGGTAGAGGAAGAAAAAGCACTCGATGTACTGGAGGTAGATAATCAGGCGGTACGTAAATCTCAGATCGATCGCATTCATAAAGTAAAAGAATCTAGGGACACTAAAAAAGTCCAAGCTGCATTGATTGCGATCGAGATAGCAGCTAAAAATAGGGACGATAATTTACTAGCATTATCTGTGGAGGCCGCAAGAGAAAGAGCTACCTTAGGAGAAATTTCCATGGCTTTAGAAAAAGTTTATGGAAGGTATGTAGCTAATAATCAGACGATACAAGGAGTGTACGCAAAAGAAATAAAAAACGATTTATCATTTAAAAAGGCATTGGAGTTATCCGATAAATTTGCTGCTATCGTAGGTCGTCGTCCGCGGATTATGGTAGCAAAATTAGGACAAGATGGACATGATCGCGGAGCAAAAGTAATCGCTACCAGTTTTGCAGATATGGGTTTTGATGTGGATGTCGGACCCTTATTCCAGACGCCTGCAGAAGCAGCTCAGCAAGCGGTAGAAAATGATGTGCACATCTTAGGGATATCTTCGTTAGCAGCAGGCCATAAAACTTTAGTTCCAGAAACGATCAGTGCATTAAAAGCGCTAGGACGTGGTGATATTATGGTGATATGTGGAGGCGTCATTCCACCTCAAGATTATGATTTTTTATATGAGCAAAATGTGGCAGGAATTTTTGGTCCGGGAACAGTTATTTCCGAGGCGGCCATCGATATTTTAGAATTATTAATAAAATATTTTAAGCGTTAATGAGTAAAGTATATTCTAAACTGGGCATATTATTATTTTGTTTTTTATGTGTAACGGTATCTAGTACTGCACAAGATCATATTTCCTGGTCTTCTATCCAATTAAATAAAAAAATAGATGCGCATTGGAGTGTGTTTTTAAAACCGATCGTTAGGCATAATTTATCCAATGGCCAGTACTTAAATTGGTCTCCAGATTACGCTGTAAATTATACGTTTACTAAAAACTGGCGTGCGATGATACTAGGTCGTACCTGGTTTATGCCTAATCGAGATAATAGACAGTTTATATTTTACGATATTAAACATCAGAAAAAATTTACGCATTTTACGCTTAGAAATACGCTGCGATATCATCAGGCTTTTGACATAGGATCGTTTACAGATCCGGACTTTCTGAGATGGCATCCTAGTGTAAGTTTTAATGCTTATAAGAAGCTAGAACCTTTATTAGGAACACAGGTTTTTTATAGAGTAAATGGGATAAATAATATACAGCGAGTCAGAATTGTTTTAGGACTGACTTACCTCGCTCATCCTCGATATAAAATAGCTGTTACATATTGGGATGAGATCGGGTATAACTTGGAAAGCAACATCAGGACACCTATCTGGGTGATCAATTTAAATTATAAACTTTAGAAACTAATCCCATCATTCTATTATTCTTACGGGTA
>Ga0114957_1005245_pt1 | contig 10821 bp, 13 predicted proteins | sample BantaG_FD_87175 | JGI IMG/M metagenome (GOLD analysis project Ga0114957, IMG submission 87175) | Marine algal microbial communities from Bantry Bay, Ireland - BantryBay_4 metaG | ecosystem: Host-associated > Algae > Red algae > Unclassified | place: Bantry Bay, Ireland | collected 2014-11-21 | reverse complement strand
GGGGAAGGTGGACAGGACGCGCGACGTGGTTGGCCGGCGGCGCCGGCGGGCGGGGAGGTCGGCTCGGCTGGGAACAACCGCAGAACGGTGCTCGGCCGCAACCGCAGATGGGGACGCCTCGGACAGCAAAAGGTTGCGGTTTGGGAGAGAGACGTCCAGGAAGGGGAGCAGACCGGAGGATGAAAGTGGCAGCAAGAGACAGGGAGAGGGACACGGGTGGGCGCGTCAGAGTCGCGAAGCGCCGTGGGCGCGTCAGAGTCACAAAGCGCCGTGCACGGCAACGCGGCTCAATCCTGTATGCCCCGTGAAAGACTTCCAAATACCGCCTAAGCCTGTAGCAATGAAACGGTATACTAACATTCATACATATGTTTGAGCATCTCAGGAAGGAATGGCTCTTCGAATGTCCGTATGTACCAGTGCTTCGTGGACAAGGGAACATTTGACGAAAAGCGGACACAGTGGTTGTTGCCTTTTCATGAGTATCCCGTCAGTAAGCATTTTTTCGGGTATGAGTCCTGGCGTACTTGCACTCATGCATTTTATCAGACCATTCCGACCCAAACTCATTGGCACGACCGCCTCACCCTCGTACCCATACCAGAAAAAAGTAAGTATTTTGCGGCACTCGATGAGTGGCTGAGAGCGTTTCTATATCCAGGTCCCACGGACAGCCCAAGCACAGCGCGCTAGCAGCCCCATGCATAGGTGTCAGCGCATGAAAGTGCAACAGGACTGGCGCGCGGGCGGGGCTGACCACAGAGGCGCGGCAGTAATCGCGCGTGGGCTGGGGGGTCATGCGCTCCCGCTCGTGGCTGTCAAGCAGACAGTGGCCACCTGATCAGGCGTCGTGACATCCAGGCTTTACCAGCCTGCGTTTCCGGATTTTCGACCGGCAGGCAACCGCCACGGGTGCCAGGGATCGTTGCACGTCACGGAACGACCGTTCGTATGAGGCTGTCAGCCCCAGCTCTGGTGAACAAGAGACATTCTGGGGCGCCCGAAGCTGTCATTCGTTTTCACCCTCATCTGCTTCCCAGCCAGGTGCCCATTGAGAGCCATCAGCGCCTGTGGTGCCTGCCAGTGCTTGCTGACGTGTCTCAGGCGTTCGTTACGACGTTGTAAGCTTTGCTGACACACCACTTGTGGACGGCTGAGGCGCTACATTTCCGGGAAAGGAGCCTCAGATTTGTTCACCGATCTGGATCAGAACCGAGCATGCGCTGACCGCTTCCGGCTGCTCAATGCCAGCAGCGCAAATATCCATGCGAGCCTGTGCCGTGCAGGATGGGACATTCCACGCCTCGCAGTGTCAGCACGTGGGCGACACCGGTAGCCGCGCTGGACCAATCTGATTCGTTTATTTATCCACTTCGTCTGGGACCGCACGATCCGTTGCCAGGCCTAGCCTGCGGCACTGGGCTGTCGGCACTGATGATGGATCGAGAAGCCGCTCGGTGGCCGTGGCCATGCTGTTCGCGCAGACGACAGGCGCTCAGCTGACAGTGCTTTCCGAAGGCCTTCTCCACGTCGCTCATCGAGAGCGCACCGCCGTTCTTGACTGCGAAAACGCGTGGCTACGCCCACAACGCAGCGCTGGGATCCGTGCGGTATGACTTTTCACCGGCACGGCGCGGATCCTGCAACCAGGTACTGCCAAGCGCCGCAGTGGACCCGACAACCTTCATCGCCTGACTCGTAGAGCTCAACTCAACAGGGGACACACCCACTCACCCGCAGCCATGTCCATGTTATCGGGTTTCAGCCACCCTGCGGCGGGCTCCGGCGGCTTCTCTTCCACCCCCCCCACTATCCCCCCGAGTACCTCCGACGATGAGGAGGCCCCTGCGCCGCGGACGCCCGCACGTTTGAACAAGCGGCCCCTGAGTACAGGCGCTACCGCGGGGGACGAGACCATGTCATTTGCAGACTTTGCACGGGAGGTCTTGAACATCACCCGGACGATCACTGTCCCGGCTGTCCCGGCGTCCCTCGAGTACAAGAACCAGACATGGACGGTCAACGCGGCGGCTCGGGCGCGGTCGAAGCGGTATCCGCTGTGGTCGCTGGTGGATATCTACACGGCGGGCGACAGCGAAGACGTGGTCGCGCGTTGCGGAGTGTGCGCGCTCGACGGCGTCGTTACCGTCATCTTCCTCAAGAGCGGGGTCTCTTCCAACGGTACGAAGCACTATGAGGCGACGGCGAACTGGCGGGCGTCGGAATCTCGGCGTGGAGACTACTTGCGTGCCGCGCTGTACTTGGCAAAAACTATCAAGGGCGGCGCTCGGACTCGCATCACGGCCCCAGACGGCTCCATCACCAAGTTCTTGCGAACGGCGGATCGTCGGGAGCATCACCTGAGGTTTTTCATCATGCAGGTGATGACGTCGTCGTCGCACGCGTTTGCTAGCAACGACTTTGTGCGCGACTTCCTCGCCGGCTTCCGGGTCAGCTACGCCCCGCCAGCCAACAACACCCTCGTCCACCACCTTACCGAGATCGCAGCCTACGTGGCGACGGACCTGCAGCGTTCGCTGGCGGACATCGCCGAGGCGTACGGCTGCATCCCGTGGGCGCACGTCTCTACATATATGTGAAAGGCGCGGCACTCTCGGGAAAGCTACGGAGCCATCATCATTCGCTACATGGACCTGGACACCCTCTTGGCCACTGAGATGTCGCTGGGCGTATGGCGGTTCCCTGGCAAGCACGACCACCTGAGCATCCAGACCTGCCTGATGGCGCAGCTGGCCTCGTTCAACTTGGCTGTGTCTGACGTGGTCTCGTCCACTACGGACGCCGGTGCCAACGTCAAGGAAGCACTGGACGAGCTCGGTCCCGCGTGGATTGCCTGCGTCGCCCACGGGCTCCACAATGCGGTCCGCCACGCCCTCGGAGCATCCGGCGAAACGCCCAATCTTCGGGCGGTGCAAGTGATGGCGGGCGGGCGCCGCGCGCAGCGCGTTCGGGTGGCGTGTCGGAACGCACCAGCCAATGAGCTTTTTGGTCGGCTTCGGGCGACTGTGCGATTTTTTCAACATTCCGACGCAGCGGCTCAGCAGATGAGTGTTCTCCCAATCGCCGAGGATCCCGCCATTCGCCGTCTTCAGTCCGAGATGGCCACCCGCTGGGGCTCGACCTACCTCTCTCTGAGCCGCCTGTACACCGCGTGGCCGCGCGTCACCGCCTTCTTCCGATCTCCCTTCCTAACCGCGGACCAGCGGGAGTGGCGTGTGCTTCACTGGGACTGGAACCAGCTGCGCTACATGATTGCCGTCCTCGCCCCCGCGTACGACCTGACAAAGTCGGTCCAGAGCGCGACGGCGACGCTGGCAGAAGTATTCCCCCTGCTGGTATCCCTGCAGCACACCTTGCAGCAGGATGTCATCCAGGCGCCCAAGTATCCGGAGTTGCCGTAGGCCGTCGGCGCAGTCGCTAGCGAGGCCTACCTGGTGTCCAGCGCCGATGTGGCCGTCATGGAGATTGACAACCGCCTCTACCTGACCAACTCGACGCACGTGGAAGTTGTGGCCGGGCGCGAGTGCCTTTGTGAGGCGGCGCGGCAGACGGTGTACGTGTTGCGGCAGGAGTTGGACCGCATCTATTTCAACCCGCAGGACGAGTCAAAGAACTGGCTTGAAAACCCTGCTATTTTGAAAGCGGTGGTGCTCTCTCCGGGAGGCGTGAAGCTTCTGAGGGATGTTTCTGAGTGGATCGGCTGCGACAACCCGGCACCAGGCGTGTTGGAGGCGGTGAAGTGGGCGGCGGAGGGGTCGTACGGCGCGGAAGACGTCTCCAAATTGTCGCAGACCGCGGCCACGGCGACGGCAGACGGCCATGGCGCACCCGTGTCAGACGAGCGCGCTGCCGCTCGGTCATCACTGCTGACATGGAAAGGGCGGGCTGGAGCGGATGTGTCGCCGGCTGTGGCGGCTCCCGGGGCACAACGTGTTGTGCAAGATGAGGTCGACAACTTTTTACGGCTGTCTCAAACGACGGCAGAAACGAGCGCCCTGTCGTTTAGGGGGCGGAACCGTCAACAATTTCCGGCTCTCTTCCCTCTTGCCGCGTCTTCGATTGGTGCGGCGGCATCTTCTGCATCTTGTGAGCGTGAGTTTTCTATCGCTGGGCGTCTCGTGCGGCCTGAGCGGTCAAGCCTGTCAGTCACCAGCGTTGAGATGCACTCCCTCGTTGCCGCCAACGCCGACGTGCTTCCAACCGATGCGCCGCAGTGCATCCCCTCTCTGACACACGCGGCTGCTGCTGCGTTCCGGTCTGGGACGAACACGTACGTGCCCGCGGCAGGGGACGGGGAGGAGGAAGAGCACTGGACGAGCGGGACAGACGAGGGGTAGTTTGATGATTGACAACGCGCGCCTGGTGTGAGCAATGAGTGTTAGAGCTGCCTGAACACACGATATCTTCGTTTGTAATCGATACCTGCTTTCATATTTCCATGGTCCGCGCGTAGCAGCAATGGCGTGTCTCAACAGTGGAGGTCGCGCACCGTTATGGATGTTGATATTCGTTGGCTGCGTACGGGTACCGAAGTGACAGATGAGGGTGATGGTGTGCACGTGTGGTCGACTCTTCCCGGCAAAGTGAACAAAGGCCGACATTCACGCACATAGATCAGCACACTCACGCGTCCTTGAGAACCCTTGTCACTTTATGGAACGCACTGGTTGGTGGTACAGTCAAAATCCGCTTAAATGGCACCCTTGGGCACTTTGTAGCCCCTGTTCCAGAGATGCATTCTTGTGGCTCGATGCACGGGAGCTGCCCCGAATCACTGGCGATCGTTCCTGGTTCGGCCAAGATCGCGGCTGGAGGCAGCTTCCAGACACTCTCGATTGCACAATCTGAGACAAAAACCGGGCTGTCTGCCTTTCGTCGATCGCCCCGGGAAGCAACCAAATACTTGTGGAAGCGTTTTTGATGCTGGCTCCCGTGTGCTGTGTCATCGTGCAACAGCGGCCACACGGCCAAGTCTCAACAGAAACGTGCAGCAGACGAGTCGACTTCGCGAAGAACGTGCCACACACCCGCGCCGCGAAGTGCGTTCCACGACGCCAGCGTCTCGCCCTTCCGCCCCCTGCTTGCCCACCCCGCATCCATGAATGTGACCGAGCCATAGCAATGCCAGGAAGACTGTCATCACCTTCTGATTCTGCACGTGCAGGAGAAAGAGAAGTGAGAAAAAGAAAGAAAGATGCTCATTCATTGCCGCTGTCAGCGGGGTCCTCAATGCGGTTGTCAACCTCGCCGTCCCCCCTCCCCCCCTTCTCAAAAACAATCCTGTCCGCCGTAGCAGCTCGCACTTCCTCGTTGTCCTCCTCCGTCAGCCAGTTCTGTACGGCCATCTCCCGCACAGGCTCCGAGTCCTCCCCAAAGGCCTGCTCCCCAAAGCGACAGCCCGACATCAAACTCACCACTCGAGAGCATGCGGCAAAATGGTAGACTTGACCCAGCAATGTGCAATCGTAGACGGCTCGACGGCATCCCATTCCTCCTTGAAAATATCCGCCGCATCTTGAAGATGAGCGGCCGCACCATTTCGGACACAAACGTATTACGGCGGGTGCGCCGCGCGTGCGCGAGCGTCGACCCGTTGGCTGCTGATCATTTGGGGCGGCTGGCCAGTCAGATGGCCAGCCCCAAATGCCTGGTCCAACCGTAGCCGCATACGGGTTGGTTCCCCCACCCGGCACAGCCACAGACGGTGCTCCGTCGGCAGCGGGCTCGGAAGCACAGTCAATCCCATCGGTCGTTGGGCCACCGGCTTGCGCTTCGGCTGCCGATGCGGCCGTTGGTGGGGTGGTCCGAGAATCTCCTTCAGCGACCGCACGGCTCGCTGCGCTGCGCGCCGCCCGCCGAATATCTAGCCGCAAGACGCGCCGCACCGCCGCGCGCTGAACGTTCGGGTCTGCCTCCGCAGATTCGGGGATGAGCGGCTGCTCGTTGGCCGCATCGCTGGCAACAGGCCACCAACCGTTCGCCGAAAACCACCCACCGACGCCCAATCCGCCACCCGATGCCGCAACGGGTGCTTCGGACGTCACACCCGCCGTCCTTGCACCGGTCGGTGTCCCCGCGGGCACCGCCCCATCCAGAACCGCGTCAGCAGGCCCGCCTCCCATAGCGGCGCCTGCAGTTGACAGCTGAGTTGGCGGCGCGGGCGCGGGCGGCGCGAGCGTGGGCGGCGCAGGCGCTGTGGGCGCCGTGGATCCCGCGGGCGCGGCGGGTGGCTCTGGCGCGGCGGGCGGTGCGGGAGGCGCGGGCGCCGCTGCATTGGCGAGAGGCACGGGCATCGCTGCTTTAGTCGCAGGCCCCACAGCCTTGGCCGCTGCCCGTGAGCCCAGCCCCGACGATGAGGCGGCACCCGCCGTTGTTCAGTCGCCCACCTGGAAGGCACCCACGACCAGGTCTAAAAGCCGCCGCTTGTACCGCCGTTTCAAACACGCGATGATACCCAAGTCCAGCGGCTGGAAGACAGATGTAAAGTTCGGTGGAAGAGGGATGAGCTTGACATGGGCGCTCTCGAGTTCGTCGTGCGCCCCACAATTATCGGAGATCAGGGCCACCGGGAGAGTAGTGCGGGCTCGTACAGCGGGAAGAAAAATGGTATCAAACCAGTACTTGAACACATCCCCATCCATCCACGCACTCTGTTGGGAGATGTACGGAAGGGGGCACGCGTGACGGGGGGCCTTGAAGCACTTGGGCTGCTTGGCCTTGCCAATCATGGCAACCGGAATCTTGTGGCTCCCCGTAGCGTTGTACGCCAATACGAGGGTGACGCGGTCTTCAGATTTCATAGCCTTAGTGCCTCGTGCCTGCCGTCGCTGGCCCTCTTCCTCGTACGCCCGATTTGGGATGCATCCATGTTGTAGCTTCGATCGGCCTGGTAGGACTCAAGTTGTGCACTGATCTGCGCGATGCGCGGCGCCGCCGCCTCCGTATCCGCCGCCCCGCCTTGACCCTAGAGCGCCACATTTCGGAGGTGGTGGCGGGCTACCCAGTTCTAGATGAAGTGCGGGGACCCCTTAAAGCCCGTCGCACCCAGCTCCCTGGCAATCCGCCGGGCGCGGGCCTCTAGAAGGCTCCCAGACACTGGGAGGTGCCGCGTGCCCACCAGTTGGAGCGCCTTGTACAAGTCCCAAAGTCCCTGGGATACCTGCTCAAAGTAGGACCGCCTCAAGCGGGTGGACGTCAGGTCCTCCGCCGACGCTGCGCGGCGCTTGTACTCATCCCGCTTGTCGTAGATATCTCGGGCGGCCTACATGCTAATGTTGACTTGAAACATGTCTAGTGTTTCTGCCCACGTGTGGCCAGCGTCCTTGATGTCAATAAGGGAGAGTTTATCCCCTAACGGCACGGAAGTACGGGGCATACGTCACGTTGCCGACCGCGCACGCTAAAAACCCCGGCTACGCCTAGATCCGCCCCGCCCGCGTGCCGCTCCGCCCCGCCCTTGACCCGCGCCGCCACGCCCGCGCGCTGCGCCGCCACCCTGGTCGCGTCCGGAGGCGGCACGACCACCAGCACCTTTCCCCGCCACATCTGACATAGAAGACGCCCAGGGCACATGGGAGGATTCCGTAGGGTCCCCGCCCAGCGCCGTAGCCGTCACCGCCGTCGCTGCGCGGGCGGAGATCTGGATGACCTGCACCGTTTCGCTTTAAGGGGAGGGGCAGGTCTCCTCCATCGCAGCCGCCGCAGCCGCCGCGGCGACATCGCTCACGTGACGCAGATGAAGATCCTCCTGGGGGGGAGATTGATGAGTAGGGATAATGACAGCAAGCTCACAGAGACTGGCGCAAGCACACAAAACAAAGAGGTCGAAAATCAAGGCTACCACACCCAGATCCATTTGGAAAGCGCACTACTACGAAAAAGAGAACTCATCGGCGGGGTGCGGGAAGCGCAGGACTGCTCCGTCGCACACAGGACCCCCTACTGGTACACAAAAAGACTGGCAAGAACTAGCGGGACCGCACCACAAGCTCCGCACACCGTGACCGGAACCAGCACTCGAAGACGCGGCGCTGTTGACAGACGCCCGTGCGGTGCGCGAGAGCGGGCGCTGGAGCGGCCGGACGACGGATGTGGGAGCGACAGCGCGGGACGACGATGGTGGGCGCGGGGTCGACGTCGGCTGGGGCCGCGCTGGTGGGCGCACCTGGGTGCACCCCAGTGGGTACCCCCTGTCGGTGCCTCCTTGCTCCTCGTAATTCAATTCCTCTCGATCGGACTGTATGCCGAATGACGATCCGGCAATCCTCCGATCGAGTCCGTGAATGACGCCGATCGAGATCCTCCCAGTTATATGGCAGGGTGCCATATAACTGGGACGCATATATCCGGATATTATCTGTAATCACGTTGGTAGGGGGACAGCTCTGGAGCATCGCAGTAGAATATGACAACCATGTCACTGTAGCAGCAGGCGACAAGCATTGGTTCAGAACAGCACCTGAGGCACACATCCAAGAAGTGTGGTGCGTGATACGCGATATGGTGTGCATGATACGCGAAATGAGCGTCTACCAGCCTCCACACCACCACCGATAAACATGCAAATAAAGGCAACAGAATGAGGGGATGGCAACACCTGCGACGCACAGCCACGATTAAACATGAAAAGACCAGCGACAGAGTGAGAAAATAATATAGGCGTTGGACATATTGCTGACCTCCAAAAAGTTGCGGTTGCAGAGTGGTTGCAATCATTCAACAGCGTACGTGGACCAATGGAAAGCCTAGGAATCATGTGAGTTCCTTACATAGTCTCCTCATGCAGCTCTGCGCACTGGAAACGCAAATCAGGATCTCAAGAAATCTGAAGAAATTTGTTCATCTCGTGAGAAATTACAGGTGTGGCCCAGAACTCTCTCCATGCCCTCTTCAGTCCCAAGCAAGCGGCCTAATAATCTCAGGAAATCTCATTGTGGGTTGCAATGGCTCTGCATGACTTCTGCAAGACACGTTGATTGGCTTGGAAGATTACTGGCGGCCACTCTCAGCCAATAGTACGATTGTGGCTTGTCGAACAGCCAGTCCGACTTCATTTCTATGCTGTGTCGTCGGCTCTGCCTCCCTTCTCTCTGCAACCGCCATTTTTTTTTGGAGGTTAGCAATAAAGACATGAGACTAGTCAAACTCTCCACTGTGCTCGTCGCGGTTCTGTTCTCCACGCCAGGCACAATTAAATTCTCTACCACCGCTGACACACCGGCGCCGATAGCCGACAAACCGCCCAGCGCACAGCTCTCGCACTTCTCGTCGCCGAACGTCACGACCTCCATCACCAGCGATGTGCCCGCGACGGCAGCCGACACGTCTGCCGCCATCCGCGCCTTGCTTCAGTTCAAAGTGCCTGACGGCGTGACTGCGCCCACCGCCGACGCGCCCATGCCCCGACTCGGCGCCCACAACCCGCATGATTTTGAGCTTTGAACTGCTCGGCGGCACGACCGCAACCACCTTCGGCGTGTGCAGTCCAACGGCAAAAACGCCGCCCAACGCCATCGTGTTCTTGCAATTTGTGTCGCACGACAGCACGACGACCACCACCACCGATGCACCCCCGCGCGTGGCCGACACGACGCCCAGAACTTAGTCGGTCCTCTCTTTCACGTCGAATGTCCAGATGATCGTCCCGGCCCTGGCGCGTCTGCGTCTACGGCCGACATGCCGCAGAGCACACAGGTACTCTTGGCGTTGGATAGGAGTTCCGGCACTACCACTGCCAACGTATGCACGGCCGCGCCCGGGACCAACACGGCACTCAAGTTCTGGGAGCTTTTCAGTTGAAAGTAAACAAACGAACGCTCGCCAATGCTGCTGACGCGCCGGCGACGACACTCGAAACGCCACCCGATTTGACAGCAGGCACGGTACCCCGCACATACAAATTCTTCCTCTTGGAGCTGCTTGACGCAGCGACTGGCACGACCACAGACACCCCTACGGCAGCTTTCCACGCGCTGCACAGCATGCAGTTGTTCTTCCAATCTGTCACGATGTGCGGCATGTCCGCCAGAGCACCTGCCACGACGGCCGACGCGCCCGCCCGCCGTGACGGCCGACGCACCCGCGCCCTCCGACCACACGCCGCCCAGCATCCACTTGTTCTTTCTGGTGCCGACAACGCCCGTCACTTCCGCCGGCACGTGCTACCGCACGTACGCAACCACGGCCACCACGACCTTGCAGACCAACTACACGCCGCTCAGTACCTGGGGGATCTCAATCTTGGAGCCGCCAGACAGCCCAACCTACACGACCGCCGCCGCCCACATGCCACCCATACACCCACCTCGCAGCATACAGGTGTTATTCGACGCGGAGACTACGTGCGGCATGTACGCCAGCGCACCCGCCACGACGGCCGACGCGCCCGCCCGCCACGACGGCCGACGCGCCCGCGCCGTCCGACCACACGCCGCCCAGCATCCCCTTGTTCACTTTGGTGGCGACGACGCCCGTCGCGTCCGCCTGCACGTTCGCCACATAGTTCGCCACAACGGCTATGGTGCCATTGCAGACCTACGGCACGCCGCTCAGCACCCAGGTACTCATTGTCATGGCGCTGCTCGACAGCACAACAATGACCGCCGACGCGCCCAGCATGGCGTTCATCGGTGAGGGACTGGGGATGAAGGAGCAGTGGCGGTGGAGCCAGGCGCGGGGTGTGGCAGAGGCGGGGGAGTGAGGGCGTACGAGAACCCTTCGCAAGCACAACTCACATCCAGATGGCACGCTGGGAAGAGACTGGGGAAAAGGAAAAGTGGGGGGGGAATTCAGGTGCGGGGG
>Ga0114957_1005242_pt1 | contig 10821 bp, 8 predicted proteins | sample BantaG_FD_87175 | JGI IMG/M metagenome (GOLD analysis project Ga0114957, IMG submission 87175) | Marine algal microbial communities from Bantry Bay, Ireland - BantryBay_4 metaG | ecosystem: Host-associated > Algae > Red algae > Unclassified | place: Bantry Bay, Ireland | collected 2014-11-21 | reverse complement strand
GTACATACGAAGTAGAAATTACTGATGCTCAAGATTGTGTTGAAACACTAAGCACAATATTACCAGACACAAGCCCTATAGTTAGTAATTTACAAATTACACATGCTTCAACTGCTAATAGCAGTGATGGCTTTGCAACAGTAAACCCTAATAATTTACCAAATGATTATACGGTAACCTGGTCTGATGGAAGTACTGGCACAAGTAACTATAATCTATCAATAAACAATAATTATTGGGTTACCATAACAAGTAAAAATAATACCACCTGTTCAATAACAGAAAGTTTTTCAATAGAAGTAGCCAGCTCTTGTAACATGCCTTTTAGCTTTTCTGCCATATCTATTTCAAACAAAAGTGCAATAATAAGCTGGTCGGGCAATACAACCAATACTGATTATTTAATTAGCTATAAAGCATCAAATGAGGTTAATTGGAACACTATTACGACAGCTTTGCCGAGTTTACTATTAAATAATCTACAACCGTGTACCTATTATACTTATAAAGTAAGTGCTAATTGTAATGCAATTAGTTCAAATACATCGGTAGCTAAAACCTTTGTTACTTCTAATTGTACCAATATTTGTAATGGTAGCGATGTAGTTGGCAATACTATAAATATTACCAACTATAGTGCCTTTATTTTATGGGATATTATTCCAAATGCCAAATATAGATTGTTCTATCGAAAAAATGGATTTAGCACCTGGCACCAATATGATACTCCTTATAATTTTTCAATATTATTTGGGTTAGATAATTGTTCTAATTACGAGTGGTATGTAAACGTAATTTGCCCCAATGGTACTATTAGTTCTAATGAAATCAATAACTTCACAACTTTAAATTGTTTAAAAAAAGTAAAAGAAATATTTGCGAATAAAGATGAATTAGTTCACAGTTTTAATTTTAAACTATATCCAAATCCCGCACAAAATTTTATTGAAGTAACTTCAAATTATTCTGAGTTGGCAATAGAAGCACAAATTTCAGTATTTGATATGTCAGGAAGAATGGTAAAAGATAGCACCAAGTTTATAAAGCAAACCACCTTGCAAATTGAAGACTTACAATCAGGTATATATGTTGCTCAAATAGTATGCAATAAGCAAAATTTTCAACACCTGTTTAGAAAAGAATAATTTATTTAAAATTAACTAGCAATAAAGTTAATTTACATGTAAATAATTTTATATTAGAGTTTTTAGTTCTTTATAAAATTTTTTAGTAATGTATTTAAGAGGTGTTTTTATATATCTATTTTTCATTACTATTAACAGCCTCTTAGTGGCAAATAGTTTTAATATAAACTTTAGCCACCATAGCGGATATTACACAAGCGCAGTTAACCTTATAATTGAAACTAACGCATCAAAAGCTGATGTATTTTATTGTATCAATAAGCCGATTACCATTGGTAATCTACTTGTTTACGATAGCAGCATCCCAATTGATTCTACTTGTATAATAAATGTAATGGCCATTCTAAATGAAGATACCATTTACAAATCTAGTGCTTTTTTATTTTTAGATGATATTAAAACATCTAACAACCTATCCACACATATAACTGAAAAGGAAGAATATAAAAACCTTATTGATAGTGCATTTTTATCTATTCCTACAGTTTGTATAAATACAGCTATTCCATTTTCTGTTATTGATACTATTGGCCCAAAAGAAGTATCTTCAAATATAATATTTATACTGCCAAATCATACAACAAAAAGTATTTCAATAAAATGTGGTTTGCAAACTTGGGGTGGCAGCCCATCAAACCCTAAAAAAAATTACAAATTAGAGTTTAAAAGCGCCTATGGCCCATCAAAGTTTAATTTCGATTTATTTAAGTCTGAAGATGATAAATTAGTTAAGGCAGCAACTAAATTTGATAAGTTGCTGTTAAGAGCTGGCAGCCAAGATGGGCTAAATGCAGAATATGGCAACGAAGCTGAGGCCCAATATATCAAAAACAGGTTTGTGTATGATGTTGTGTTAGAGCTGGGTTTGCCCGCACCACATGGTTTTTTTACACACGTTTTTATCAACAATAAATATGCAGGCGTTTACCATTTAATGGAAGCGCAAGATGAGTTTTTCTTTAAAACCTATTTTTTTAATTCTTATAAAAAAGATAGTATTGAGATTAGAAAGAACAGAGGTTACGCTAATCAACCAGTTAATCCTACTTATTATAATACTTTATTAGCATATAGTAACGGGTTAAACAGTAAAAGTAATTATATAAAATTGTCCAATTTCATAAATATAGATGCCACTACAAGTTATATAACGTATCATCATTTTTTTAATAATATTGATTGGAGCGATTTTCAAAATACCTTATTAGCTGCTGTACCGTATAAGCCCGATGGTAAATTTGAATTAGTACCCTGGGATTTTGATTTTTCTCTTGGTGCAAGAGGAACCTTCCCAAATACTTATGTGTATGATAGGCACGGGGCGGTGCCAGAAAATTTATTTAACTCAGCAGAATTTAAATTTTTACAAGGCGACAAAGTGGTTTGTTATTGCAATGATGATGGCATTTTAACTAAAAATAATTTACAGCAACTATATAATGCAAGAGCAACTGAAATAAAAATTGCATTAATTGCAGAGGCTGCAAAATGGGGCGATTTTGACTTTGATGGATCGAATGTAAATATTGATGCAGCGTACTGGGAGCCTAACTTGCATTGGGAAGATCAACGAAAATTAGTCAATCAATATTTAACTAACCGTACAGATGACTTTGTTGAAGATTATAAAATTATAGATCGTTTATCCAAAGTTTTACCAGTAAAAGTAACACACCACGAAGATGGAATTAGATTAACAAACCCTAATAATTATGGAAAAATAGTTTACACATTAGATGGTACAGATCCACGAAATTTTGGTGGAGTGCTAAACCCAGAAGCTTTTGTTTATGCTGATGATGATGAAGCTATTTGCATAAAAAAACCAGCAAATTTAATTGCTCGGGTTTATGTTGCCACTAATATAGATGTTAGGTGGAGTAACTTTTGCCCACTAAAAATCTATCCGAAACAAGCATATAACCAACTGGTAATAAATGAAATTCATTACAACCCTACAACTACCGACACTTTGTTTAGTGCGAAAGACTATGAGTTTGTTGAATTAAAAAATAAAAGCGATAACACAATTTTTTTAGAAGATGTTGAATTTAACAAAGGTATTCAATATAAATTTGATAAAATAGACAGTTTAAGAGCCGGCAAGCTATTAATATTGGCTAATGATAGTGCTGGGTTTGTAAGTAAATATGGATTTAATGCAAACGCATATTTTAAAGGCAGCTTAAATAATGAAGGGGAACTATTGTCGCTAATTGATCCGAATGGTAATATTATTGACACCGTAAATTTTAGTTCAACACAACCTTGGCCAGAATTAAAGGAGACAATTGAAAGTTCAATAGCTTTAATAAACCCTTCATTAAATAATCAATTGGCTAACAGTTGGAACATCAGTCAGGCAAATTATTCCCCTGGTTTAGATAATGATTTTTGCAGTTACCAACCATTAAACTTAAATACAGTTACCAATAATTTAAGCTGTTTTAACAAAAATGACGGAACAGCAACACTAACTATAAATGGTGGTGAACAACCCTATTCAATATTATGGAACAACGGAGCAACCTCAAACAAAATAACAAACCTAGTAAAAGGCAAGTATAATGTTACAGTGCAAGATGCTTTTTATTGCACAACCACTACTTCCATTGAAATACTAAACCCAACCGATATTTCAATAAACTTTGTAGAAAATTTTGCCTACGTAATTGGCGGTAAACCACCATATAGTTATTTGTGGAGCAATGGCCAAACCAGTAAAAGGCTGCAAGCTGATGAACCAGGAGAATATCAATTAATAGTAACCGATGCTAACGGTTGTACCAAGCAAAAAATTAAATCAATAAAGAACATACCTCTTTGCAATAACAATGTTAAACCCAAGGCATTAGTCACCAACAACCTAACTTCAACATCGGTAATACTATTTTGGAATGAGGTTAAAGATGCAAATTATACCATAAAATACAAAACAGAAAATGAGCAAACGTGGCACACTTACGAAACTAAAAGAACAATGGCCATATTATATAACCTAATAGAATGTACAACTTATTATTGGACGATAACCTTTAACTGCATAAACAACCAAAGTGAAGTTGAAAGTGAGAGCACTTCTTTCGAAACCAAAGGATGTTAAATTTATGATTAAATAAATAAGAAAATCGTATAATTATTATTACAATAAATAGCAAATAGATTTTTGAAGCGAAATGGCTGTCCTTCGCAGAAATTTTGGTCCCGCCATCCGTTCAAATACCATTTTGCTTTGCTGCATTGCCACCCTGCAAATGGTATAACCACTCCTGTCGGGGCTAGTTTTCCAACCTTGCCCAGTCGTATTAGCTGTTTTTAGATGCAACAGTTTCAATAACAGTTGGGTAATGCGCATATTCCAACTCATTAATTTTTTTGGCAACACTTTCGGCAGTATCGCTTTCAGTAATCGCTACCCTTGCTTGAAAAATAATTTCACCTTCATCAAACAATTCATTTACATAATGAATAGTAATACCGCTTTCTTTTTCTTTTGCCAACAAAACAGCTTCGTGAACATGTAAACCATACATACCTTTACCACCATATTTCGGCAATAAAGATGGATGTAAGTTAATGATTTTATAATGAAATGCTTTGATTAACGCATTGGGAATTAGTAATAAAAAACCAGCCAAAACAATAAAGTCAACTTGTGCAGCTTTTAATTTTTTAATAAGTTGTTCTGGCGATCTGAAATCAGATTTTTTAATTAAAACTACCTCAACATTAAAAGGCTGCAATCGCTCAATAACTTTAGCCTTGGGTTTATTGCAAACTAAAGTAGTTACCTTAATTGAATGATGATTATTAAAATAGTTGCAAATATTTAAGGCATTAGTACCCGAACCTGATGCAAATATGGCAATATTTTTAATGGCGGATTTCAAGAGTTTAACATCAACTATTTCCTAACCACCAATTCATTTCTGCCAGGCCCAATAGAAACTATTTTCACAGGCAAATCCAATTCATCTTCTAAGTATTGAACATAATACACCAGCTCGGCAGGTAAGGTTTCAACAGTTAAAGTTTCTTGCCAACCTTTCATTTCGGCATAAATAGGTGTGGGCAATTTTCTTTCCATATCAAAAGGCAGTTGCTTACTTTGTACTCCATCTAATTCATATTTTGTGCATAGCTTTACAACGTCAAATATATTCATAACATCGGCTTTTGTAAGCACAATTTGAGTAACACCGTTTAAATAAATGGCATAGCGCAAGGCTGGTAAATCTATCCAACCACAACGGCGCGGCCTGCCAGTAGTTGCGCCAAACTCATGGCCCTGCTGTCGTAATTGTTCGCCAGTATCATCTTTCAACTCCGTCGGAAATGGGCCGCTACCAACACGGGTGCAATAAGCTTTGGTTATGCCAATTACTTCTTTAATAGCTTGTGGCGGTATGCCCAAACCATTGCAAGCAGCTGCACTAATAGTATTGCTAGAAGTTACAAAAGGGTAGGAGCCAAAGTCAATATCTAACATGGTACCTTGTGCGCCTTCTGCCAATATATTTTTGCCCTCCTTTAAGGCTTGGTTCATAAAATAAACTACATCAGTAGTTTGTAATGTTTTAAGTGTTTCTATACCTTCCCACCAATGCGCTTCAAAATCTGTTAAGTCAAAATTATAATCGTATAACTGCAACAATTTTAAATGTTTTTCTTTAAGTTTTTCGTACTGTGTTTCAAAGTCGGATAGAAAAATATCGCCAACTCTTAAACCATTTCTACCAGTTTTATCCATATAAGTTGGACCAATACCTTTCAACGTGCTACCAATTTTTTCTTTGCCTTTAGCGTTTTCAGAAGCAGCATCTAAAATTTTATGCGTAGGTAGTATTAAATGCGCTTTTTGCGAAATCAATAGATTTTTTTTAGGCAATAAGCCCAAGTTCTCTAAGTTGTTAATTTCTAATTTTAAAGTATATGGATCTATTACTACACCATTGCCAATAACATTGGTAATATTTTTATGAAATATGCCTGACGGCACGGTATGTAATACAGTTTTTACTCCGTTAATTATTAAGGTATGTCCAGCATTTGGACCGCCTTGAAAACGAGCAATTATATCGTAGTTGGGCGCTAAAAAATCAACTATTTTGCCCTTACCTTCGTCGCCCCATTGTAAACCCAATAATACATCAACTGCCATATAATTTTAATTTCGGTAGTTTAAAAGATGGTAAATTTACAAAGCTTAATGATAAGAAAGGAGTATTGTGATAGAAAGAAGTTAACAGTTTGATAAGGAAGTTTTTTGCTAAGGTAACAAACACCCCCCTAAATTAATTGATACTCTTTCTTTTCTGATAAAATTCAATAGCCCAATCTATTGCGTTAGTCGTTTTTAACCATAGTTCTGCAGCATCTCTTAAATAAATGTTGGCTTCTTCTTCACCACCCGGCGAATAAAACTCTGGCATATCTTCAAAAACTTCTTTGTCACCCGTTAATAAAGCGATTACGTTATTATTTGCTTTATAAGCCTTTAGCAATGCTTTATCCGCTTTTGCTGTTTTGCCATCTTTTTTAAATAAATAAATGGCGTAAGTAAATAACCAAAATGTAGAATCTTCTTTATATTGTTTGTGTAATTTTTCGTAGATTTTAAATTTGTTGTTGTTAACTAAAATATTAGCTAAATAGTAACGCAAACCTTGGTTGTCATTTGGGTTTAGTGTTAACAAATCGGTGTATTGCTTAATACTTTCTTCAATATTATTATTTAGAAATAAACATTCTGCATACGCAGCTTTAGCTTTCATGTACGGTCTTGTTTCGTGAAAACCCCAAAAATGACCTTTCAATTCTTCAAATTCTTTTTCACCAATTGTTCTTTTGCCAGCTTCCATTCCTTTTTTGTAATAAACTATAGCTTTATCCAAATCTTTTTCAAAACCACCAAGAAAGATGTAAGCATCCACATTATCGGCATCTAATTTAATTGCCATATTAGCCAACTTTATTCCTTCAGCTTTATCAGCTTCAAAAGCCTCATACATTAATTCATTTGCCTTTTCTTTATTGCTTAATTTGCCTTTCTTTATTGGTACAATGTCATCAATCTTTTTGCCAATTACTTCTTTATTCAAATAGGTTTTAAGTTCATCAATGCTTTCAAAATTTAGCTTGCCAATATCATCGTATAGTTTTTTAAATTCAACTTCTAAAGGTTTTACTTTGTTTGGTTTTTTGTTTGCCATAATTTCAATTTTATCTAATAAGGAAACAACTAAGGTAAAAATACACTGTTACTTTTATTTAGAGCATTTTCAAATAAATTTATTTTAATATTTGGTATGATCTCTTTTTCATAAAAATATTGAATAAGATGCTCGGTAGGCATATTGCCAATTAAGTCATCTTTTGCCATAGGGCATCCGCCATAACCTTTTATTGCTCCATCAAATTTAGTGCAACCTGCATTATAAGCGGCATCAACTTTTTCAAACCAAGTATTGGGTGTAGTATGAAAATGTGCGCCAATTTCCAAATCTTCATATTGAGGTACTACAGTAGAAAATATTTGGCTAATATTTTCTGGATTTGAAACTCCAACAGTATCGCTCAAGGCAAAATGTTTTATCCCCAAGCCTGCTAATTTTTCAATCCACTTTGCCACCTCATCGGCACTCCACGGGTCGTTGTATGGGTTGCCAAAAGCCATGCTCAAATAAATTAGTAAAGTCTTTCCATATTTTTCACATAAACTAAATATTGCCTCAACTCTTTGTAATGATCCTTCAATAGTTACATTCGTATTTCTTTGTTGAAAGGTTTCCGAAATTGAAAAGGGGTATCCTAAAATGTCTATTTTTTCAAAAAAGCAAGCATCTATAGCCCCTCTTTTATTGGCTACAATTACCGAAAGTTTAGATGATGTGTTTTCTAAATTTAATTTTGACAATACCAAAGCGGTGTCTGCCATTTGTGGAATGGCCTTTGCAGAAACAAAACTACCACAGTCAATAGTATCGAAACCAACTGGCAACAAACTATTGATGTAGGCCGCTTTTTTTTCGGTATCAATAAAGTTTTTAATGCCTTGCATTGCATCTCTTGGACATTCAACTATTTTTACCATTTGTAGTCTTATAATTTTATTTTATTTTTTCTAACACCGCTGCAATTAAAAGATTTATGGCAACTTTGTTGCTTCCGCCTTGCGGTATAATTATGTCTGCAAATTGTTTTGAAGGCTCAATAAACTGGTTATGCATTGGTTTTACTGTTTCTAAATATCTTTTCAGCACTTCTTTAACATTTCTATCTCGCTCATTAATATCACGCTGAATTACTCTAATTAATCGTTCATCAGATGGCGCATCTACAAAAACCTTTAAGTTGCAAAGCTTTCTAATTGCCAAGCGCGTTAAAACCAAAATACCTTCAACAATTACTACTGTTTTGGCTTTTACGGTAATGGTTTCTTTAAGGCGCATACTATTAACAAACGAATAACAAGGCATTTCAATATTATTCCCTTTCATTAATTCTTCTAAATGACTTTCTAACAAATCCCAATCTATCGCATCCGGATGATCGAAATTATAAGTCTTGCGTTCTTCATCGGTTAAATGACTGTTGTTTTTATAGTACGCATCTTGAGAAACTATGGAAATACTATCTTTTGGAACACCGTTGGTAATTTTTTTTACAACCGTAGTTTTTCCAGAACCTGTGCCTCCAGCAACACCAATTAACATCATACCGTAAATATAAAAATATGGTTCATGTAAAAAAATTAAGTGGTGCTTATATTGTTATATTTAGTGCTTTTTATTTTAGCCAATGCATTAGGTCCTTCAGAAAATAAGACATCTAATACGGAAAGGTTGAAAATAAAACCGTTTTTTTCTTGAAACAATTGGTAATATGGCGCAAACTCAATTGCTGCTAAACTCATATTGGGCCGTATGGTATTTCTCCAATCCAATACTTCATCTTTAACTTTAAATTTGGTAACATAATTTTTTGTAAATGAATGCTTTAAAGTCGAATTTAATAATTTAAAAAGCAATTTAATTAAATTAATATTCCAGTCGAATAAGTTATCAACTGGTTGTTGATACAACAGCTTTAATTCTGGTTCGTAGTATTCAAAATAAGCAGATTTTGCATAAGCCGATAGTAATGATTGCCAATGTATGCGCTGCCATTTAACGTTATTATCTATAGCTATTTCGTTATTCATTTTCTTTTGCCTACTGCCACCTTTTAAAGGTATACTAAGCCGCTGTTTACCATTAGCACCAGCAATGTATGCTCGGTTAAAATAAGAAGAACGTTGGTAATTAGCCAACTGCTCAAAAACTACTGTTTCACAATTAATGCATTGCTTCATAAACAAAATGCTAGGCAAATAATGTGGCTCAATTAACAATTTTACTTTATTATACTTTTGTTGTGGCTCGATTGTCTGTTGTTATTATTATATTTGATGTAATAATAGCAAAATATGCGGTACATCTTTACAACTCTTATTTTATTTTTTGAATTTACAAGCTTATGGGCAATTGATTCTTTTGTAGATATTAAAAAATTTAACACTACAGACAACAAACCTTTTGCCGAAATACATTTGTTAATACCAGGGCAATCTTTAAATTTTAAAGTTACTGATGCCAATGCTTATCAAGCCGAAGTTGAAGTTTTAATGATTATTGAAAGTGCTGATACTGTTGCCGCTTTTGATAAATATGTTTTAAAAAGTGAGTTACTTAAAGAAGCAAATACTTACATCAATTTAATTGACTTAAAACGTTTTTCATTACAAAAAGGTAGGTATAGTTTAGAGGTAAAATGTAGCGATTTAAAAGCTGACTCAACAATTGTTAGCGTTACCAATGCCAATTTTTCTATTGGCTTTCCACCCGAACAAATTAGCATTGCCGATATTACTTTAACAGAAAAAGTAACACAGCAAGAAGAGGCAGCAACTAATATTTACACTAAAAGTGGTTATGAAATTATACCTAATGTAATTAACTTCTACTCAAAAAAAATAAATGAATTAGGTTTTTATACTGAAATATATAATGCTAATAAGGTGATAGCAGATGATGGTTATTTAATAAGTTATGCTATTACGAAACCTAACAATTTTGATGTAGTGCAAGGCTTTAAAAAGTTTAAAAAAGCTACTGCCAGTCCATTAGAACCTCTATTGGCAGTTTTTAATATAGAAGATTTAAAAAGTGGCAACTATGATTTATTAGTAGAGGCTAGAAATAAAAAGAATGAACTATTGGCTTCTAAAAGAGTGCCATTTCAACGCAGTAAACCCATTGATGCAGAAAAGGCAATTGCCGATTTAATGAACAATGGTGCAGATAATACTTTTGTACATCAACAATACACCTCGGGTGATACTTTAAGTTTTTACTTGGGTAGTTTACAACCAATTGCACCACCTGATGCGTATGCTATTTTGGGTAATGCAATAAAATCCAGAGACAAATCGATAATGCAAAATGTATTGTACGATTTTTTGAAACAAACTTACCCTTTAGATACAGAGGGTGAATTTGAAGTTTACAAAACAGTTGTTAATGCTGTTAATGATAAATTTGGTACAATAATGCTGCAAGGCCACGAAACCGATAGAGGAAGAATGTTTTTGAAGTACGGACAGCCATCAGAAATTATACCTATAACTGAGGCTGGT
>Ga0114957_1005241_pt1 | contig 10822 bp, 8 predicted proteins | sample BantaG_FD_87175 | JGI IMG/M metagenome (GOLD analysis project Ga0114957, IMG submission 87175) | Marine algal microbial communities from Bantry Bay, Ireland - BantryBay_4 metaG | ecosystem: Host-associated > Algae > Red algae > Unclassified | place: Bantry Bay, Ireland | collected 2014-11-21 | reverse complement strand
GCGCTTCCCCGGACGCTACCACTGAAGCATAGGTAACCACCTTTCGACTCTGAAATAACGATTTTCGTATAAATTCTGCTTGACTAGTGCTCAAAGTGTTCTCCGGCGCTTGTAACGCACTAGGCACTAACCCTACACTGGGAGGCGAGACGAGCAATTGCCTGTCATTAACCTTCGACGACTAGCGATAGAACAGATCCACCATGATTGACGAAGAGCTGTACCAACAGGCTGCAGATGAGCTGAATTCTGATCGACGCCGACCGCATATCTGGGCGCGAGCTTGCGCTCTGGCTAGTGATGATCACGACGAAGCGCGATTTCTCTACACGAACCTGCGCGTCGAGGAACTCTTGTCCGAGCGAGAACAAGGAATTATCTCTCCAGGCAGTTCGGCAGGCAGTGCCGTTATCGAAAACGACAACGATGACACTTTGGCACTCACTCCCGTCGATGACACTGTGACCGACGATGAGTTGCAGGGCTTTATGAAGGACCTGGAAATCAGCGAAGACGAAAAAAACCCCTCGTCCATATCCTCTCCATCAGGCAAGGCGTTATCCGATTCCGCAGACGATGTGTTACAGCTGGAACCGCTGGAGTTGGAGGGCACGATCCCGGCCAGTGAACTGCCTTCCATGGACCGGCCTGACATCATCTACAACGATGAGCCGGACAAGGATCTGATGGCAGATTATGTGCCTCAAGAGCATGAGTTCATGGAAGATACGTTTTCTGGCGATACTCTGGTCGACGAAGAATTTGCGAAAGAGCTGGAAACTTTCAAGAAAGAGGAAGGCGAAATTGCAGCCGAAGCTGCCGACGTAGAGCCCGAATATGTCCCGAGCACACGAACAGGTGCAGACGCCATTTCGGCAATGGACGCCGATCTGCAGTTGGATGAAGACCCAGAGTTGGATAAAGACCCAGAGCTGGATAAAGACCCAGAGTTGGTTGAAGACTCAGAGTTGGATGAAGACTCCGAGATGGACATGACAGCGCAGATTGAGGACGCAACTGATCTGACCGCCTCTAATCCTGCGGATCTTACTCATGCGAATATCAGCGTTCTCGACGCCCATGCCAGCGAGCTTGACGACATGCTCGGCGATGCGCGCTACAAACCTGCAGAGCCTGAAGAACTCGACCACAACATGGATTGGCTGGAAGACGAGGCTCCGGATTCAGACGTCGTTAGCAAGCAGGGTCAGGCTCGTGAACCTGAAATCTATGAAACTGATCCTTTTGCCGATGAGCTAAACAGGCAAGCTGATGAACTGGATCTGGGCCAGGATACTGATCACACGGCTGACCATTCGCGACATATCCCGGGCGAGCAGGAATCTGAACACCTTCTACCGGAACCTGAGGTGCCTGCTAGCGAACAGGTAGAGCCTGTCACTGAACACATAGAGCTTGCCAGCGAAGACGTCGAGCTTGCTAGCCAACACAGAGAGCCTGTCAGCAGACACATAGAGCCTGCCAGCGTAGATGACGAGTATGGGCATCTGTCTGATGATGCGCCTGTTCATGAGAACAGTCCAGAACCTGCCGTACCGGTTGATGCAGCAGTCGCAGCATCGGTGGCTGCCACGGTCGCTGCACGAACAACCTCGAATGAGGCGGATCTTGAGCAGCAAAGCAACCACAGCTCCCTTGGCGTAGACACGAGCAAGTTTCCGCTGGATCTGACAGCCGGACGCAAAGGCACGCTTTTTTCAGTGTACAGACGAGACTCTCAGGCGCGAGCAGTGAAAAGCGGTGTGTCGTGGAGTGCGCTGTTTCTCACACTGCCCTTTCTGCTCTATCGACAACTGTTTGGTACTGCTTTGGCTTACAGCCTATTGTGGATCGTTGCCATAGGTGGACTCTTACTATCCGGCCTTGCCTGGCTTGACGCTGGCGAGAACGTCGCGCCAATAGTCCAGGCCAGCACAATAGCTTTCGGCTTACTGGCATTCATCGGACTCATCTACCTGCCCTTTCGCTATGCAAACAGCTGGCGCAGCGAGAAACTCGAGAACCATGGATTTGAAATGGTTGCACAGACAAAGGCAAAAAATCCTGGCCGAGCCATTGCACGTGCACGACGGCATGCTGTGCTGGGTGCATAGAAGTTCTGGTCGTTCGTATAAAAAGCTCAACGCGATCCGCATTTCCCAATCGAATTTGGCGTAACGTGCCACATAACATGCCCCTGAACATACAGATGACCAAGCGCACGTCGTTAACTATTCCAAGTCATCGCGCAAGAATGACGGGGTCGTTTTTTAACGAAAGCGGCGTGTCTGATCAACCGCTCATACGGTTATAGTTCAGGCATTTCAGGGGTAGCCGGGAGAGGGATTTCCCGGCAACCAATTCCTGACTTCATATTGTTCCACCTCAGGAATATTGCTCTCGAAGCAGATTCTTCTGAACCTTGCCCATGGTGTTACGTGACAACTCGGCGACGAACTCCACTTTCCTGGGCATTTTGAATCTGGCCAGTTTGCCGTCCAGACTATCAAGCACGGCAGTGGCATCGGGCGCCGGGGTAGCTTTCGGGTCGGTCACTATAATCGCCAATACCGCTTCTCCGAAATCGGCGTGGGGTACACCAACCACGGCTGATTCCAGCACACCCTCAAGCTCATCAATAAGCAGTTCAATCTCCTTGGGATAGATGTTATAGCCACCTGAAATAATCAGATCCTTTGACCGACCGACAATGGTGACATAGCCTTGCTCGTCGATGGTCGCAAGATCTCCGGTTATGAAATAGCCGTCGGGTAGCAGCTCTTCGGCTGTCTTTTCGGGCATTTGCCAGTAGCCTGCAAATACGTTGGGTCCTTTGACATGCAGTACACCTACCTCACCTGTCTTTTTTATGACACCGGTGCTTTGATCGCATACGCGTACAGCTACTCCGGGTAGCGGCAGCCCGACCGTGCCCGTGATGCGCTCGCCTGAGTAAGGGTTGGAGGTACTCATGTTAGTCTCGGTCATGCCGTACCGCTCCAGAATGCGTTGCCCGGTTCGTGCTTCGAATTCTCGATGGGTCTCGGCCAGTAGCGGAGCGCTACCGGATGTAAATAACCGCATATGCTGGACGAGTTGCGGTGTGAAGCGTTCATCGGCAAGCAGACGCGTGTAGAAGGTGGGAACACCCATCATGCTAGTAGTATGTGGCAAAGCACTGAGTACGTCATCGAGCACGAACCTAGATTGAAAAATCATGCTGCCACCACATAGCAAGATAATATTGCTAGCCACGAACAAGCCGTGAGTGTGAAAGATGGGGAGCGAATGTAACAATACATCGTCTGCACTGAATTTCCAATAGTCCACTAGCGTTAGTGCATTTGATAGAAGATTGTCGTGAGTAAGCATGGCGCCTTTGGATCGACCGGTGGTGCCTGAGGTGTAGAGGATGGCGGCCAGATCGTCGGGCGCTCTCGGTACAACTTCGTGTAGGGCAGAGGCTTTATCGGCGGCGGTTGTTAAAGAGCCTTCTCCGGTTGCTGACAAGGTATGTACCTGCGCGGCTTGCAGCAATTGATGAGCAATGGATTCACTGCCGGGATCTACAATCAGAAGACCTGGCGTAGCATCGTCAATGAAGTACTGCAACTCGTGCGATGTATAGGCTGTGTTCAACGGCAGGAAAACGGCACCAATACGCAAACAGGCAATGTAGACGGCAAGTGCCTCAATACTCTTATGGACCTGTACGGCCACTCTGTCACCGGGCTTTACCCTGGCGTCTAACAGGACACTGGATATCCGGGCGCTGAGATTGAAAAAAGCGGTATCGTCGAGAATGATGCTGGTATTGTCCACGAACAGCGCACCGCCGTTACTGGTCGGTGCGTCAGCACGCGCCTGTATCAAAGCATCAAACAGATGGTTGGCCACTAAGCTTGTTTCCGTCGGCGTTTTTCAGGCTCCAATAATGCCATAACAGAATCGGCAGCGATGATATGGCGTTCATTGGCGTACATCTCGTGGTTACTGGCCACTTTGTCAAGATCGTACAAGTAGCTGACCATGACGCCAGCTGATTGTGACAATCCTTTCTCATAGACATCGGCACCGGGCAATACATCGTCCAGACTGGCCCCGTTGCCCAGATGAAAACGTGCTACTGGATCCAGAACATGCTGATCTTCGCGTCGGACTTGAGTGAGATAATAGGTAACCAACTTGCGTAAATTGATGTTGTCTTCAATTAAAAAATTGTATTCGGTGGAATTAGCAACCTGTTGAGCAAGCTTTAGCCACTGTACTGGCAGCTCATTGTGTTGCAGACTATTATCTACCTCAATTGATGCGTGTTTATTAGCAAAGGAGTCAAGCTGACCGTTGACCCAGCGGATGAAGCCCGGCACCGGTGATAATGTCCGAAATGTCTTGAGTGTGGGTACGGCCTTTGACAATTCATTCGCCACTTGCTTGATGAGGAAATTTCCAAACGTGACGCCTGCCAGACCTTTCTGGCAATTGGATATCGAGTAGAAAACGGCCGTTTTTGCATCAGCTTCTGGCACAGTATGTCTGTCTGATTTCAGAATTTCGCCGATGGAAGTCGGACTATCAATGGTTAAAGCCACTTCGACAAATATCAGGGGCTCGTCAAGCATGGCTGGATGAAAGAACGCAAAGCAGCGCCGATCGCAGGGCTGCAGACGATTGCGTAATGCATCCCAACTGTTTATGGCATGTACCGCCTCATAGGCGATAACTTTTTCCAGAATGTTAGCAGGTGTATGCCAGTCGATTTCTCGTAGCACCAGAAAACCTTGATTGAACCAGGCGGTAAACAGATGCTGAAAGTCGACATCGATGCGTCGTAAATCATCGTCCTGTTTGCAGGCTTCCAACAGCAATGCCCGCATTTTTACCAACTCATTTGTTGCGCCCGGAACGCGATTGAGACGACGTAAAAGCTCCTGTCTGCGTGGTTCTACACTGTCCATCAATGTGGCCAGATTTTCCGCATTGCGGCTATCGGCGTACCGTTGTGCTGCACGCATGGCATGCTCTGCATTGATGTCGAACCGATTGGCAAGCAACTGGAAGAATTCCAGTTTTTCATCAGACGTTGATTCGCCGAATTTCTGTAGCAGGCTGCGGGCGAAGCGATTTCCTGAACTCTCGCCCTGATGTGACACTAGCAAATCACACAGTTCCGGGAATGATCCATGGTGTACCCCCTGCTCCCCCCCATCCTGTCTGGCAAATACTGATGCCAGTAGGTCAGATAGATAATTGATACGACTCACCACCTCACAACTCCCGTAATTCGTGTCCTGTGTACAACTCGCATTGTCAGGATACAGCCTGTCCCATGACAATTTCTGGCAACCAAGTGGCAAGAGCGGGAAATGCCGACAGAATAACAATTGCCAGAATCATGCAAGCCACGTACGGCAAAGAGCCCAGAAGAATCGTTTTGAGCTCTATGTCCGGTGCGATACTGTTAACAACATGTAGATTAAGCCCCGCCGGTGGTTATATCAAATCATTCACCATGATACCTCTAGTGGTCCTTCAACCTCATATTCCGGCATCCTGAATTATGGCGGTAAGGGACTAGCTCGTTTTTTTAAATATTAGTGGTTTTTTGGAAAAATCAATTGACTGATACAAGCTTGCCCGGATTCATGATGTTGTCAGGGTCAATGGCTTTTTTCAGTAAGCCCATTAACGCATAGGCATCCCCATGCTCGTCAACCATATATTTTTTCTTGCCCGATCCCACGCCATGTTCGCCCGTGACGGTACCGTCGCATTCCAGCGCAACGGTGTTGACTTTGCCGGCTAGATCTACGGCTTTTTGCATCTCAAGTAAATCATCGGGATCGAAAAGGATCAGTAGATGAAAATTGCCGTCACCCACATGGCCTACCAGAGGTGCCAACAGGCCTGTGGCACTGATCAGTGCACGGGCTTTATCAATGGCCTCTGATAAACGGGATATGGGTACACAGACATCTGTGACAACACCTTCGGCGCCCGGGCGTAGCGCCTTGCCCGCATAGTAGGCGTTGTGTCTTGCCTGCCACAGGCGGTTGCGCTCTTCGGGTTTGCTGGCCCACTGGAAGCCGCTGATACCAAAATCTGCGGCGGCTTCCTGAAACATGCTGATCTGTTCTTCGACGCCTGCCTCGGTGCCGTGAAACTCCAGGAACAGATGGGGTTTTTCGGCATGTTGCAGATCAGGGTTATAGATATTCATGCCTTTCATCTGTAGCTCGTCAAGCAGCTCGATACGCGCCATGGGTATGCCCAGTTGCATCGCCATAATAACAGCGTCCACCGCCTGCTCTACACTGTCGAATGCACAGCTTGCCGAGGAAATCCTATCCGGTTGGGCAAACAATCGTACGGTGAGCTCGGTGATGATGCCAAGAGTGCCTTCGGAGCCTACGAACAGGCGAGTCAGATCGTAGCCTGCGGATGATTTCCGGGCGCGTGTGCCGGTGCGGATGACCTGTCCTGTAGGCAGCACCACTTCCAGTGCCATGACGTTGTCCCGCATGCTGCCATAGCGCACGGTGTTGGTTCCTGAAGCTCTGGTTGCAGCCATTCCGCCAATGCTTGCATTAGCGCCGGGGTCAACGGTGAACATCAAGCCGGTTGCTCGTAGCTCTTCATTGAGTTGAACGCGAGTGACGCCTGGTTGCACCACCGCATCCCAATCGCTGTCGTGAATACCCAGAACACGATTCATGCGACCGGTATTGATACTGACACCACCGCTAGTGGGGATGACATGCCCTTCAAGGGAGGTGCCGATGCCGAACGGCACCACCGGACACTGATGAGCCGAACAGATTTTCATGATCGTCGACACCTCATCGGTGCTTTCCGGAAACGCCACCGCATCGGGTAATGCTGGCGTGCTATAGGCTTCATCGCGGCTGTGTAATTCCAATACGGAGCTGCCGGTGGAAAGTCTGTCTCCCAGTTCGGCTTTAAGTTTCTCGATGGCTAGCGCTATATTATCTGGCATGTCAGGATCTCACTGTGTGCTTCGCTGTGAGTTGCGTTGAACTATCTCCACAACAATAAACGGTACGATCACTAACCCTATCATGCAAACCGCCGCCAGACCCGGTAGGCCCGGGGCTAGTGTCTAGTCGCGTCGCGAGAGACGGCTTTCCAGGCGGCGCACGGCGGCAGAGACTAGCAGGATGAGTACCAGATACTCCAGTATCAACACTGTATATATTTCTAGCGGACGATATTCAGAGGTAACCAGCTCATTGGCTCGACGTGTCAGCTCTTCCATGCCGATTACTGACACCAGGGACGACATCTTGAGCATGTAGACCAGCTGGTTGCCCAGCGGCGGAAGCACGCGCCTGATGGCCTGCGGCAGCACTACGTAGCGCATGCGATCCATGTAGCCCAGGCCAAGAGAATCGGCAGCTTCTATCTGCCCCTGATCAATGGACTGGATACCGGCACGAAATATTTCTGCTTCGAAGGCGCTATCGGATAAGGCCAAGGCGACAACTCCCGCCCAGAATACCGACAGCGCTATGCCTGTCATGATTTCCAGACCGTAGTAGACCCACAAGATCAGCACCAGAATGGGTACTGCACGCACGACCTCGACGTAGACACGGTTGAGGGCACGCCACCCACGGTTGTCGGATAAACCGGGTAGTGCTACCAGTAAACCGACCACGACAGAAATCAGGATGGCCGTGAGCGATAGCAATAAGGTGTATTTCAAGCCGCCCATCAGAAACAACAGGTTGGTGCGACCTGTCTCAGTCGTAGGAGATACGACATACCATTGCAGGTTGCTGGTGCAGCCGGCTAGCAGCAACGCAAGGCTTAAGAGAGCAAACTTTGCGTGCATGGTCTAGTGCTGCAAAATCTGTTGGAGAAACAGGCGACCACGATCGGAAGCTGGCTGAACAAAGAACTGCTCTGGCGAACTGGATTCGACGATTTTCCCGCCGTCCATAAAAACCACCGTATCAGCCACTTTCCTGGCAAAGCCCATCTCATGGGTGACGACCATCATCGTCATGCCCGTGTCCGCCAGCTCGACCATCACCTCCAGAACCTCGGCAATCATTTCCGGATCCAGTGCGGAGGTGGGCTCGTCAAACAACATGACTTTGGGCTCCATACACAGGCTTCTGGCAATGGCGACACGTTGCTGCTGACCTCCAGACAACTGACTGGGAAACTTATCCGCTTGCTCGGGAATGCGCACACGCTGCAGGTAGTGCATGGCAAGATCTCTGGCAGCCTCTTTGCCAAGTTTGCGCGCGCGCATCGGCCCCAGGGTCAGATTGTCCAGCACACTCAGATGTGGAAACAGATTGAACTGTTGAAACACCATGCCCACATCGGTGCGCACGGCACGCAATTGCCGTTTGTTACCGCCCAGCTCGACCCCATTAACCAGGACCTTGCCAGCGTCGTGTTTTTCCAGCTGATTGACACACCTGATGAGTGTGGACTTGCCCGAACCGGAGGGACCGCAGATGACCATTTTTTCCCCTGCCCTGACGCTAAGTGAGACCTCGTGCAGCGCCTGAAAACTACCGAAAAACCTGGAGACACTGGTTAATTCAACGATGACAGGCTCGGTTGATGATCTTGTGGAAGCATTATTCATGGTGCGAAGCTTAGCCCAAGGGACGCTTGAAGGTATACTCGCTGTTCGTTTATACCAACAATCAATCTTATGACTCGTCTATCGCATTCATTACGTCTATCTGGCATCGCGATTACCTTTGCGGCCCTTGTCAGTGCCATTCATCCTGCAAGTGCTGCAGATTCTGCACTTAACGACATTCTGTCCAACGGCACGTTAAAAGTTGGCACCACAGGCGACTGGGACCCAATGACGGTTAAAGAGGTAGCCACCAATAGCTACAAGGGTTACGACATTGACGTAGTTACCGAGCTTGCCAAAGATCTTGAGGTCGATGTCGAGTTCGTCCCTACCGACTGGAAGACACTGGTCAACGGTGTTACCGCGGGCAAGTATCACATGACAGGTAGCGCATCCATCAGCGCTAGCCGAGCGAAAGCTGCCGGCTACTCGAATAGTTACTTTTCGCTCAATACAGTGCCGCTTACATTGAAGAAAAACAGCGAGCGTTTTACTGACTGGGCAGATCTTGATAAAGAGGATGTCACCGTGGCCGCAACGCTTGGCACCACACAAGAGCAGCAGGTGAAAGAATTTTTCCCCAATGCGCAAAAGAAAATCATCGAAGCGCCAGCGCGCGATTTTCAGGAAGTGCTCTCGGGGCGTGCAGATGCGCACATTACCTCTAACGTGGAAGCGGCAACGCTTGTTGAAAAATACCCTGAAATGATGATTGTTCCGGTTTCAGAGCAACGCGCACGCACGCCCATTGCCATGCTTGTCAAGCAGGAAGATCAAGTGTGGATCAATTACCTGAACACATGGATCAGACTGAAAACTGAGCAGGGCTTTTTCGACCAGCTCGCTGTAAAATGGCAACTTGACAATTAGTGGACTGGCATACAGATTTTCACCTAAAAAGACTAGCAGGAATACCCTAATGTTTGAAGCACTTCCAGAACCTAAAGTTGACGCCATTCTTGCTCTGATGGCGGCCTTCAGAGCCGACGAACGCGAAGACAAGCAGGACTTGGGCGTTGGTATTTATAAAGACTCTACGGGTAAAACGCCTGTCATGCAGGCTATAAAATCAGCAGAGCAGAAATTGCTGGATACGCAAGAAACCAAAGCCTACGTCAGCCCCCTGGGAAGCGCCGCCTTCTGTAGCGCAATGATTGCTCAGGTATTTGGCGACAAGGCAGATACAAGTAGAATCCGTGCAGCCCAGTCTGTGGGTGGCAGTGGTGCACTGCGTGTGCTGGCCGATCTCATGAAAAAAGGTCGACCGGATGCCGACATGTGGGTGTCAGACCCCACGTGGCCCAATCACGTGCCACTGCTCAGCGCAGCAGGCTACACACTGCACAGCTACCCCTATTACGATGCGACGACAGGCAACGTCAACTTTGATGGCATGCTCAAAAGCCTGGGCGGTGCAAAGGCTGGTGACATCGTCGTGTTGCACGGCTGCTGTCACAACCCTACGGGTGCTGACCTTACCATCGAGCAGTGGCAACAAGTGATTGAGCTTATAAAGAAAAACGATCTTTTCCCTTTCGTCGATCTTGCTTATCAGGGTTTTGGAGATGGCCTGGAAGAAGACGCCAAAGCTGTAAGATTAATGGCTGAAAAACTTCCAGAGATGGTAGTGGCTGCCAGCTGCTCCAAGAATCTGGGCTTGTACAGGGAACGGGTAGGAGCTGCTATCGTCGTTGCCAACGATGAAGCACAGGCCGCACGCGCGCATGGGCTGCTTGGCAGTGTTATTCGGGCTAACTATTCCATGCCGCCAGATCACGGCGCTAACGCGACCGAAATCGTGTTATCAGACAAAGCGCTCAATTTTATCTGGCGTGCCGAACTGGAAGCCATGCGGCTTCGTATGGTGGGCCTTCGACAGGCTTTCAGCGATGCATTGAGAAAGCGTTCCAATTCCGATCGCTTCGACTACATCGCCCAGCAAAAGGGAATGTTTAGCCGTTTGCCACTAAACACAGATCAGCTAGACGCCCTGCGCAATGATCACGGGATCTACATCGTGGGCGATGGAAGGATCAATGTTGCAGGCCTGCCCGAAGAGGGTTTGGACAAGCTGGCTGATGCGCTCTGTAGTGTACTGGCCGAGCCCTAAGGTCTTTCAAAAGTAAGGGTAAGGTCGCAACCGCCGACACAGGCGTCGTTATTGTTACTCGAACCTCCGTCGTCATTACTTGCTGC
>Ga0114957_1005236_pt1 | contig 10829 bp, 10 predicted proteins | sample BantaG_FD_87175 | JGI IMG/M metagenome (GOLD analysis project Ga0114957, IMG submission 87175) | Marine algal microbial communities from Bantry Bay, Ireland - BantryBay_4 metaG | ecosystem: Host-associated > Algae > Red algae > Unclassified | place: Bantry Bay, Ireland | collected 2014-11-21 | reverse complement strand
TCATTGCGCAGTCCTCCCGATTGTCACGACTTGCTGGTCTTTTTCACCAAGACGTAATTCAGCACGAGCAAAGAGGCGGTCCACGATGTAATAGCGGCCCTTCACGCGGTAATTGACAAGTTGGGTATCTCCCGTTTCGCCAACAACGAATAGCGGGGGTGCTTCGCCCTGATCCAAACGTGCCGGAAACTGGATGTAGACTTTCCGCCCGTCATCAAAGGCCTGGGACGGCCTCCAATGGGGATCATCCCCTTCGATTTCATATCTGAAATTCAGGTCCTCGACAGGGAGGTTCAGCGTGGCCAATGGTTGCGTCCCCGCAACCTTTGAAACTCCTGTATTCGCATTACCCCGCTGCGAGCGGGTTTTCGACATGCTGATCAATTCACTCTGCGGATAGCGCCACGAGACAGCCGCCATATAGGTTTCGCGGTAGGATGTTAGCTCTGCGTAATAGGTGCGTTCGGATGTCGTAATGACAAGATTAGTATTAAGGCCGTTCTCGATTGGCTTTACAAGAATATGGACCTGCTCGGTCACGCCTTCACCTGAAAGCGTGTCCCCCAAAATCCAGCGCTCTGTATCGCCGGACGATACCGATATCAGACGCTCACCCGGCTGCAGCGCGATATCTGTAACTTGCTCCGGCGCGGTATAGACTTGGTAGAGCGCGCCCTTGGCATACGGGTAAACCTGGATCGCATTTACATAGGCCCCAGGCTTAGGTCCCACCTTCGCGCCGGCCATATTTGCATCAATGATCTCATGCGGCTTCGATACTACGCCATCTGCACTCACAATGGCTCCCTCCACCGGCTTCATCTGCCCCGGTAATGGAACCGCTGTGAAGCGCTCAATGATGACTGTTTCCGGTTCTGGAGAGGCTTCATCAACCACGATAACGGCTTGCTGCATAGGTTCAGGATCAAGTTTAAAATCTGGAGAAAGTTTTGCTGATAGATGCGAACATCCGCTCATCACGAGAGCGGAAAGCGCGAGGGTAAAGTAGAGTTTTTTCATGGGGCATTTCCTTGGGAACGGTCACGGGACCAATTGATTGCGTGGACATAAAGTCCGAGCGGATTACTTTGGAGCGCAGCTTCATCGCGGGGTTGTTCAATTACGATATTCAACATCGCCGTATGAGCCGAGACCGCTTGCTTGACGCCGGAACGGAACTCCGTCTCGCGCCAGCGGACTTCAAAGCTTGACTCCGAAGAGCGGACAACGCTCTCGATATCGACAGAGACAGACCGCAAACCGACTTCGGCAAAGGGGTCATTGCTCGTCGCATAAGCAGACAATGTTCCGGCGGCCTGACTGGTCGTGAAGTCATAAGCCTCGAGCCAGTTCTGGCGTACGATGACCGGATCCGTCGAAATTCCCCGAACCTTGCGAATGAAGTTCGCGAGCTGAAACGCAATCTGCGCATCGGAAGGAACATAGTTTTCAACAGTGGGCGAGACGCCCCTCACTTCTCCAGTGGAGTCGATCTCGACAACGTAAGGAATTATCCGGCTCTGGGTTGCCTGCCATCCGATGATGCCGGTTAGGCCAAAGGCGAGCGCAAGCGAGACCAGCGACGTGATCCGCCAATTTTTGGCTTGAACGCGAGCGGACCCTATCCGCTCGTCCCAGACCTGGGCGGCTTTCTGATAAGGGGTAACGGGTTCGGGCGTGCGCCCGTAAGCGGCTTGGGATCTTTTCCAAGTCATGTGTAGTCTCCTGTAATTCTGAATTTAAATTTTGAGCGGAATATGAGCGCGGTTAGCTGTCATCATCCGCAAGCTTGGGCCCGCTTGAAGCACCGCCGCTGTCACCGCCACGAATGCTGTGGAGTGCTGCGGATTCAGCGCGGGAGCGCGAATGACCGCCGCGCGCCTGTTTGGCCCAGTCCGGTTGTCCACTTCTGTCACCGGCTTCAGCACCTGCGCTGCCGGAACTTCCGCCCGAACCCGGTTTCCCGATTGATCCGCCAGTTCCGGTCACAGCGCCGCGCGCTCCGGAAACTGATTTCGCCTTGAGAGCTCCGGTAGCCTTGGCGAGACCGCCTTTGGCGCTGTTGGCTATGGAACCGGCTCCTGCCTGCGCGACGGCAGACAAGCCTGCTGCTACGCCTTTGACGCCGCCTGCACCTGAAGCGGCACTACCCATGGCGAACGCCATCTTCGCACCGCCGGACAAAGCCGCTCCAGATTTTACAGCGCCTACAGCAGCGCTTGCACCGACTTTACCCGCTCCGACAGCGCCTGCAGCTCCGACTGCACCGGCAGCCCCGACAGCTGCTGCTGTTCCGACTGCTGCGCCTGCACCCAGTTGTGGTGCGCCGCTGACCAGACCGGTCGCTATGCCAGGACCAAATAATCCCAAAGCAAATAGCGCAAGACTTGCGAGGATCACGCCGCCTGCATCTTCCAGCGAGACATCACCTGCAAGACCGGCAGTCACTTCCGTAAAGAGCGTTGATCCAATGCCGATAATAATTGCGAGCACCATCATCTTGATGCCGGAAGAGACGATATTTCCGAGAACCCGTTCGGCCAGAAAGGAAGTTCTGTTCCAGAGCGCAAAAGGGATCAGAATGAAACCCGCCAGCGTCGTAAGTTTAAACTCGATAATCGTCACAAAAAGCTGGATCGATAAAAAGAAGAAGGCAAAAATCGTAACCAGCCAAGCCAGAAATAAAACAACGATCAAAACGATATTGACGAAAAATGCGACGGGCCCGCTCAAGTCCTTTATCGTGTCCAGAATTGGTGATGCCGCGTCAAAACCCGTGGCCGCGATAAAGCCTGGCCGCAACAGATCCTCTGCACGCAAACTTGTTCCCGTTGCTTGCAAGCCCAATCCGGAAAAACTGTCAAATACGACATTCGACAGAAAAGCGAAGTTTCCGATGATGTAGGCAAAGACTCCGATATAGAGAACTTTCTTCAAGAACTTGGCCATGATCATGCCGTCGGACGCGAGGGCCCAAAACAATCCTGCAAGAACCAGATCGATGACAATCAAGGTTGCCACTAGAAAATCGACTTCGGATCCAAGCAAGCCAAATCCGGAATCGATATAGCTCGAAAAGGTCGACACAAAGTCGTCAATGATTGACATGTCGGATGGCGCAACTTGCGTAACAGGCAACATACTAGCCTCCCCGGCCCATGAATGACTCATGGCGGGCCGCTCCTGCCTGCTCTTGATAAAGCGCGCGGGACCTATCGATAGATTGAGCCCGAAATTGCGACGCCATCATTTCCTGAAGCTGCATCGTTTGTTTGGCAGAAAGGGCTGTAATCTGGTTCCCGGCCTGCACGGCAGACAACTCGCCTGCTGCTGACTGGCTTGCACTAATCAGGTTCTCGAGGTTGCGTGCATCCGTGTGAATGACATCGACAATCTGCGCCTGCATCATAACGCTGTCGCGATAAGCTTCGCGCATGGCATCCTGCTGGGCATCCGCAATTTGCGCCTGCTCCGTGATCGACCAGTTAGCATAGGCGTCGGGAAAATGGCTCTCGAAAGCCCGTTCAATTTCATCGATCCGGTAGGTAAGCGCCCGCGCCTCATTTGTTAGGCGCGTAATTTCATCCAGGGTTCGACCGAGCTCCCCCGAAACATCAAACCCTTGGCTCACAAGATGCCGAGCTTGATTTTGCAAAGACCGAATTTGGTTCTGAACTTGTTGAAGCGTTCGGGTCGCTGTCAGCACATTTTGGATAAGGTTGGTTGGATCGATCACGATATCGCCAATGCCGAAAATGGCATGAGCTGGCGTTGAAAAGGCGAGCGGCATGACAACGGCTGTCATCAAGATATGGCGGAGGGTTTTGAGTGTACGGCGCATGAGTGTGTTCCTTTTGAGAGAGAAAAAATGAAGGGGGACAAACCGGATCTCGGTTCGTGAAAAACTTAGAGATAAAAATCGGACATGAGATCTGCGGCCCAACCGAGCCCTGAATGCGAAAGCCATGCGGTCGCAAATTCTTCGGGCGGATATTCGGCCAAAATTTTTGCGGCTGTTTGCAAGTCTTCTGGTGACGACGCGCCGCAAACGGCAAGCGAGACCGGGCCCAACGTCAAATCAAAGACACGGTTTCCAGCACGACTTTGAAAATAATAGTCCCGCTTCGGCGTTGCAAAACTAATGAGCTGGATCTGTGTTTGGTTGAGACCGAACTGCTGATAGCTTGCCGCCTGTTGCGGCTCGGTGGCTCGCGCGTTCGGTAGAAATATTCGAGACGGGCAGCTTTCAATAAGCGCGGGCGCTATGGGCGAGGTTGCGATATCCGACAAAGACTGGGTTGCGAAGACAACGGAGACGTTCTTCTTACGAAGCACTTTGAGCCATTCCCTTATCCGCTCCGCAAAGACGGGATCATCCAGAAAGACCCAAGCCTCGTCCAAAACAAGCAATGTCGGCCGTCCGTCGAAGCGTGCCTCAAGTCGATGAAATAGAAAGGTAAGCACGGGAAGAACTAACGCCTTGGTGTGCATCAACTCTTCCATCTCGAAACACTGCCAGTCAGAACCGGACAGTCCGTCCGTGTCCGCATCCAGAACCGATCCATACGCGCCTTCCAAGGTAAAAGGCTGAAGGGCTTGCCGAATATTAGAGGACTGCAGGAGAGCCGTTAATCCGGTTAAAGTTCGCTCTTCAACCGGCGCGCTTGCTAGTGACGAAAGCGCTGTCCAGACGATGTCTTTGACATCAGGGGTAATTTCCAAACCTTCGTGACGCAGTAGATCGAGCACCCAACCTTCGGCCCAAGAGAGCTCGGCGGGTTCGCCGATATTTCGGAGCGGCTGAAAGCAGAGGCCATCACTGCCGCCAAGCTCATAATGCTCACCCTTCATTCCAAGCGTTGCAACCTTGGCACTCCGGCCTTTGTCGAAAAGAAAAACTTGCGCGTCCGCATATCGGCGAAATTGCAAGGCCAGCAAACAGAGCAGGACGGATTTACCCGCACCTGTCGGGCCGATAATTAACGTATGGCCAACATCGCCTTGATGGGTCACGAGTCGAAAAGGCGTATGGCCTTGTGTGGTTGCGTGCAGCAAGGGCGGACCGTCGAAATGCGTGTTACGCTCCGGCCCCGCCCAAATAGCTGAAAGCGGCATCATATGCGCAAGGTTAAGCGTATGGATAATTGGTTGCCGGACATTGGCGTATGCATGACCAGGCAAAGACCCAAGCCAAGCTTCGACCGCATTAACAGTCTCCCGCATCGTCACAAATCCCTGACCGTTTACGACCTGCTCAATCGCTTTGATCCGGTGGTCGGCAACACTCGCGTCCGCATCGCTTACAACAAGAGTCTGGGTCACATATCCAAACCCGACATGGTCCTGTCCAAGAAGCTGGAGCGCCATATCCGCATCAGTTGATTGATTGTCTGCATCCGTATCGACCAAGGCAGACGCCTCGTTCGTCATCACTTCTTTCACAATAGCCATGACGCTCTTGCGTTTCGCAAACCACTGACGACGATATTGACCGAGAACTTTGACGGCTTCCGGTTTATCCATGGGAAGAAAGCGGGTTGTCCACCGATAGGGGAACCCTAGCGCGTTTAAGCCGTCTAGAAGGCCGGGCTCCGTTGCACTCGGAAAACCCATGATTGTCAGAGTGCGGATATGCTGCCCGCCCAGGCGGGGCTCCAGCCCGCCAACGAAATCAATACCTCCCAAGACCGCGTCCAGATGCATTGGAATATCCGGCACCCGAACAAGCTGCCTGTCTTCAGGCGCAAGGCAGGATTGCAGATAAGTCAGCACTTCCTCATCACTCAAAAACGCTGCTTCAGGAAAGACCGCGGCGAGCATGTCCGCTGCCGCGTCTGTATGTTTTATGAAGTTCGAAAGCGTTTCACGTCCCGCGTAGTGCGAAGGCGCCATGTGCCCGTCATCCTGCGTGGTCTCGATAAATAGGCCCGCAAGCTTTGCCGTTTTATCGGCAGGCGGTAGGAAAGTGAGCGTCAGGTAGTAATCACTTTCAAAAAGCGAGCCGATCTCATTATGCAAACCTCGCCGCTCTTCATCAATCAGCCAGGCCAAAGCGTCCCGAAAGTCACTTGAGGCGTAAGTGTCAGCAGCCCGGCGCCTGGCTTCAAAATGTAGCGCCCAACCCGATCCAAACCGGCGCAACGCATTATTGACGCGCGCGCAAGCGGCAACGAGTTCCTGCGGCGACGCACTATCTAAATCCGGTCCACGGAATCGAATGCTACGTTGAAAACTTCCATCCTTATTCAGGATTGTGCCTGGAGCTATGAGAGCAGCCCAGGGAAGATGGTCTGCCAGCAAGGCGGGGCGTGATTTATATTCTTTAAGATTGATCATGCGAGGTAGCCTTTCTGGCGAAGATGGCGGCGCAGCACATCGAGGAAGAGCGGATCCCGCTTAGCCATGAGCACACAGCTCGTTTGGCCAAGGATCCAGACAGCTACGCCAACTGGCCAGAGCTGAAGCCCCAGACCTAAGGCGGCTGCCAATGTCCCATTGAGAATGGTCGCCGCGCGCGGTGCCCCAGCCATCATGATAGGCTGGGTCACCGAGCGGTGCACGGGGATCACGTAACCTTCGATATGCTGCGCCGCGCTCATTAAAGCGTTGCCCCGCCGCCGAAGCTGAAGAAGGACAAGAAGAAGCTTGTTGCCGTGAAGGCAATGGACAAGCCAAACACGATCTGGATCAGTTTACGAAAGCCGCCGCCTGTATCGCCAAAGGCAAGGCCGAGGCCTGCCATGATAATCGCAATCGTTCCGACAATTTTCGCAATCGGTCCCTCGACGGATGAGAGAATCTGCGTGAGGGGTCCTTCCCACGGCATACCGGAACCAGCCGCATAAGCGGGAGCCGCCAGACAAATAAGTGGAAGGCCGAGGCCAAGGGTTAGTGCAGCCCGTGATTGGGCATGCGTAGAGAACAGGGTCATAAGACACTCCTTGAAAAGTTTGAATTTTGAAAGCACGCCGCGCGCATCACGCGCGGCAAGAAAAGACCTTAGGGAGGCGCAAACGGCTCAAGCCGATAGTCCCCATTTTGGTCACTTGAGAGAACACGAAGGATATCCCTGACCCGGCGAATACCGTTTCGGTTCTCGATCCCGACGACAATATCAACTGCCGTAGAAATTAGTTTGCGCGGTACATTGGCAACAACTTCGCCCACGAGTTGCTCCATTCGGTCCAATCCATCTGAAGCGCTATTGGCGTGAATCGTTGCAATGCCGCCGGGATGGCCGGTCGACCATGCCTTCAATAAGTCGAGCGCTTCTCCGCCTCGCACTTCACCAACAATAATCCTGTCGGGACGAAGACGCAGAGTGGAGCGAACCAGGTCGGCCATTTTGACAAGCGGCTGTGTCCGAAGGGCAACACAATCTTTAGCCTTGCACCGAAGCTCTCGCGTATCCTCCAGAATAAGAACCCTATCACCAGATTGAGCGACAACGGCGAGGCAGGCATTGGCTAAAGTCGTTTTTCCAGATCCCGTTCCGCCAACGATAAGAATATTTTGTCGCGCACCAATCGCGCGCTTTAATTCGCAGGCATATTCCGAAGACATCGTCTCGGCCTCCACATAATCTTCGAATGTGAAAACCGAGTTGGCGTGATTGCGGATCGCAAAGGATGGAGCTGTTACAACCGGCGGAAGAAGCCCTTCAAAGCGCTGCCCGCCAATAGGCAATTCTGCACTTACAATGGGCTGTTCCCGAGTCACGTCAAAACCCGATAGGCTCGCAACGAGCCGAACAATCCGTTCAGCCTGATCGGGCTTAACAACTTTACCAACGCAGCGGCGTCCCTCGCCTGACCGCTCAACCCAAAGCGAGCCGTCAGGGTTTTGCATAATCTCGACAATTGAGGGATCGGAGAGCGCCTCGCAAATGACCGCGCCAAAGGCCGTGCGTAGCATGGCATCTGTTCGGGACCGGCTTTCTGACAATGGCTTACTCATTTTCAGCCTCCTGTTTCGCAGGTCGCTCTGGAGCTGGCTTGTGTAAAAGCTCCAATTCCTCATGTGTGAAAAACTGACTCTCACCAGTGACAATATCTTCTAAAGGTCCAAGAAACCCCCGAGAGCTTTCAGACAAAAGCTGTTTGAGCATTTCGCGATATAATTCGTAGCGGCGCGCACCCTCTATTTTTGCAGCGGGTTTTTCTTCATCCGGCAATTGCGGAATGTTCGTGAGGAAAAGCCTGACGAATAGACCTTGGGATTCCAGCATAACGACTTGCTGATTTATTATACGGTCTTGATTACGCGTCATCCTATCTAGTCGTCGAATGAGCGCACCCATCTGGTTATCTGTCCTTTCTTTGGACAGCCAATGATCAAGTGCATCATTTATAGTTTTGGAAAGTGTCACGCCTGGTCGCGACACAGCCAACCGAAGCTTTCGGTGAACTATGTCGTGAACATACCCTCGGACCATCTTTTTGTTCGTTGTCATTTCTATAATTCCGATACGTCTAAATTTGGCGACTTCGATGTTTGGTTGATTTGGTTCAGACCAAAAGTTCCCCTTGCGGCCTCTGGGATTGATGGCACATCAGCCTGCTGGCCCTGTTCCGGATCCTGCACATTAGTCTCGGGCGAAGGGCTTTGAGGTTTTGATGAATCGCTGCCAAATTGCGGCGTTTGATCTTTGCCCCCATCATCTGATTTCAGAGTTTTCGGTTTGATCCGCCGATTCGGGTCGGACGCCTCGAAAAGGTCTTGATTGAGCTTGGCTGTCTGTCGACCCCAGTCATCCGAACGCGGGCGGGGAGCATCGCTGTAAGGGTGACCAGGGCCATTCAAGGTCGGTGGAGGAGACACTCGTCTCTTGAAATTTTGATCGGCATAATACCGAATTTTCTTTGCGCGGATTGGCGCGGTTCCGGAAATCAGAACGACTTCCTCATCGGCAGGCAATTGCATAACCTCGCCCGGCGTTAAGAGTTGACGGGCTGTTTCTTGACGCGAGACCATGACATGGCTGAGCCAAGGCGCGAGACGGTGTCCCGCATAATTGCGCATAGCCCGCATCTCGGTTGTCGACCCCAGCGCGTCGCTAATCCGCTTAGCCGTCCGCTCATCATTGGTGGCGAAAGCTACGCGCACATGGCAATTATCCAGAATAGAATTATTGGGGCCGTAAGCCTTCTCGATTTGGTTCAAAGACTGAGCAATAAGAAATGCCCGCAAGCCATAGCCCGCCATAAAAGCCAAAGCGCTTTCGAAGAAGTCCAATCGACCCAACGCAGGAAATTCATCAAGCATAAGGAGGACTTGCCGCCGCGCATTGCCGTCAATGTCGTCGTCTAACTTTTCAGTCAGGCGTCTGCCTATCTGATTTAGGATTAGCCGCATCAGAGGTTTTGTGCGGGAGATGTCTGAGGGCGGAACAACTAAGTAAAGCGAGATTGGTTTGTCCCCGCTAATAAGGTCATCAATCCGCCAGTCACATTTTGAGGTCACCTCGGCCACGGTCGGGTCACGATACAATCCCAGAAAGCTCATCGCCGTTGAAAGCACGCCAGAGCGTTCATTCTCAGATTTATTGAGGAGTTCTCGTGCCGCCTGCGCGACAACGGGATGAACAGAGGCCGCGTTGGCATTTTCGCCATCGCGGCTTGGGGTGGCTGCATCTCCGCAGCCGAGGTGATTAGTGGACATCATAATCCGCAGCGTCTGTTCAAAACTGCGCGCAGGATCAGAAAGAAAGACGGCTACGCGAGACAGCGTCTTTTCGGGATCAGTGTAGAGGACATGTAAGATTGCGCCGACAAGCAGAGCGTGACCCGTTTTCTCCCAATGGGTTCTTCGCTCTAGCGCGCCTTCCGGATCCACAAGGATGTCAGCAATATTTTGAATATCCCGAACCTCATTTCGGCCTTTGCGGACTTCAAGCAACGGATTATATTTTGCCGAAGCTGGATTGGTCGGATCAAAGAGAAGACAATGCGAAAAGCTTGAACGCCAGCCGGATGTAAGTGTCCAATTTTCGCCTTTAATGTCATGGATGACTGCCGAATGCGGCCAGGACAGAAGCGTCGGGATAACGAGCCCAACTCCCTTGCCTGAACGTGTCGGCGCAAATGTCATCACATGTTCTGGGCCGTCATGCCGGATATAGTTATCTTCGGTTCGGCCAATAAAAACACCTTTGGCCTCGAACAGACCTGCCGTTTTGAGGTCCTTATCCGTTGCCCATTTGGAGGATCCAAATGTCGTCAGGCGTTTGGCCTGACGGCCCCGCCAGACAGAACCCACGACAGCAACAGCTACGCCCGCAAATGCAGACCCGATTGCCATCAATCCGGCCTTTGCGAAAATCTCCGGGGCGTAAGGCTCAAAAGCATACCACCACTCGAACAATCTCCAGGGAAAATAGATGGGAACATCGCTCAGGATAAACCAAGGCTGCCCGAGGTAAGGATCATGGCTCAGTTCTGCAGCAACCCATTGGGTTGTTGTCCAGACACCCCCGCCAATCGTCGTGAAGACGAGCGCGATCTGGCCTGCGAGTATGGATTGCGGTGACACGTAAAAGCCTCGTTTGAAGTTCGAGACATAAGGTCAGGGGAAAAATGAAGTTTGGCTATTCAGTCGGTCGGTGGCGATTCACAGGCATTTGAGAGTTTAAGAGGACACCTCAGGATTAGGCGTTCGAGGTTTCAAAAATCAGGAAATAAAACATCACAATTTACTCTCATGCTGTAAGGTTCGCCTTCCCCGAAGATAAGATGATCGAATAATACAATATCCATCAGACTTAACGCTGTATCGAGCCTCTCTGTGAGTAAGATATCTTCCCGGCTCGGTCTCGTGTCTCCGCTGGGATG
>Ga0114957_1005232_pt1 | contig 10833 bp, 7 predicted proteins | sample BantaG_FD_87175 | JGI IMG/M metagenome (GOLD analysis project Ga0114957, IMG submission 87175) | Marine algal microbial communities from Bantry Bay, Ireland - BantryBay_4 metaG | ecosystem: Host-associated > Algae > Red algae > Unclassified | place: Bantry Bay, Ireland | collected 2014-11-21 | reverse complement strand
TTTTTTTCCTGAAAAAATTAATACAATGAGAAAAAATAATATTTTGCATTTAGCCAAAAAATACCTTTGCTTTTCAATTCCATTATTTCTGCTAATTCTTTTTTCCCAAAAAAGTCATGCACAAGATGCTTGCATCGAAACCATTAGCAAAATTCAAAAATTTCAAAAACGAATTCCAGTTCCTGCCGCAGAAATTGTGGTAGAAGAAATGACCTTTTGGATTGATCAGTTAAAAGCAGATTATGCTAAGCTTCCTGACACTTGTAAATATTGGCTTGGTTCAGCTCTTCAATGGAGAGCTGATGCGGGATATACTAAATTAGGATTTGAGGAAAAAGGTTTAGCCGATTGTGAATTTGGCTTAACGGCATTTAATTCCATAGATGACAAAAGTAAGTATCGAAAGGAAAAAGCTTATTTATATAATACGATAGGTTTATATTATAAAGATCTACGAAATTATGATAAGTCTAAATTTTACTTAGAGAAAGCGGAAAAAGAATTCTCTATTCTTGCAGAGAAAGACCCTTCTTTAATGAAAGACGCTAATAATGCTTTAGCTAGTCTAGGAATGTTATTTTATGATTCAGGAGAACTTTATAAGTGTTTTGAGTATTCTGAAAAAGCACTTCAAGCTAGAATTGATTTTAAGAATAGTTCAAATGGAGCTCTAATTGAAAATATCTTAATTGCCAATTCTTACTATGGAATGGCGCAAGCCTACCAACTCAAAGCGGAACTGGAAGAGCACAAAAGTGTAGAATATTATCAAAATTATGACTCCGTTTTTCACTATATGAAACTTTCCACAGATCTTCTGGAAGAAAACTCTTTTATTATGTTTTATGTAGCAGACAAAGAAGAGATTTTGATAAAATTATTTGTTCGTACTGGAATTTGGTTAAATGAAGTTTATCCAGAAAAAATAGCAGAAGCGCAACATTATTATGATAAAGCAAAACCACTTTTTGATAATATTACGCCAATGAGTTTGGGAAAAAGTTACATCTTTCAGAGTATGATGGATATGAATAAAGGAGAGCTTAATCAATCACTTGAATCTATTCAACTTGCCTTGACTACTTTGAATATTGATTTTAAACCTCAAGATGTCTATCAAAATCCTTCATTGCATCAAGCTGCGATTTTAGAAAAATCAATTTTGCTATCGGCCTTAAATCAGAAGGCATTAGTATTGAAAAAAAGATATGAAGCGGAAAAAGAAATTAAAGATTTGAAGACTTCATTAAATACTTCTCTTTTATCAATCAATCTAATTGATACCATACAACATAATTTTCCATATGATTTTTCAGCAGAAATTATGCAAGACAAATATTCACATACTTATACCGATGCTCTCGTGGTTGCCAATGAACTAAGTGAAGTGACCAAGGAGTCTAAATATTTTGAAACCGCATTTTATCTGGCTGAAAAAAGTAAAAGTTTTACGCTAAGACGTTCGCACAAAAAAAAGATAATCAGAGAGAATCTTTCAAAAAATTCTCCTCAAAGAAAATTGTTAGAAGAGGAATTAATTTATTTGGGAAAAATTGCGGAATTTGAAAAAAGATATACAAAGACGTTTGAAAAAGATTCGACCACGGCGATGCTCTATTTGGATTCTGTTGCGGTATTTCGAGAACTACATTTCAATCTACAAGATCAAATAGAAGAAAAATATCCCAACCTTTACGATAGCCAATTTGATCAAAAAGTAATTACGGTTCAAGAGATCCAAGACAAATTAGATGATCAAACTGCAATCATTGAATATGCTGTTTCTGATAAAGATTTATTCACGTTTGTAATCACCAATGATAACAAAACAAGTCAACTCATCAAGCAAGATGGAATAAATGAATGGGGACACATTCTTGATTCGTGCTTAGTTTTTCTAAAAACAGGCAACCATCAATTATACAAAGGTGCAGATGCTTCGGCTAAAGAACTCTACGATATTTTACTAAAAAATGCCTTAACAGATTTGCCTGAAAATATCAATCGACTCATCATTATTCCAGATGATAGATTAAGAAATTTACCTTTCGAAATTTTGATTGAAAAAGAAGTGGGAGATATTAATTATCGAGATTATCCTTATTTGTTGAAAAAATATATGGTTAGTTATGACTTTTCAGTCACGACTAGAAATCAATCCAATCAAAAAAAAATCAGTCATAATTTTGAAAATGATATTTGCGCATTCGGAGCCGATTATTTAATTGCGAAAGGGGAGGAAGATGTTCTTCGGAGATGTTCTAATTTTAATTTGGCTGGACCAGCCAAAGTAGTTGATTATATTAATAATAATTTTTCAAACAGCTTCACTAAAAAAAATACAACTAGAGATTTTTTTTTTAACCATCATGCGCAAGGTAAAATCCTTTATTTAGGATTGCATGGTTGCTTGGATGAAGACAATCCATTGTTGTCTAATATTTTATTTACTCAGACTTCCGACACACTTGGATCAGAATTATCTATCGCCGAAATATATAATATTGACTTTAAATCTGAACATGTTTTTTTGACTGCTTGCTATGCAGGTAGCGGTCGATTGCGAAAAGGAGAAGGTATTATTAGTTTGGCTCGTGCATTTTATTATGCTGGATGCAATAGTTTGACAACAAGTTTATACGAAGTAGAAGATGACGCAGCAGTTGATTTGGAGGTTGCGTATTTGAAATATTTGAGTCAGCCGAAAATAAGCAAAGATCAAGCACTCCAACTTGCTAAAATTGAGGTACTCGATAGTTATAATGAGCATCCTCAATTGTGGGCTAACTTTATTTTGATTGGAAATACTGCGCCAGTATTTTTTGAAAAACCATAGTAGTTTATAAAATAGGAAAAGATTTTTTGAGGGAAAAATTGTTGTTGTTCAATGGTTTGAAAAACCTAAAACATTCAACGAACAATCTCTATTCTTCCTTCAAAAAATCTTTTAAATCTTCAGGCATTTCTTCCACAAATTTTTGAACTCGTCGGGGAGAATTATTTTCAATTCTTTCTTGAAATATATTTTTAGCCAACTGAAGCGACTCAGGTGTTTGTTGAAAAATATAAGCATGCATCATAAACCAATCCACCGTTGGTTCTTTTTTATTACTTATTTTCTGAAAATATTTAAGTGCTAAATCCAGATAGTTTGGTTCAGATTTATGATACTTTAGGTAGTACCTGCCAATTTGGTAATACTTAGATTCATCCAATGAGTTAGGTTGTAATGAATCACTTTTGATAAATCCTTTTACTTGATCTATCCATTCTTCTTCCGTCATTTTTTTAGTTCGGATATTCATAGCACCTGGACCAACAAGTTTAGCAGGTGAATATTTCACATTATATTTTTGATAAAATTCATCCTTATCAAGCGTTGCTGCAATTGGCAGATTATTATTTGGAGGAGGCAAAATAGAAGACTCTTCTTTCTTTGGCGGATTTTTATTTTCAAGATTATTCTCTGGAATCGTTTGATCAAAAGGAGTATTTTCAGCAGGTTGCACAAGTGAATCTTCTTTAATATTTTCTTTCTCTTGATTTGAGTCAACTGGATTTTCAACAGACTCATTAACTGTGGGAGCTTGCCCAATTTTTTTACTTGGATAAAAAACAAACAAAGCCAATGCACCAACTAAAATGAGTCCCAAACCAAAAATCCAATTCCAATTAAAACCACGCTGATCTTTTTTATCTTCATCAGCAGGAGGGAGAGGGGAGTGTTTTTCGACAGGAATCTCTTGATATTTTTCTTGTAAAAGTTCAGGCAACTCAACTCCTTTTTTCGTCAAGTCATGAAAAAATTGATGTCGCAAAAAATCTAAATGAGCCGATAATTGCGAACTACTTTGAATATTTTTATTTCGACAATATTGCATCAACTCAGAAATTTGAATGGCAGATGCTTCGTCTTCGACAATCAAATCCTCAATCCGATCATTTTCGCTTTCGCTAAGTTCATCAAAAATATAAGCGAAAATTTGGGTAGTAGAAATTTTATTTTTCATGAATTAATAAGTTCGCCAATCAATGGCTTTAGTTGATTTTTTGTCGATTTCCAATTGTATTTTCTTCATCGTTCCTTTGATAAATCCAAGGTCATCTTTCATTAATTTCAATCTTTTAATAATTGTACTTTCTGAGATGCCTTCATTTTTGAGTAACGCATTTTTGTTCCACAGTTTAAATTTTTTCATTTCATTTTCTAAAGGTAAATGAAATTGACTCTCGATATTCATCTGATGCCAAATCTCAAGATGATTTTCAATTTTCATATATTTATATAGCATATAAAAAATCACTTCAACATCATTCCAATCTTTAAATTCAAACAGGTTCAAATCTTTTTGAAATCGCAATTCTCTTCTGCGTAAATTTTGCCCAATATTTTTAAAATCATCCTCCACATTTTTGTTCACCATATTTTTAAGACTATTAGAAAAATCATCCCATGCTTCCACTTCATTCTTTTTTCCTAAAAAATATCTTTTCAAATTACTCATAAACCAATTAGAAATTTCAACCGTTTCTATCGCTGGATTTTTTCTCAAATCATCTCGCATTCGATAATTCCCCCAAGACAAAGTGTTGACCAAAAATAATTGCAACCTTCTAATATTTGGTATTCCTTTCCATTTTTGAACATAGGTCATTTCATACAAAACTTGTTCGGCGGCAGGCAAACTTTTTTGGAAAAAGAGAGCTGCCAAAAGGGCTTTGGGTTTTGCTTGATCCTTCTCTTCTGTTATTGCTATTATTCTTTCATCCTCACTTGCAACCTCTTTTTTGAGTTCTTTTTCCTTAGCAGGTCTTAGTTCTCGATTAATTCTGAGTTGCAGTTCTTTTTCAAAAAACTCAACCGTTTCAAGTTCGGATATGCATAGTAATTCAGGTTTTGAGAAAATATCTAAGCCGAGTTCTCCTAGATGTTTGGCTTTGAATTGAAGATGAGATGGGGGAGAGCTGACCATTAATTCTGGAAAAATCAAATTGATCATTTCCCAAATGGTGCTTAAGTCTCCATTACAAAATTTTGCTCTAAGTGAGATAAGAGTCCCTTCCATTTATAGTATTTGTTTTCTCCTCGTTTCACAAAAAAAAAATAAACAATATTTTTTTTATCAAAAACGAAAGTTTGTTTGATGCCTTAAATAATTGATTATCAGTAGCTTATAAAGCTAAAAGATAGTCTTTTAGGATATTTAATTAATGGCGAAAAAATCTTTTTGTGAATCTGTGTTAATTCTGAGGGTATAAATAGAAAGTCGAATGAAAATATTCAATCGAGTTGTTCAAAGAAAATAAAATTTATTCACTCATAAAAATTTAAACAAGTACAATTAAAAAAACAACCAACTAAAAATCCCAGAGTGTAATTTTTTCACCCTCTAAATTTTTAAAATAATGAGAGCAATTCAAAATATGGGACTCTACATTGACATGGAAAATATCATGTATCGAAAAAAATTCGAAGTCTCGACTATTATCCAATATTTGGAAAAAAAAGGAAAAATCATGCTTAGCAAAGCATACGCAGATTGGGGACGATTTGCGAAACAGAAAAAACAAATGACTAAAAATTCTATCGAAATGATTGACTTGCCGACCAAAGGATATGGAAGAAAAAATAGTGCTGATATTAAGTTAGTCGTGGATGCGATGGAAGCTGCAATCATGCAAAAAGAGTTGGACACATTTGTCATCGTTTCTGGCGATAGTGATTTTGTTCCATTGATTTTAAAATTGCGGACCTTAAATAAAAAGGTCATCGTAATCGGTGATGACCAAAAAAATACGAGTCATCTTTTATTAGAGCATTGTGATAAGTTGGTTTTTTATCGAGACTTAAATCCAGCTATTTTTAGAGAAGAAGGGAATGTATTGAATGCGTTTTCTTTGATTTTAAAAACAGTTGAAAAACTTTCCAAGAGAAATATAACTGTGACGGGGTCTTTGCTCAAGCAGTTTATCAAGCACGATAAACCATTTTTTAATGAGATCAAATATGGTTTTCCGCAGTTCAAAAAATTACTAATCTACTGTCAAGAAGTAGGAATTATACATTTAGAAAATTTGCCTAGAGGAGGCGACTTTGTAATCAAAGCATTGATTGCAGCCGACGAGTTGGAAGAAAAATTACAACCATCGAGTGCACCAAGTTTAGATGTAAATAAGATTGATTTGTCTCAAATTTTACCATTCAATCAATCGAATATGATGAAGGCTAAGGGGAGATAGTAACAGCGAGAAATGGTTTTCATTTTTTAGAAAAAAGCAATTCACACAAGTTAAAAAGTTCGATAAGGTGTGCTGAAATGACTCAGCCTGCCCCTGTCCATACTTTGCGTATTCGCCCGATAATCGACTAGCTATGGAGCTTCTAAAGTTGAGAATCAGGTTTGCCGATAACTGATGTGACTAGCTGTACAATAGCACAAAAGGAAGGAATGCGAACAGTCAAGCATGAGGACATAACAATGTATTTACATTTTCCAAATGCACGATTTATTGAAACAATTTTTTTTATAAATTAAACTTTCGTGTTATGAAAAAGAATGGAAAAAAAGCCATCAAAGATTTTAAAAAATCTCAAAATCAATTATTGTCAAAAGTTCAAAAGTCTAAAATTAAGGGCGGAATCGTCTCGGAAGATTTGATAATTGTTTAGCATCTTTTTTTAGATAAAAAAGAGGGGAGTGGTTTTCAAAAGAGAGAATCACTTCCTTCTCTTCAACTCTTGTTGAAGTTTTTGAGTCAACCAAGGCTTCATCATGATTGGATCAGTTTCATTTTCAAGAGCAGTCAATAATGCTTTTAGTTTTAAGGTTCGTTGTTTTTTTATAGGGGTGTTTTCTAAAATTTGGAAAAAATCATTAATCGTTTTACTGAGATTAAAAAAGCCAATAGCTCTCTCTTTAGCGATCACATTATTTTTTTTGAAATAATTTTTGAAGCGCCTCAAAGAAGAATCTAAAAGAGTTTTGTAATTATCTTCTATTAGATATTGCTCAAAACTAGCACGCAATAAAAAACAAACAACTTGTAATTTGAAAATATCCGTTTTCTGCGAAACAAGCATTAGTTTTTGGATAGCTGTCGTAAAATCATTTTTGATCATAGCGATATATCCCTCAGAAAATCGAGCTGCATCTTTTCGAATAGCTTGCTCCAAATGCTTTTTATAATTGGAAACAAAAATATTGGCTTCGTCAAAATTTTTGCAAGCCAAAAATGTACTCAGCACATTTGAAAAAGAAGAATATGACATGAGATTATTTTCATTGAAAAGTAATTTGCGAGTAAGTCCAAATTTGAATAAATCTAGTTGGATTGGAAATATTTCTTTATTCCCTTTATTTAAAAAAGAGGTGACATAATTGATCAAAAATTGAAGAATATTTTTTTGATCAGACAGTTTCCATAGTTTAATTTTTTCAAAAAAAATGTTTTTGATTGATTCAAATTTTCCTTCTTGAAAGGATTCGGTTTCTTGGATTAGCTCAAGCAATAAAGCATAAAATTGAAAGTGCTGTGATTCACTTGCGTGGGCAAAATTTAAGGCTTCTTCCAAACCAGGAAGTTCTTTGTTCTCCTCGATAAAGTTTTTTCGAAGCGACATTTCAATCCCAATTCTTAACCTTGACATACAATAAAAAGCATAAAGACTTTCAATCATTTTTTCTAAACTATCAATGGACGTTGCGTTTTTTTCCGTACTAGAATGGAAGTAAACAGATTCGTGAATCAAGAAGTTTTTTAGGTGAAAAGAATGATCGTAGGTTTTGTTTTCAGAGAGTTTAGTACTGATTTTTTTAGAAGTTTTTTTGAACAAATCAATGAGTCCTTGATTCACATAAGATTTTTGGAGAAAATGTTTTTGATAAAAATCTTCTTGGTTCAATTGATGAATAATTAAAAATCTTTCGATGGCATCATTGAGTTGTAAAGTTAGTTTTGGAGTTACTTTTTTACCATTATTTTTTTTGGAAAAAAGAAGATTCAATGCCTTCTTTTCAAAACCAATAAAAAGTGGATCAGGTAAATTTTCTTTGATACATTGAAAAATTATTTGAACGTCTTGAGAGATATTAAAAAATTCAGAGCGAAGGAAAATCTCAAATTTTTCTAGTTGTAATTCATCCATTGTCCTGAATATTTTTATAGCAGTACGATATGAAATAGAATTTTTACTATTTGATTTTTCCATAAAATATTGATAATCAATGTTTTAAATAAAATTAAAAATTAAATGTACAAATTTTTTAGATATTTTTTAATTACTTATTTTTTAATCTTTTAAATATGTTTACAGCATAGTTTTAAAAAACCAAAAGCAATTCACAATGAAATTCATACACACTTCAGTATTAGTAATAATACTTTTACCAACCGCTATCTTTTCCCAAGAAGTCAATTTTAATGTTTTGATGAACCAACTTGCGACCGAAGTTCAGCAAGTGGAAAGTAAGAAATATACTTACGAGCAAGCAATAACTTTCGATAAAGCATTTCCTTATCGAGTCGCTTTTGAGGCGAGTCGTATTGATTCTAAAGGAAAGACAAAAACTCAAACTTATCATTTTAACCTCAAAGATTTTGATACCAATTCCTTACGTAAGGATAATGTCAAGGATGTTATAGTTGCTCAAATGAATGTCAACCGAAAACAGAAATTCGTGAGTATCATGGTCGATGGAAAAAGAGGAAATTATACCAACGAAATTGAATTCATCGCAACGGACGTAGATAATGCTAGAAGAATAATTGACCTGCTCAAAAGGATTATTCCTTTGGCAAAAGATATTCCGCCTGCGGCACCGCTTCCTGCAAGTTTTGATGCTCGAATGACTTGGTTGGAGAAAAATATTGGCAAAGCTGAAAAGGATGGAAAACCAATTATTCAAAAAATAAAAAAGGATGTTGCCTTTCGAACTCGGTTGGTTTTTGACTCAGAGCAAGAAGGAAAAAAATCAATTAAAAAGAAAACGTACAGTTTCAATCTGATTGATTTGCAAGGGAAGAAAATAAAGTTGGACATCAAAGGCAAAAACCTTTTTATAAAAATAAATGCGAGCGAAAAATTTATTCAATATGAGGAGAGAAATAAGATAGGAAACTATCAAGATGATTTCAAAATCTATGTTCCAAATGTAGAGAAAGGAAAAGAAATTTTGACTGTCTTTCAGGCATTGATTGAAGAATCTCCGAACGAAGTAAGAACATTAGCAGCAAAAGGTGGAATGTCGGTAGTGCCAACTTATGATGGGAAAAATACTTTTGTTCAAAAAATGGAAGGGCAATGTTTGGTGACATTTGAAAGTAGTTTTGAAAATAAAAAAGGAGCGACTATTACAGAAAAAAGCATTTTAAATCTTGATGATATGAATGCTAAATCTGTGGAAATAAAAGTATCTAAAAAAACGATTTGGATTAATTCTAAAACAAATAATTCCAAGAAGTTTATTCAAAATTTTAAGAATGGAGATACTCAGAATTTTTCTAAAAAATTAGGCATCAGAGCAAGTAATGTTGAGAATGCAAGAGTTTTGCAAAAAGAGTTAGTTGCTGCAATTGAAAATTGTGAAGGCAAATCAGCGTGCGAAATTCCGAATGAAGGAACGGATGGTTTGATGAATTTTGCAAAAGATCAAATCTCGAATATTACGATCGGTTCAAAGTCATTTCAACAAAAATTAGAGTTGACCAATGAACAACCAAATCAATGGAAATTTACGAGAATAGAGTCGAAGAAAAAAGAAGATGAAGAGAAATCATTTGTGTTTAATTTGTCTGACATTGATGGAAAACGCATTGATTTTTCAATTTCAAAAAAAGTAGTAGTGATTACACTTCCAACTAAAAAAAGTGAAGAAATAATAAAAACCTATAAGAATTCAGAGCCAGATGACTATGAGAAAAAATTTGAAATGTACGTTTCAGATATAGTAACTGCTCGGAAAATAGTTTGCGCTTTGCAAGCTGCGATGGAGAAATTATAACTTAAAAAAATCTACTCAAATCCCAACTACTTAAATTAACGTAACCCAAATTTTCAACTTTTTTTAAAACCATAATTCATGAAACAAGCACTTATGCTTTGCCTATTGCTATGGGCAGGCCTTACCACTTCATTTGCCTATTCGGAAGTTTCTGATAGTACAGGTTTACCGATTAGCCAAGCATTTGAATCCCCAAGTATCGTTGGTGGATTTACCATTAAAAGTTTATTTGAAGAATCCGAGAGCTTTGCTCCAGGAATTTGGGTGATGCACCTAGGCTCAGGATTTAAGAGTGATGTAGTTGTTGATATAGCTGGATTAAAAAAGAAAATTCCGCCCGTATCTATATTGTTAGAAAAGTCGATTAAAAGGAATATTGGATTTGGAATACGAGCAGGTTTTCGACTTTGGAATGTTCCGAAGTTAGAATATCAATATCAATATTATCTGCTCAGTCTTCGAGGAACTTATCATTTTAATTTGCATCCCAAGGTAGATCCTTATCTAGGCGTTTCGGCATTGGGTAGAGTAGTGGTGAATGCAGGCAACCAACCTGAAGAGATCAATAGAGATATTAATTATGGTATTTTCATTGGCTGTCGATATTATTGGAAAACCAAAATGGGATTTTTTGCGGAATACGGAGGAGATGGATTGACTCATTTTCATGGAGGCTTTTTTTTCAAATTATAATAAACACTTTCTCATCGTAAGTTCATGTTCACAATTATTCATAAGTTATTTTGAGCTTATTTTTTTATCAGATAAAATAAAAAAACGTAGATATAGCCTGTGTTACATCGAGGATTTTTTATGAAATATGATGAAAAAA
>Ga0114957_1005226_pt1 | contig 10843 bp, 5 predicted proteins | sample BantaG_FD_87175 | JGI IMG/M metagenome (GOLD analysis project Ga0114957, IMG submission 87175) | Marine algal microbial communities from Bantry Bay, Ireland - BantryBay_4 metaG | ecosystem: Host-associated > Algae > Red algae > Unclassified | place: Bantry Bay, Ireland | collected 2014-11-21 | reverse complement strand
CAGTCCTTCAAGTGATCTTAATAAAATGATTGTAGATATATCTAATTTTAAAATGAAGCTTGGAAATAATCCATTCGAAGCAAAAATTAAACTATGGAATCTTATATCTGATCCAAATATTGACTCAAAAATAAATGGTACAATTGATTTATCTGAATTAGCTAAGGCATTTCCAATGGGAGAAGTTAGTAAATTAAATGGAATTATTTCCTCTAATTTAACAGCAAAAACAAGTATGTCTGCCATCGATGCTCAAGATTATGAAAACGTTGATATGGACGGAGATTTAAAAATAGAAAATCTTGCATATCAGACTGAAGGCACTCCCCTAGTCCAAGTTTCGACAATGCAAATGGACTTTACTCCTAAATTCGTAAAACTTGATAGATTTGAAGCACAGTTGGGAAAAAGTGATATAAAAGCTGAGGGGAAAATAGATAACCTTCTTGCATATTTTTCTCCAGAAAAAACAATGACCGGCAACATGAACATACGGTCAAATTTCTTTGATGCCAACGAATGGATTCCTGAAGAAGAGACATCTACTCAGCCTAGCAATATATCTGTAAAGTCAAATGATCAAGTTGACGTATTTGATCGTTTTGATTTCACTGTTGATGGAGAAATAAAAAAAATCCTCTATGATGTTTACGAATTAAGAGAATCTAAATTAGTTGGCAATGTAACTCCCAATGCAGCTGATATACAAACACTACAAACTAAAATTGGTGAGAGTGATTTTAAAATGAATGGAAAATTTACCAATATTCTTAATTATATTGTTGAAAATGAGACATTAAAGGGGGATATAAATTTAAATTCTGATTATATAAATGCCAATGAATTTATAAGTGAAGAAGAAGTACCTGTCGAAGAAATGGAAGTTTTTCCAATACCAGAAAAAATGGAATTGAATATTGATGCTAATATTGGTGAAGTACTATATACCAATATACCTCTGAAAAATATAAAAGGTAATATTATAGTAGCCAACCAAATAGCATCAATCAAAGATGGTAATGCTAAAACTTTAGGTGGCGATGTTATTATGAATGGAAGTTACAATACTCAAAACATTAAAGAGCCTAAGTTTGATATGGACTATAAGGTCACAAACATCAACTATCAGGATGCATTTAACAAGATAAATACGTTTCAAGCATTAGCACCAATAGGAAAATATATCGAAGGTAAATTCAATACAACCTTAAAGATGTCAGGAAATCTAGGAAGTGATATGCTGCCTGATCTAAGCACATTATCTGCAGAGGGTTTTTTACAAACCATAAATGGAACATTGAAAAGTTTTAAACCTCTTGAAGAATTTGCTAATAAATTGAACCTAGATATTTTAAAATCAATTGATATAAAAAATACAAAAAACTGGTTCGAGTTTGTGAATGGCGAGGTTAGAGTTAAGGAATTTGACTACAGCACTAATGGCATAGATATGGTTATCAGTGGTACACATGGCCTCACAACAGAGATGGCTTATAATATAAAAGCCAAAGTTCCTAGAAAAATATTACAACAAAATGCTGTTGGTCAAGCAGCTGATAAAGGATTAAACTTCTTGCAAGGCCAGGCTTCAAAATTAGGAATTAATATCGATCAAAGTGAATTTGTAAGTATCAATGCATTGATCTCTGGGACAATGACGAAGCCGAGTATCAAACTTAAACTATTAGGAGCTGATGGAGAAGCATCATCGGTTGATAAAGTTATAGATAATATCAAGAATCAGGCAGTGGATAAAGTAAGCAATGTGATTGAAGATAAGACTGGTGTTGATGTGAAAAATATCGAAGAAGAAGTAAAAGAAGTAAAAGAGGACCTATCAGCAAAAGCTGATGCTGAGATCGCAGCACTAATGAAAAAGACGGAGGAAAGCATTACTAAGATAAAAAGTGAAGCCGAAAAACGAGCTAATCAAACAAAAAGTGAAGCAAAAAAACTCAGTGAAAAAGCAAGAAACGAAGGCTATAAACAAGCGGATGCACTGATTGAAAAAGCGGGTTCAAATCCATTTAAAAAGAAGGCCGCGGAAATAGCAGCAAACAAGCTTAGAAAGACAACGGATGAAAAAGCTGAAGAAATTATAACAAAAGGTGACGAGACTGCAAAAACTATTACAGACAGTGCCCAAAAGCAGACGGAAAAGCTACAAGAACAGGCTGATGCCCAAGCTGAGGTGATCAGAGAAAAATACACACAATAATAATATTGGGGTTTAAAATTAGCATTTTAAATTTTAAACTTGGATGAACAAATGAAAAGGGTGCAAACGAAACTACTTCGATTGCACCCTTTATTTGTATTATAAAAAAGATCTATTTAGATCCTAATAGCTTTATTTTTCCTTCGGCCTGAGCTTTATATTTCTCTCCTGTTACTAATTTGTATACTTTTATTGCCTCTGCATTTTTACCCATTTTTTCATACGCCTTTGCTTTAGCTACATAATACTTATCGTCAACTTTATCACCAGATAAAGTGATAGCTTTGTCAGCGTATGTAATTGCTTCTTCATTAGCAATTGATTCAGTATTAGCTCTACAGATATAATACGCAACCTCAGCATTATCTCTAACAGCTAAAAAAGCTTTACCAGCTTCAATAGCTTTAGGGTAATCTTTTGCTTGATAAATTTTACCAACCATATTTCTTGCCTTCTTATAAAGCTTCTTAGCTTTTTTTGCTTTAGTATTCGCTGTATATATGTCTCCAGCCTCAATATATTGCTTAATTGCATTAATTTTATCACCTTTAGCTTCAGTTACTGCAGCCAATCCTCTATAGTTAGATGCATACTCAGGTCTCCATCCTATTCCTTTTTTATAAAGTGCTTCAGCCTCATCTAGCGCTCCCGCTTTCTTCTTTGCATTTCCTAAGTTGCTAGCGGCTATGGCTCCGTTTTTCTTAGCTAGGCCTATAATTTTCTCATCTTCATCAGTTGTAGCCTTTTCCAAAGCCGCTTCCAATATGGGCAGTCCCGCAGCATAGTCTTTCGCTTTTAATAGTGCTAATCCTTCATTGTACAATCCAGCTGCAGTCTTTTCATCTTGTGCAAAAGTAATGGTTCCAATAAAAAGAGCTAACAATAAAATGATCGGTTTCCTCATCTTCAAATTCATCATAATTAACTTTTATATGTTTTTATAAATTAAAACGCTAAAAGAATAAAATTTTTTCAAAAAAAAAAATTTGAAGCCTTCATTAAGAATTAAATGACATTTATACAATAATAGCTAGACTTTAAGAACAAATACGAAATGATATTGTATGTACTGGAGATTATGTTTAAAGTTTTTAGTTTAACTTTAATGATTAATAATAACAAAGAATTCTAATTATTGTTATTTTTACACTAACTATAAAAATATACTATATAATGTCAAAGAAAAGAATTGCAATCAACGGATTTGGTCGAATTGGAAGACTAACATTTAGAAACCTTATGCTCGATAAAGACGTAGAGGTTGTAGCTATAAATGATTTAACTGATAATGGTACTCTTGCTCACTTATTGAAGTTTGATAGTGCACATGGTCAATTTGATGGTACTGTCAGTCATACTGATGATAAGTTGATTGTAAATGGTAATGAAATCGCAGCTTCTTCTACGAGGAATCCTGAAGAATTACCATGGAATGAACTAAACATTGATGTTGTTTTGGAGTGTACTGGAATATTCAGAACCAAAGATGCTGCTTCTAAGCACATCACAGCGGGTGCCAAAAAAGTAGTTATTTCGGCTCCAGGTAAAGGAGATGGTATTAAAACAATTGTACTTGGCGTAAACGGTGATGAGTTAACTGGAGAAGAAACAGTGTTAAGTAATGCGAGTTGCACTACCAATTGTTTAGCTCCGGTTTGTAAGATTATAAATGATAACTGGGGATTCCAAAGAGGATCACTCACAACTACTCATGCTTATACAGCAGATCAAAATATTCAAGATGCTCCTCATTCTGATTTAAGAAGAGCAAGAGCTGCTGCCTATAACTTAGTACCGACAAGTACAGGTGCAGCGGATGCAGTAGGACTAGTCGTTCCAGAAGTATCAGGTAAAATGTTTGCCATAGCAATTCGTGTACCTGTAATTACAGGATCATTAATTGAGCTAAATGTAATTACGGATAAGAATGTAACGAAGGAAGAAATTAACGCTAAGTTCAAGGAAATGGCTGATGGCCCAATGAAAGGAGTTCTTCAATTTTCTACTGACCCATTAGTATCTTCTGATATTGTTGGTAATAAACATTCGTCAATATTCGATTCCTTATTAACAGATGTAAAGGATGGTAACTTCCTTAAAGTTGTGAGTTGGTATGACAATGAAGCTGGCTACAGTGCTAGACTAGCTGATTTAGTGGCTAAAGTATAATTATGTAACTTTAAAGAAAAAGCACTTGGTTTAAATCAGGTGCTTTTTTATTTTTAACTTACATTCTCCATATTTCAAAATTATTCCTATGAAAACGATCAATGATTTAGATGTAAAAGGTAAAAAAGTACTTGTAAGAGTAGATTTTAATGTTCCTCTTGATAAAAATTACAATATTACCGATGATACAAGAATGCAAAAAGCAATACCTACTATCAATAGTTTGTTGGTTAGAGGAGCTTCTGTAATATTAGCTTCTCATTTAGGTAGACCGCAAAAGGATAAAAATGAAGATGGTTCTATAAAGGTAGAGAAGTATTCACTTAATCATCTAGTAGAACACTTAGCAGATCTTACTGATGCAGAAATAAAATTTGCAAATGATTGTGTGGGAGGAGAAACAGAACTTAAAGCTGAAAGACTTAAACCGGGTGAGATTCTCTTATTGCAGAACACAAGATTTCACGAAGGAGAAAGTAAAGGAGATGTAGACCTCGCGATTAAATTATCAAGACTTGCTGATGTATACGTAAATGACGCTTTTGGTACTGCACATCGAGCACATGCGTCTACTGCAACTGTGGCTAACTATTTCAAACCAGAAAATAAAGCCTTAGGATTACTTATGTATTCTGAAATAGAAAGTGCTGATAAATTATTAAAAAGTCCTAGAAGACCTGTTGTGGCAATCGTAGGTGGTGCTAAAGTAAGTGACAAGATCAAGTTGTTAGAAAAACTAATAGAAGTGGTTAATCATGTGTGTATTGGTGGAGGTATGGCTTATACTTTTATTAAGTCAAATGGTGGAAGTGTTGGCAATTCTATTTGTGAGAATGATTATATGGATCTCGCTCAAGAAATTCTAAAAAAAGCAAAAGACCTAGGAACAGAAATTCATTTACCTATTGATAATCTAATTGCAGATGATTTTGCAAATGATGCAAATACAAATGTTGTTCCTTCTAGTGAAATACCAGATGATTGGGAAGGTCTAGATATTGGACCTAAAACAATCGAGCAATTCTCTGAGGTAATCATGAAAGCACAATCCATCTTATGGAATGGGCCTATGGGTGTATTTGAAATGGAAACATTCGATAAAGGAACTTATGGCGTTGCAAAAGCAGTAGCAAAAGCAACTAAGAATGGCGCATTCTCACTTATTGGTGGCGGAGATAGTGTTGCAGCAATCAATAAAGCTGGATTAGCTGGTTCTGTAAGTTTTGTGTCTACAGGAGGTGGTGCTATGTTAGAGTATCTTGAAGGAAAGACCTTGCCAGGAATTAAAGCGATTACTGGGTAATTACTTATGAAATTTTAATATATAAAATGGCTTATTGATGTATTTCAATAAGCCATTTTACTTTTCTGAAGAATTACTTATTTTAGCAGAAAATAGAAACAATGACAAAGCTTGCCCTTATACAAAAATCTCCAGTATTCCTTAACACCACCAAGTCTGTAGCTAAGGCTATAAAATACATTCATGAAGCCGCCAAGTCTTCCGCTGATATTATTGTTTTCGGAGAAGGTTGGTTAAGTGGTTATCCAGCATGGATTGACCATAGTATTCATATGGGTAGGTGGGATCAAAAAGAGATAAAAGAAGTCTGGGCTAAGATGTATGAAGACGGGATTGAGATTCCGGGAAAACAAATTTCTAAAATTCAACTTGCAGCAAAAGCAACAAAAAAGTATGTTATAATCGGTGCCAATGAAGCGGTAAAAAAAGGAAAGGGAAATGGAACATTATACAATACCCTACTTATTATCGATCCTATAGGTAAGATTGTAGTTCATCATAGAAAACTGATGCCGACATACAACGAAAAGATGATTCATGGTTATGGGGATGCATTTGGATTAAAAACTGTTTCTACTCCCTATGGTAACATTGGTGGATTAATCTGCTGGGAACATTGGATGCCACTAACTCGGCAAGCAATGCACGATGAAGGAGAAGATATTCATTTTGGTCTTTGGCCAGCTGTAAAGTCTAATCATAAACTTGCAAGTAGACATTATGCTTTTGAAGGAAGATGTTTTGTTGTAGCTATGGGACAATTGATAAGAAAGAAAGACATACCTCCCTATTTATCAATTGCACCAGAAATTAATGATAATGGGAGTGAATACTTATTGGACGGTGGCAGCTGTATAATAGATCCAAATGGAGAGTATCTCTTAGAGCCTCAGTATGGAGTTAATAAGATCATATATCATGAATTACCTCCATTAAAGAGCCTATATACTGAGCGAATGAATCTTGCTACCAGCGGACACTATGCAAGACCAGATGTTTTTAAACTTCAGATTGATAAAAGTAGGTTTACAACTGAAGACTAAATAAAGGTTTTCAGAAGTAAGCTGTATTTTATAAAATTTCACATAATTACTCAATTTTCTTTTATAAAAGATGTCCTTAGTCAGCGTAGTTTTTTAGAATCAAATTTCCGTTAAAAACAAATCTATGTTTGAGCTGGAGCCTTGGCGGATGCGAGTTTAGATATGTTTAGGAAATTTTATTTTAAAAAGCGTGAAGCGCTGGGTAAAGACTTGAATTCTTTGGTTCGTTTCTTTTTCAAGAAAGAAATGAACGCCGGCAGCGGCGAGCGGCTGACAAAATTTAAATCTTATTGCACCGTTTTTACGATAAAACAATCAAAAAACGGGTAATATTTCAGAAGTAAAGCGATGGGAGACTTTAATTTATAGGGGTTTTCACAATTTGCGATAAGCCCTAAATAGGGATATTCCACAGTACTGAATACCCTTTATTTATATAGTTAGTTGATCTTTTACTTCTGAAAATCCCTAAATAGTATAAAACCAAATCATTCAAGAATTTTGAATGTTGTTCTTCGATTTATTTGATGTTCTTCTTCGGTGCAATCATCACAATTACAATTGATAGCTAGTGCAGTAACTCCATATCCTTTCGCAGTCATCCTAGACTTAGAGACTCCTTTTCTAGCCATATATGCTACTGCCGATTCAGCCCTTTTCTGAGATAATATTTGATTATACTCATCATCACCTCTGCAATCGGTGTGTGAAGAAAGTTGAATATTAATCTGAGGGTTCTGAATTAATAATTGACTAAGACTATCTAATGTTGGTTCTGCATCAGATCTTATGTTCGATTTATTAAAATTATAATATATGTTTTCTAGAGTTATTTCAACGTTTGCAAAAATCCTATTTAGAACTAATTCTATGTTTATAGTGGTAGACAGTTGACCTTTATCTACTTCAATATTTTTGGTAGATATTTGCTCAAATGCATTTAAGTATCCAACTTTACTAGCTTTAATACTGTAGGTTTTATCTTTTTTTAATTGAACAATGAATTGCCCATTTTCATCAGAATATATATTTTCAGTTTCTTGACCATCTGAGATAGTTATATAGCATTCATCAAGGTTTGTCTTTCCTTTGATACCACTGTTAGGGTTATTACGATCAATAAACTCGATTTCTTTTGTTTTGCCCGCTAGATAAATTTCAATTTCTATTGGTTCCTCATCAATTGGATCATTTTCTGACGGAGAACCCACTACCCTATTCCTTTCAAATTTATACAGATCTTCCTTACCATAACCAGCTCTAGATGAAGTAAAAAATCCTTTTTGAATTTCGCCTCCACGTAACTTTGATTCATAATCAATTATGTACCCGAAATCGTCGTAAGAGGAATTGATAGGATTTTTAAGATTTTGTGGTGGGGCCCATTCTCCATTTGGTTGTATCCATGTTTTAAAAATATCTAGTCCACCTAGTCCAGCAAAATAATCAGAAGAAAAATACAGTGTGTCTCCATCACCTGTGGGAAACATTTCATTTCCTTGAGAATTGACAGTTGGCGGAAATAGGTATGCTTCTCCCCAATAGAAACTCCCATCCTCGTTTAATATTCTTTGACTATAATATAGATCATGTCCTCCAGATCCGTCTTCCATCTTCGCAGAAAAGACAAGAACACTATCATTTTCGATGAATGTAGGTTGTCCATAATTAATCCCCTCTTTTTGGATAGGTACTATAATAGGCTCAGACCATACGCCATTAAATCTTTCACTGTACATTAATCTACAGTAACCATCATTACCATTTCTTTCCTCACATCTTGTAAATACAATTTCTAAACCGTCTTTTGTAAAACATGCTGCGCCTTCATTTGCATCTGAATTAATCCCCGCATCAAATCTATTAATCTCAGAACCATTCTTCAACATAACAAATAGATCAGTGTGCTTATTCCCAGACCACTTATATTTATCACCACCTGTACTTTCCGCTCTATCTGAAGTAAATACCAAAAAATTCTTATCAAATAATACAGGAGAATATTCAGAAAACCCAGTATTATCATTCATCAATTCTATCTTGACTCCTTCTTGAGGTTTATTTGCCCATTTGGCAATTTCTCTAAGTACATATATTTCTCTATCGATTTGTCTTTTATTATTAGAATTATTTTTTAATAAGTTATACGTATCAATAGAAGCTTGATACTCTCCTTCTTTTTTGTAAGATTGAGCCAGTTTAAGCAATGCCTCATTTCCATAATCGTTAATTACAGCTTTACTTAACCAGTCCACCGAAAGCGAATTTTCCTCAAGATAAGAATAAGACATACCCAACAAATATGCAGTACGCCCTCTTTTTCTCTCATTATCAGCTTGTTCATATTCCTTTTGCAACATCTCTATTGCTACAGAATACTGCTTTCTTTCATAAGCTGTCTCTCCATCTTTGATTTTCTTACCAAAAGAACAACCTTCAAATATTAAGAAAGCAATCAGGATTATTATCAAACGATTTATAAAAGTCATATTGCAATATATGCTTTATATAGATATGTTCTTAGATTCTAATTTAGAATTATCCATGATGGCTTGATTATGACAAAAAGTTGGTCTAAATTTTAACATAGTAGTCAGAATGTTTTTAGGAGACGTAGTCAATAACAACTTTTTAAAATCACCACACATAGATGTTATATCAATCCACAGAAGATCAGAAAAAAAATGCCCCACTTCAGTCAAGAAGTGAGGCAATATATTATTAACTAGTTACCTAGCTTAAATTCATTATTTACTCTGCTGAAGTATTAGCTGCAGCATCAGCTTCAGCTTTTGCTCTTGCAGCCGCTCTACCAAAACTACTACCTCCTCCTTTACCAGAAGTAGCTTTCTTAGCTCTAACTGAACCTATTAGATCATCAGTCAAATCTCTTACGATAGGTGTAGCTACAAAGATTGAAGAGTAGGTACCGACCAATACACCAATCAATAATGCAAATGCAAATCCTTTGATACTTGCACCACCAAAGATCAATAATGTACCTACAACTAATAAGGTTGTAAATGATGTAATTATTGTTCTTGAGAATGTACTGTTCAATGCAGCATTGATAACTTCATCTTTGCCTTTATTGGTATATATTCCCAAGTATTCTCTGATTCTATCAAATACTACAACTGTATCATTTATCGAGTAACCGATTACAGTCAAGATTGCAGCAATAAATGCCTGATCAATCTCTAATGAGAATGGCATAAAATCTTTCAATAACGAGAACAAGCCCAACACAATTAATGAATCGTGGAATAAGGCTGCAACCGCACCCATTGAGTATTGCCATTTGCTAAATCTAATGAAGATGTATAAGAATATCAAGATCAATGCAAATATACCTGCATAGAATGAACTTCTAGAAATATCATCTGCGATGGTAGGTCCAACTTTACTATTACTTGTTATATGCAATCCTGAAGACTCAGTGTCTAGGAATTGATCCAATGTAACTGGACTAGCAGCAAATCCTTTTAACCCATTAAATAATGTTTCAGTAACTTGATCATCTGTGCCTTCAGCGGTTTGATCAATTAAGTAAGCAGTTGTAACTTGAAGCGTATTATCTGAATCAACAGTTTTTACAACTGGTGCAGCTCCAAAAACTTCAGTCAAACTTGCCGTAACCTCTTCTTGATTTATTGCTTTATCAAAACTGATATCGTAAGAATACCCTCCTTTGAAATCTACACCAAGATTAAATCCTCTAGTAAATATAGATATTAATCCAGCAACTATAACTACTGTAGAAACGATATAAGCAATTTTCCTTTTACCCATCCAATCAATAGACAGATTAGCAAACATATTCTTTGAAGCGCTTGTCCAAAAACTCATTTCTCTATTCTTAGATGTATAGCTATCAATCATCAACTTACCGAATAGTACCGCTGTCAACAATGAAGAAATAACACCTATAATCAATACTACAGCAAATCCTTTTATTGGACCTAATCCGTAGTATGCCAAAACGGCTGCTACTAATAAAGTAGTTACGTTGGCATCAATAATGGCAGAATAAGAAGCTTTGAATCCATCAGCAATGGCAGCAAGATTAGACTTGCCAGCCCTGAGTTCCTCCCTTATCCTTTCGAATAT